>JAABUK010000347.1_pt1 | contig 100419 bp, 96 predicted proteins | sample 5559141 | NCBI WGS metagenome assembly JAABUK01 (sample SAMN10711869, study PRJNA513367) | rock metagenome | isolation source: Antarctica rocks | place: Antarctica: Victoria Land, Pudding Butte nord | collected 2016-01-03
CCGCTCACCGAACTGATCGGCGGCACCACGACCACCGATCAGAGGAAAGGCGCACACGCTAACGACCTGCCCAGCAACACATTCGGCGAATTCTAAGAAGGAGTCCAGTTAAGCAGATAAGCAGTACATGTGTTCTATATTAGTCCCCAACGGATGGATAAACAAGTTCGCCAGGTGAGCAATTCAGCTCGATCTGGTCGGCGGTCGTGGCCCTTACTCCTAGTCCGGCGAAGTGGGTCCTTCGTCGAGCCGCACTGTCCCATTGCGACAGCGGTGCCGACTGCCACCACCATTCCTGGTCGACGCGTACCCCCTGCACCTCGGCGCGGCCGGTGGCTGCCAGCAGCAGCCGCCCAGGTGCTGCTACAGGCCTCCGCCGGAATGGGCAACTCGAGATGCAGCGCCGAGGCCACATCAGATCCGTGCACGACGACCTCGGTGACCGCCACGCCGGCCCAGCCTGTCGCATCGGCGAGTCCGCTGGGACGCCACGCGCGGGCGGTCCCAAGTACGCGCAGCTGGGCGGATAGGCAGCTGGGCGGATAGTACGTGCGCTGCGGTCAACACGTCGTCCACTCGCTCGGACGGGAGGGCGGCCCGGCCATTGTGCAGCACCGGCAGGCGCCGGTCGGCATGGCGAGCGAGCTGACCGGCGTAGAACAGCAACGCGTCTCCGGAGACGTCGGCGCCCGAGCCTGCCGGCGCGCCGACGGCTGACCTGGCGACCGGTACGCCGAGCAATGCTCTCTGCCGTGGACTGCGCACAGGGCTGCCAGTCCACCCGGTGTCTGACGCCTCGTTCTGTTCGGCACGGAGCGATCGAGCGCACTATTTTGCAAGCTGTACCCACTGACAGCGAAGGGCCAGGACATGAGCGCCGAACGGCACGGCAGCCACACCGATGAGCATGGCTACAAAGCGGAAGCGCAGGACGAGAACGGGGCACGGCCCGACCGTGACCCCGCTGACCCGGGCTCACCCGCAGAGCTGTCCAAGCCCTCCCTGCTCGCAGTGGTCAAACGCGCGGGCAAGGAGTTCAAGCACGACAACCTGACCGACCTCGCGGCGGCCTTGACCTACTACGCCGTGCTGTCGATCGTGCCGGGTCTCATTGTGCTCATCTCGCTGCTCGGCTTGTTGGGACCGGACACCACCAACCAGGTGATGAACCAGGTGCAGCAGATTGCGCCGGGCTCGGCCGCCGACTTCGTCCAAACCCTGATCACTCAGGCCCAGGCGAACAAGGGAGGCGCGGGGATAGGGGCAATTCTCGGCGTGCTGGTTGCGTTGTGGTCCGCGTCCGGTTACGTCGCAGCGTTCATGCGCGCCTCGAACGTCATCTACGGGATCGGTGAGGGGCGCCCGATTTGGAAGACGGCACCGACCCGGCTGGGCGTGACCATCGTCGCGGTCATCCTGCTGCTCCTCAGTGCGGTGATCGTGGTGGTGAGCGGGCCGGTCGCCAAGCAGATCGGTGACGTGCTCGGTGTCGGGGACACCGCTGTGCTGGTCTGGAACATCGCCAAGTGGCTGGTGCTGCTCATCCTGGTCTCGGTGCTGCTCGCCATCCTCTTCTGGGCCAGCCCCAACGCCAAGCAGGGCGGCGTGAAGTGGGTCAGCCCCGGAGGAGCGATTGCGGTCGTCATCCGGTTGGTGATCTCCGCGTTGTTCGCCGTCTACGTGACGGGCTTCTCCTCCTACAACAAGACCTACGGGGCCCTGGCCGGCGTCGTCATCTTCCTGGTCTGGCTGTGGCTGACCAACATCGCGCTGCTGCTGGGAGCGGAGGTCAACGCAGAGCTGGACCACGGCAAGGCCATCGCCGAGGGTCTCCCCGAAGGTGTGGAGCCGTTCGCGGTGCCGCGCGACACCCGCAAGCTCGATAAGGCGGACAAGGAAGCGGTGGAGGAGGCGCAGTCGGCTCGTCGCCGCTGACGGCAGCACAGCTGGTACGGGGATGGCGCGCCGCCGCCTATCCTGGGTGTCCTGTCGTCCCCGCTGGAGGATCACCATGCTCGCCCGCATCGACCTGCGCGGTCGCACGCCGTCCATCGCTGAGTTGCGCACCACCTTGCCGCGTGGCGAGGTCGACGTAGACGCGGTGTTGCACACCGTGCGACCGATTGTGGACGCGGTGCGCGAGCGCGGGGTGGACGCGGTGCTGGAGCTCAGCGAGATGTTCGACAAGGTGCGCCCCCGTTCCGTTCGCGTTCCGGTCGAGGAGCTCGACCGGGCGCTGGAGCAGCTGGATCCGCAGGTTCGTGCGGCGCTGGAGGAGTCCGTCGCCAGGGCCAGGCGGGTGCATGCCGACCAGCGGCGCAGCGACACCGTGACCCAGGTGGTCGACGGTGGCACCGTCACCGAGCGTTGGGTGCCGGTCGACCGCGTCGGGCTGTACGTACCCGGTGGCAACGCGGTGCTGGCCTCCAGCGTGGTGATGAACGTCGTGCCCGCACAGGCGGCAGAGGTTGCGGAGCTCGTGGTCTGCTCGCCGCCGCAAGCGGACAACCACGGTCTGCCCGATCCCACGATTCTCGCCGCTTGCGCCATGCTCGGCGTTCAAGAGGTGTGGGCTGCCGGGGGGGCGCAGGCGATCGCACTGCTGGCGCTGGGCGGCATCGACACGGTGTCCGTCAACGGCTCCGCCGAGCTGGCCCCGGTCGACCTCATCACCGGGCCGGGAAACATCTACGTCACGGCAGCAAAACGGTTACTCCGTGGAATGGTGGGCATCGACTCCGAGGCAGGCCCGACGGAGATCGCGATCCTGGCCGACGGCACCGCCGATGCGCTGCATGTGGCCGCCGACCTCATCAGCCAAGCAGAGCACGACGTGCTTGCGGCCAGCGTGCTGGTGACCACCAGCGAGGAGCTGGCCGACGCGGTGGACCAGGCGTTGGCCGAGCAGGTTGCCATCACCAAGCACGCCGATCGGGTACGAACGGCATTGTCCGGCAAGCAGTCCGGCATCGTTCTGGTGTCTACCGTGGAGGAAGGACTGCGGGTGGTCAACGCGTACGCCGCCGAACACCTGGAGATCCAGACCGCCGACCCCTCCGCTGTCGCTCGAGGCGTGCGCAACGCGGGGGCGGTGTTCGTCGGGCCGTGGTCACCGGTCAGCCTCGGCGACTACTGCGCGGGGAGCAATCACGTGCTACCGACGGCCGGCTGCGCGCGGCACTCCTCGGGCTTGAGTGTGCAGACCTTCCTGCGCGGCATTCATGTTGTGGAGTACACCGAGCAGGCCCTGGCCGACGTCGCCGAGCACGTCGTCGCCCTGGCCGGAGCCGAGGACCTGCCCGCGCACGGTGCCGCAGTACAGGTGCGGGCGCGATGACGCTCACGGTGCGCGACCTGCCGATCCGGGATGAGCTGCGCAACGCCAACCCCTACGGCGCGCCGCAGCTCGACGTGCCGGTGCGGTTGAACACGAACGAGAATCCGCATCCGCCGAGCCCGGCGCTGATCGAGGACGTCACCGAGTCGGTGCGAGCGGCGGCACAGCAGTTGCACCGCTACCCCGATCGCGACGCCGTGGGCCTGCGCACCGACCTGGCCGCCTACCTCACCGCCCAGACCGGTGTTGCACTGAGCGCCGACAATGTGTGGGCGGCCAACGGCTCCAACGAGATCCAGCAGCAGCTGTTGCAGGCCTTCGGTGGTCCCGGACGCAGCGCGGTTGGGTTTGTGCCGTCGTACTCGATGCACCCGGTCCTCAGCGGCGGCACCCAGACCGACTGGATTGCGGCCGACCGCGCCGAGGACTTTTCGCTCGACGTCGCCGAAGCGGCCGCGGTCATCAAGGAGCGACAGCCTGATGTGGTGTTCGTGGCCAGCCCCAACAACCCGACCGGTCACGTGATCCCGCTGCGCGAGCTGCGCACGGTGCTCGACGCGGCGCCCGGCATTGTGATCGTGGACGAGGCCTACGGCGAGTTTTCCGAGGAGCCGAGCGCCGTCACCCTGATCGAGGAATACCCCCGCACACTGGTGGTCACCCGCACGATGAGCAAGGCCTTTGCCTTCGCGGGCGGCAGGCTCGGTTACTTCGCCGCCGCCCCCGCGTTCGTGCAGGCGATGCTGCTGGTCCGGCTGCCGTACCACCTCTCGGTGCTCACCCAGGCCGCGGCGCGGGCGGCGCTTCGACACGCGGACGAGACGCTGGCCTCAGTGCACCTGTTGGCGGATGAGCGTAAGCGCGTGTCGGAGGCATTGCTGCACAGAGGCTTTACCGTCATTCCCTCGGAGTCCAATTTCATCCTCTTTGGACACTTTGTCGATGCCCCGCGCGCCTGGCAGGCCTACCTGGACCACGGGGTACTGATCAGAGATGTGGGGGTGCCGAGTTTTCTTCGTGCGACGATTGGCCTGCGGGCCGAGAACGACGCGTTTATCGCGGCCAGTGACGACGTTGCCCGGGCCGAGCTTGTCCCGGCGAGAGACGAGGATGCATGAGCCGCACTGCCCGAGTCGAGCGCACCACCCGCGAGTCGAGCATCACCGTCGAGCTCAATCTTGACGGCTCCGGCGTGGTCGACATCGCCACCGGCGTGCCGTTCTACGACCACATGCTCACCGCGCTCGGCACGCACGCCAGCTTCGACCTCACGGTGCACGCCACGGGAGACACCGAGATCGAGGCGCACCACACCGTGGAGGACACCGCCATCGTCCTCGGTCAGGCGCTCGGGCAGGCGCTGGGCGACAAGGCGGGCATCCGACGCTTCGGAGACGCCTGGATCCCGATGGACGAGACACTCGCCCACGCCGCGGTGGACGTGTCCGGGCGCCCCTACTGCGTGCACACCGGGGAGCCGGAGCACCTGCTGACCAGCGTCATCGGCGGCTCAGGCGACGGCGCGCCGTACAACACGGTGATCAACGCCCATGTCTTCGAGTCACTGGCCTCGAACGCACGCATCGCGCTGCACGTGCGCACCCTCTACGGCCGCGACCCGCACCACGTCACCGAGGCGCAGTTCAAGGCGGTGGCGCGGGCGCTGCGCACAGCGGTGGAGCCCGACCCCCGCGTACGCGGAGTGCCCAGCACCAAAGGCAGTCTGTGAGCAACGTCGTACCCGTCCTGCTGCTCCTGCTCGCGGGGTTTCTGGCCGGCGGCGCATGGACGGCGTGGAAGAACTACTCGCGACGGTTGAGCGTGTTGCTGGCTGTCGCCGCTGCACTTGCCGCGGCAGCCGGCGTGCTGCGACTAATCTGAGGACTATGGGTGCACCGTCGGTCGTCGTACTGGACTACGGCTCGGGCAACCTGCGTTCGGCCGAACGTGCGCTGCAACGGGTGGGCGCGCAGGTCACGGTCACGGCCGATCCCCACGTAGCGCTGGCCGCGGACGGGCTCATGGTGCCCGGAGTCGGTGCCTACGCCGCCTGCATGGCTGGTCTGCGCGCCGTCAAGGGCGACCGCATCATCGACGAACGCCTGGCCGGGGGACGGCCGGTGCTCGGGGTCTGCGTCGGCATGCAAGTGCTGTTCGAGCGTGGAGTGGAGTTCGACCACGGCGCACCGGAGGCCTCCACCGGCTGCGGCGAGTGGCCGGGCACGGTGGAGCGGTTGCCGGCAGAAGTTTTGCCGCACATGGGATGGAACACCGTGCAGGCGCCGCCGGAGACCACCCTGTTTCACGGCATCGCCACCGACGCCCGGTTCTACTTCGTGCACTCCTACGCCGTGCAGCGGTGGGAGCTTCCCGTCGGCGGACCGTTGCCTCAGCCGCTGCTCACCTGGGCCGAGCACGGTGGGCGCTTTCTCGCTGCCGTCGAGAACGGCCCGCTCTCAGCCACCCAGTTCCACCCAGAGAAGTCCGGGGATACCGGCGCGGCGCTGCTGGAGAACTGGGTGCGTGGGCTGTGAGCGGGTGCGCAGCACTAGAGTGAGCGCACGTGAGCCTGGTCCTGCTGCCCGCTGTTGACGTTGCCGACGGCCAGGCCGTCCGACTGGTGCAGGGGGAGGCCGGCAGCGAGACCGACTACGGCTCGCCGCGGGACGCGGCGCTGGCCTGGCAGGACGCAGGCGCCGAGTGGGTCCATCTGGTCGACCTCGATGCCGCCTTCGGCCGTGGCAGCAATCGCGAGCTGTTGGCCGGCGTCGTCGGCGAGCTCGATGTGGACGTCGAGCTGTCCGGCGGCATCCGGGACGACGCGTCGCTGCAGGCCGCGCTGGCTACCGGTTGCCGACGGGTGAATCTGGGCACTGCAGCGTTGGAGAGCCCTGAGTGGTGCGCCAGTGCCATCGCCCGCTTCGGTGACCGCATCGCGGTGGGCCTGGACGTGCGGATCGTCGACGGGGTGCACCGCCTCGCCGCCCGGGGCTGGGTCAACGACGGTGGTGAGCTGTTCGAGGTGCTCGAGCGGCTGGAAGTCCAGGGCTGCGCGCGCTACGTCGTCACCGACGTCACCAAGGACGGCACGCTTACCGGGCCGAACCTGCAGCTGTTGCGCGATGTCTGCGCCGTCACCGATTCCCCCGTCGTGGCCTCCGGTGGTGTGTCCACTGTGGATGATCTGCGGGCCATTGCGAAGCTCGTACCCGAGGGGGTCGAGGGCTCGATCGTGGGTAAGGCGCTCTACGCGGGCCGGTTCACGCTGCCCGAGGCGCTGGATGCGGTGTCGCGGTGAGCGAGCGAAGCGACGTGGGGATGTGCCGGTGAGCGAGCGAAGCGACGTGGGGATGTGCCGATGAGCGAGCGAAGCGACGTGGGGATGTGCCGATGAGTACGCCAGATGCCGTGGGTCTGCTCGCCGAGGCGGAAGCGCTCTTCGACGGGGTGAGCGGCCGGTTCATCGCAGGCCTCGGTGCGCCCAGCTCCGTCCAGAAAGGACCTGCCGACTTCGCCACCGAAGTCGACCTGGAGCTCGAGCGCACGCTCACGGCCGAGTTGACCGCCCGCACCGGCATCGCCGTGCACGGTGAGGAGTTCGGTGGTCCCGACGTGGGCACCGGCACCGTGTGGGTGTTGGACCCCGTCGACGGCACCGCCAACTACTCCGCGGGGCTGCCGCTGTCCGGGATGCTGCTGGCACTGGTGCACGACGGCGTGCCCGTCGCCGGCCTCACCTGGCTGCCGCTGTTGCAGCAGCGCTACGCCGCGGTCGCCGAGGGCCCGTTGTACTGCAATGGTATTGAGGTACCGCGACTGTCGGAGGTGGCCCTGCGTGAATCGACCACCACCATCGGTGCGCTCAACCAGGGTTCGAGTGGGCGCTACCCCGGGGAGTACCGCTATCGCGTGCTGGGCGCCCTGAGCCGGGCTTGCCTGCGGGTCCGGTTGATCGGCGCGACCGGGATCGATCTCGCGTGGACGGCGGCGGGACTGCTCGGCGGATCGGTGACGTTCGGCCACCACCCATGGGACAACGCGGCGGGAGTTTGCCTGGTCCGCGCGGCCGGTGGCGTGGTCACCGACCTCGCCGGCGACCCCTGGCAGATCGATTCGCCTTCCGTGCTGGCCGCTTCGCCCGGCGTGCACGCCGAGATGCTGAGTCTGCTTGCTGACCTCGGCGACCCACGGAGCTACGAGTCGGGCATCCCGGTATGAGTCTGGCCGTCCGGGTCATCCCGTGTCTCGACGTGGACGCCGGACGGGTGGTCAAGGGCGTGCGGTTCGCCAGTCTGCGCGATGCCGGCGACCCGGTGGAGCTGGCCGCTGCCTACGACGCGCAGGGCGCGGACGAGCTCACCTTCCTCGACGTCACCGCCTCCTCGGGAGAGCGCGAGACCATGATGGACGTGGTGCGGCGCACTGCGGAACAGGTGTTCATCCCGCTCACGGTCGGCGGGGGCGTGCGTTCCGCCACCGACGTCGACCGGCTGCTGCGCGCGGGGGCGGACAAGGTCAGCGTGAACACCGCGGCCATCGCTCGTCCCGAGCTGCTGCGCGAGCTCAGTGAACGCTTCGGTTCACAGTGCATCGTGCTGTCGGTGGACGCCCGCACAGTGCTCGCAGCGCAGCCGGCCACGCCCTCTGGTTGGGAGGTGACCACCCACGGCGGCAAGCGGGGTACCGGCATCGACGCCATTGAATGGGCCGAGCGTGGTGCCGAGCTCGGCGTGGGGGAGATCCTGCTCAACTCCATGGACGCCGACGGCACCAAGGCGGGCTTCGACCTGCGGATGATCGCTGCCGCCCGCGCGGCGATGAGCGTCCCGGTAATCGCCAGCGGTGGGGCCGGTGCGGTGGGGCACTTCACCCCTGCGGTGGCTGCAGGCGCCGACGCGGTGCTTGCCGCGAGCGTCTTCCACTTCGGTGAGCTGACCATTCCGCAGGTCAAGGATGCGATGCGGGCCGACGGTATCGTGGTGCGGTGACTTTGGATCCGGCCGTAGCCGCGCGACTCAAGCGCAACGACTCGGGCTTGGTGTGCGCGGTGGCACAACAGCGCGGCACGGGCGAGGTGCTGATGGTCGCCTGGATGGACGACGAGGCGCTCGCCCGTACCCTGGCCACTCGGCAGGCCACGTACTACTCGCGGTCGCGGGAGCAGTACTGGGTGAAGGGGGAGACCTCCGGGCACACCCAGCACGTGCACACGGTGCGTCTGGACTGCGACGGCGACACGGTGCTGCTGACCGTCGACCAGGTCGGCGCCGCCTGCCACACCGGCGAGCACACCTGCTTCGACGCCGACGTACTCCTCGGCTGAGGGAGCACACCGGCCGCAGAGAGCACCCGCCCGCCGGAAGGAGCAGCACCGTTTCGCCGGGCTAGGATGGGTCAAGAGATGGCCCGGGGCGCCGCTCAGGCCGCCTTGGCCTGCAGTACCTCGAGTGCCCGGTCGGCGTGCAGCTTCATCTTCGTCTCGCTGGTGAACGCGGCTAGCACCGTGCGGTCGGTGTCGATGACGAACGTGGCCCGTTTGACCGGTGTCAGCTTGCCAAGCAATGCGCCGCGCTTCACGCCGAACTGCTCCGCGACCCGACCGCCCTCGTCGGACAGCAACGGGTAGTCGAAGGAGTGCTTCGCGGAGAACTCCTGCTGCTTGGCGACGCTGTCCAGGCTGATGCCGACCCGCTGGGCGCCGACGGCGGCGAACTCCGCACCCGCGTCGCGAAAGTGGCAGGCCTCCGCGGTGCAACCGGTGGTCATCGCCGCCGGGTAAAAGAACAGCACCACGGGGCCATCGGCGAGAAATGAGCTGAGCTTGCGGGTGGTGCCTTTGTCATCGGCCAGCTCGAAGTCCGGCGCGGTGTCTCCCTGTTTCATGCTGTCAAGGTAGCCCAGGTCTGTGGGTGAACCGTTGACAGTTCTGCGTCCGATCATCCAGTGGAATACCGTCGCACCGTCCGCCAAAGATCAACCAGCACGAGGAGTCATCGCGTGGCCGCCGCAGCCCCCCAACTGTCCGCCCTGCTCGACGAGGTCACCGGTGCTGCGCTGCCGGTGCGGTTGCGCTGCTGGGACGGCAGCGAGGCGGGCCCGGTCGATGCACCGGTGCTGGTGATCAAGAAGCGGCGTGCGCTGCGGCGTTTGTTGTGGACCCCCGACGAGCTGGGTTTCGCCCAGGCCTATGTCGCCGGTGAGCTGGACATCGAAGGCGACATGACCGCGGCCATCCAACGCTTTTGGACAGCGGTTCGGGAGGTGGGTCTGGCCAAGCCGAAGCTCGGCCTGCGCACCCGTGCCAAGGCCGTGGTGACCGCCGCACGAATGGGTGCCGTCGGCCTCAAACCACCCGCCCCCGGTGCGGAAGCCAGGCTGAAGGGCTTGCTACACAGCAAGACCCGCGATCGAGCGGCGATCAGTCACCACTACGACCTGTCCAACGACTTCTACGAACTGTTGCTCGACGAGCACATGGCCTACAGCTGCGGCTACTGGACCAAGGCTCCCGGCACGGACGGTTACACGGTGCACGAGGCGCAGACCGACAAGCTCGACCTGGTCTGCCGCAAGCTCGGCCTGCAGCCGGGGATGCGCCTGCTCGACGTCGGCTGCGGGTGGGGATCGCTGATCCTGCACGCCGCCACCCACTACGGGGTGCACGCCACCGGGGTGACGCTGTCGGCGGAGCAGCGCGAATTTATCGAGAAGCGCATCGCTGAGCGGGGGCTAGCCGACAAGATCACCGTGCGGCTGCAGGACTACCGCGAAGTGCAGGACGGCCCCTATGACGCGATCGGCACCATCGAGATGGGCGAGCACGTCGGCGCCAAGAACTACGACACCTACACGGCAACCCTGTTCCGGCTGCTCAAGCCCGAAGGGCGCCTGCTGCTGCAGCAGATGTCCCGGGACGGTGCACCCGGCGGTGGGGCGTTCATCGAGTCCTATATCGCCCCGGACATGAGCATGGTGCCGCTGGGCGACACGGTGAACAACATCGAGCGCGCCGGATTCGAGGTGCGCGACGTGCACGTGCTGCGCGAGCACTACGTGCACACCATCCGCGCCTGGCTGAACTCCTTCGAGTCCCGTTTCGACGAGGCGGTGGCGATGATCGGTGAGGCGCAGTCCCGCGTCTGGCGGCTCTACATCGTGGGCAGCGCGCTGGCGTTCGAGGAGAATCGGATGGGCGTGGACCAGATCCTCGCCGTCAAGCCCGCGTTGTCGGGCGACAGCGGGATGCCACGGACCCGGGACGAGTGGGCGGTGGCTTGAGCGTCGCAAGGCCTAGCCAGGGCGCGGGAGAGCGGCGGCGAGGAGGCTGGGACACTGGGCATCATGTCTGGCGCACCCCTCGGAGTGACGAGTCCGGGCCGTGCGGAGTTCCGAGCCCTGGCCGCGGAGCACCGCGTGGTGCCGGTCACCCGGCGGGTGCTGGCCGACTCCGAAACACCCGTCTCGGCCTACCGCAAGCTCGCCGGCGACCGACCGGGAACCTTTCTGCTGGAGTCGGCGGAGAACGGCCGCTCCTGGTCGCGGTGGTCGTTCATCGGCGCGGGCAGCGCCGCCGCGCTCACCGTGCGCGACGGTCAGGCGCACTGGCAGGGCACCGTCCCCGCCGGCGCGCCCACCGGTGGTGACCCGGTACAGGTACTGCGCGAGACGCTCGCGTTATTGCGCTCCGAACGCCTGCCGAATCTGCCCCCGCTTACCGGCGGCATGGTCGGCTACCTCGGCTACGACACGGTGCGCCGCCTCGAGCGGTTGCCCGACACCGCAGTCGACGACCTGAAGCTCCCGGAGATGGTGATGCTGCTGGCCACCGACCTCGCGGCCGTCGACCACCACGAGGGCACGATCACGCTGATCGCCAATGCCGTGAACTTCGACGGTAGCGACGAGCGGGTCGAGGAGGCCTACACCGCGGCGGTAGTGCGGCTGGACGCGATGACGGCGTCGCTCGCCGCCCCTTCCTCCTCCACGGTGAGCACCTTTCAGCGGTTGGATCCCCAGTTCCACCGGCAGCGCAGCAGCGCGGAGCACGAGTCGGGCGTGCGGCACCTCATCGGGGAGATCGAGGCCGGGGAGGCGTTCCAGGTGGTCCTCTCCCAGCGCTTCGAGATGCAGACGCAGGCCGATTCGCTGGACATCTATCGGGTGCTGCGCGCGTCCAACCCCAGCCCCTACATGTATTTGTTCCGCGTACCGGATGCCCACGGCGACATCGCGTTCGACATCGTGGGGTCCAGCCCCGAGGCCTTGGTGACGGTGGCGGAGGGAACGGCCACCACCCATCCCATCGCAGGCACGCGGTGGCGGGGCGAGAGCACCGAGGAGGACATCCAGCTGGAGAAGGATCTGCGCGCCGACGCGAAGGAGAATGCTGAGCACCTGATGCTCGTCGACCTCGGGCGAAACGACCTGGGCCGGGTGTGCGAGCCCGGGACTGTGACCGTCACCGAGTATCGGCACGTCGAGCGCTACAGCCACGTCATGCATCTGGTGTCTACGGTCACCGGTCGGCTCGCACCCGGGCGCGTAGCCCTGGACGCGGTGACGGCCTGTTTCCCGGCGGGGACGCTCTCCGGGGCGCCCAAGCCCCGGGCTCTGGAGCTCATCGAGGAGCTCGAACCCACCCGGCGAGGCGTCTACGGCGGAATCGTGGGCTACTTGGACTTCGCGGGAGACGCCGACACCGCCATCGCCATCCGCACCGCAGTCGTCAAGGGCGGCACAGCGTACGTGCAGGCCGGCGGTGGTGTGGTGGCCGACTCGGACCCGGCAGCCGAAGACATCGAGTCGGTGAACAAGGCGTTGGCGGTGCTTTCGGCGGTGGCCGCCGCCGAGACGATGCTTGGAGTCGCCGATGCCTGAGCGCGACGACGGCAAGCGCGGTCACCGGATGGCGCTGGTGGTTCTGGTGCTCGCCGCAGCGGCACTGTGGGCGGCTTCCAGGGTGGCCTGGGTGCAGGTGCGGACCGTGGATGATTTGCGCGGTACGCGGCTGTCCACACTGAACGGCGAGACGTGGAGCGCGGAGCTGGCACCGTTGGCAGTGGCGGTGCTTGCGGCCGTCGCTGCGGCGCTGGCGCTGCGGGGCTTGGCCCGCCGGGCCGTCGGCGTCGTCCTCGTCGTGGTGGGCGTTGCGGCAGCCATACCAGGCGCACAGCTGCTGTTCGGCGGGGCATCCACCGACCGGGCAGCGGGGCTGGTCACACCGGCCGCCTTGCCCGCGCACACCACCGTGTCGACCTCGCTGGGTGGGCCTGCCCTGGCGCTTGCCGGTGCGGTGCTCACCCTGGCCGCGGCCGTGCTCCTGCTGCGCAGTCCACGCGCAGCAGTGGGACTGTCCTCGCGCTACCAGTCGCCCGCGGCGCTCAAGGCGGCGGCGACGGCGCACACCGAGGACGGCGTCGACGAGAACGTCTCCGAACGGCTGTTGTGGGATGCGCTGGACGCCGGTCGGGACCCCACGGCGGACGCCGCGGACGGTGCGCGGACTCCCACCCCTGCGAACCCACCGGGAGACGCAGATCACCGTCCCGATAGTGTCGGCGCCGATGAATCAGGTGATACCGAGGGGAGCGCGAGCCGACCATGAGCGTTCTTGACTCGATCGTCGACGGTGTCCGCGCCGACGTCGCCACGCGGGAAGCGACGACCGATCTCGCCACCGTCAAGGCGGCCGCGCAGGCCGCGACTCCGGCTATCGACGTCGTGGCTGCACTGCAGGAACCGGGTATCGCCGTCATCGCCGAGGTGAAGCGCGCAAGCCCGTCACGAGGTCCGCTGGCGGACATTCCCGCACCGGCAGAGCTCGCCGGCCAGTATGCCGACGGCGGGGCCAGGGTGATCAGTGTGCTCACCGAGCAGCGTCGCTTCGGCGGTTCGCTCGCCGACCTGGACGCGGTACGAGCCGCCGTGGACATCCCCGTGCTCCGCAAGGACTTCATCGTCGGCCCGTACCAGGTGCACGAGGCGCGGGGGCACGGCGCCGACCTGGTGCTGCTCATCGTCGCGATGCTGGAGCAGAAGGCGCTCACCGCGCTGCTGGACCGGGTGGAGTCACTGGGCATGACCGGCCTCGTCGAGGTGCACACCGAGGCGGAGGCCGACCGGGCGTTGCAGGCAGGGGCGAAGGTCATCGGGGTGAACGCGCGCGACCTGAAGACGCTGCAGGTCGACAGGGACGTGTTCGCCCGGATCGCGCCAGGCCTGCCGAGCCACGTGCTCAAGGTCGCCGAGTCCGGGGTACGCGGCACCGCGGACCTGCTGGCCTACGCCGGGGCCGGGGCCGATGCGGTGCTGGTCGGCGAAGGCCTGGTCACCAGCGGCGACCCGCGCAGCGCCGTCTCCGAGCTCGTCACCGCCGGATCGCACCCGTCCTGCCCCAAGCCTTCTCGCTGATCCACGCTGAGGGAAGATGGAGCGGTGACCTCCACGCCTGTCTCCTCCGCAGCACTGCCCACGGCCAGCTCCGGGCTGACCGAGCGCAGCGATCATGACCCCGATACGGGCGGCCACTTCGGCGATTACGGCGGCCGCTTCGTACCCGAGGCGCTCATCGGAGCTCTCGACGAGTTGACCGCGGCGTACGAGAAGGCGCGCACCGACCCGGAGTTTCTCGACGAGCTGGACGCACTGCAGCGCGACTACACCGGGCGCCCCTCGCCCGTCTTCGAGGCCAAGCGGCTGTCGAAGCACGCAGGCGGGGCGCGCATCCTGCTCAAGCGAGAGGACCTCAACCACACCGGATCGCACAAGATCAACAATGTGCTCGGCCAGGCGCTGCTGACCAAGCGGATGGGCAAGACCCGCGTCATCGCCGAGACCGGTGCAGGCCAGCACGGCGTGGCCACCGCCACCGCCTGCGCACTGCTCGGCCTGGACTGCGTCGTCTACATGGGCGAGGTGGACACCGAGCGGCAGGCGCTGAACGTGGCCCGGATGCGGCTGCTCGGCGCGGAGGTCATCCCGGTGACCACCGGCTCGCGCACCCTCAAGGACGCCATCAACGAGGCGCTGCGGGACTGGGTGAGCACCGTGGACGACACCCACTACTGCCTGGGCACCGTGGCCGGGCCGCATCCGTTCCCGACGATGGTGCGCGACTTCCACCGGGTGATCGGGCTGGAGGCCCGCGCTCAGGTGCTGGCCAGCACCGGCGGGCTGCCCGACGCCGTCGTGGCCTGCGTCGGTGGCGGTTCCAACGCGATCGGCATCTTCCACGCTTTCCTCGACGACCAGGACGTGCGCTTGGTCGGCTACGAGCCCGGGGGAGACGGCGTCAACACCGGCAGGCACGGGGCCACCCTCTCGGAGGGTTCACCGGGAGCGTTGCACGGGGCACTGTCCTACCTGCTGCAGGACGCCGACGGGCAGACGTCCGAGTCGTACTCCATCTCCGCCGGCCTGGACTACCCCGGGGTCGGACCGGAACACTCGCTGCTCAAAGACATCGGCCGGGCGGAGTACGCGCCCATCACCGACACCGAGGCCATGGAGGCCTTCCGACTGCTGTGCCACACCGAGGGCATCATCCCGGCCATCGAGTCAGCGCATGCCGTGGCCGGCGCCCTCAAGCTGGGGCGCGAGCTCGGGGACAAGGCGACGATCCTGGTGAACCTGTCTGGGCGTGGCGACAAGGACGTGGACACCGCGGCTCGCTGGTTCAAGGTGATTGACGAAGCGGCACTGGACAATCCGACGCCGAACCCGGAAGGTGGCCCGGGATCGGGTGCGGGGGAGCAGCTGTGAGCTCACGACTGGCCCCGATGTTCGAACACTGCCGGGCCGAGTCCCGCGCCGCACTGGTCGGCTACCTTCCCGGTGGGTTCCCCGACGTTGCCAGCTCCGTGCAGACCCTGCGCACCATGGTCGCCGCGGGCTGCGACCTGGTGGAAGTCGGGGTGCCCTACTCCGATCCGGTGATGGACGGCCCCACCATCCAGGCCGCGGCGGACACCGCGCTGCGGGCCGGTACGACGCTGCGTGACGTCGTCGGGGTGGTGGAGCAGGTCGCCGCTGCTGGTGGCCGTGCGGTGGTGATGAGCTATTGGAACCCGGTGCTGCGCTACGGGGTTGACGCTTTCGCCCGCGACCTCGCTGCGGCCGGCGGCCTGGGACTGATCACTCCAGACCTCATCCCCGACGAGGCGGGCTGCTGGATCGCCGCCGCCGATCAGCACGACCTGGACCGGATCTTTCTGTTAGCGCCGTCCTCGTCCGAGGAGCGCATCGCCAGCACCGCAGCCGCGAGCCGCGGCTTTGTGTACGCCGCGTCCACGATGGGCGTCACCGGGGCACGTGATGCCGTGTCCAGCGCGGCACCCGAGCTGGTCCGCAGAATCCGGACGCACTCCACGGTGCCCATCGGCGTCGGCCTCGGGGTGCGCTCCGGCACCCAGGCCGCCGAGGTCGGCGCCTTCGCCGACGCTGTCATCGTCGGCTCAGCCATCGTGTCGGCAGCGACCGAGGGGCAGTCTGCGGTCGGTGAGCTCGTCACCGAGCTGGCTGCCGGGGTTCGCGGTACTCACCCCGTTGGGGTCGGCCGGTGAACCAGGTCCTCGCGTCGTTCCCCAGCCCGCCGCAGGGCGTGTGGCACCTGGGACCGCTCCCGATCCGCGCCTACGCGCTGTTCATCATCACCGGGATCATCGTGGCCATCGTGTGGGGCAACAAGCGGTGGGTGGCGCGGGGTGGTCAACCCGAGGCCGTCACCGACCTCGCCGTGTTCGCGGTGCCGTTCGGGCTGGTCGGGGGGCGGCTGTACCACGTCATCACGGACAACCAGCTGTACTTCGGGCCGGGCAAACACCCGATCGACGCGCTGAAGATCTGGGACGGGGGTCTCGGCATCTGGGGGGCGGTGCTGCTCGGGGCGCTCGGCGCGTGGATCTCCTGCCGTCGCAAAGGCATTCCGCTGGCCGCCATGGGTGACGCGATTGCGCCGGGTATCATTGTCGCGCAAGCGATTGGGCGACTCGGCAACTACTTCAACCAGGAGTTGTACGGCCGCACGACGACCATGCCGTGGGGTATGGAGATTTACCAGCGGCTCAATTCCGCGGGGCTCCCCGACGATCTCAACGGCACTGCGACCGGCCCTGCCGTGGCCATCGTGCACCCCACGTTCCTCTACGAGCTGTTGTGGAACCTCGGTGTGGCGGCGCTGGTGGTGTGGGCGGACCGACGGTTCAAGCTCGGGCACGGTCGCGCATTCGCGCTGTATGTGGCCGGCTACTGCGCGGGCCGTTTTTGGATCGAGCTGATGCGCGACGACCCCGCTAACCATTTCTTCGGCATTCGCATCAACGTGTTCACTGCCGCCGTCGTGTTCATCTGTGCGGCGGCCTACTTCGTCCGAGCCAAGCGAGGACGGGAGAGCCCGGAGTCGCTGCGCGGAACGGAACACGCCGATGAGCGTGCTGCCGATCCGGACCCGGAAGCCGAGGACGCGAAGCCGGTGCCATCCGACAGCGAACGCGACGAGTCCGAGTCGCACCCCTAGGGTGAACCCATGCCGACCGACGAGTTGCAGACACAGTGGACAGCGCGCGACATCCCGGATCAGCACGGCCGCACGTTCATCGTCACCGGTGCCAACAGTGGCCTCGGGGAGCAGGCGGCGCGTGCGCTCGGGGCTGCTGGCGCTGATGTGCTGCTGGCGTGCCGCAACACGGACAAGGGTGCGCAGGTAGCGCGAGAGATCGGACCGAACGCCGAGGTCCGCAAGCTCGACCTGGCGGAGTTGGCTTCAGTGCGCGAGTTCGCCGAAAGCATCGACACCGTGGATGTGCTGGTCAACAACGCGGGTGTCATGGCCGTTCCCCTGCGCCGCACCGCCGACGGCTTCGAGATGCAGTTCGGTACCAACCACCTCGGGCACTTCGCGCTCACCGGGCTCCTGCTGGGCAAGTTGACCGACCGTGTCGTCACGATGGCCAGCGCGGCCCACGCCATCGGTACCCTCCATTTCGAGGATCCGAACTGGGAGCAACGCGGCTACCGCCGCTGGCGGGCGTACGGACAGTCGAAGCTCGCCAATTTGCTGTTCACCTACGAGCTGCAGCGTCGGCTGACCGTCACCGGCTCTCCGTTGCGGGCCATGGCGGCGCACCCCGGGTACTCCTCCACCAATCTGCAGTCACACACGGAGTCGTTCCTGGACTCGGTGATGTCGCTGGGCAACCGGTTGATCGGCCAGAGCGCGGACATGGGCGCGCTACCTGAGCTATATGCGGCGACGGAGCCCAGCGTGATCGGCGGCAGCTACATCGGCCCCGACGGACGCTTCGAGGCACACGGCTATCCCAAGCTGGTCGGATCGACGAAGAAGTCCAAGGACCTCGCCGACGCTCGCCGGTTGTGGGAGCTGTCGGAGAAGTTCACCGGCGTCACTTACTCCTTCGAAAGCTGATTGACGGTGGCTATTTCTCGGCTCAATCACGCAGTGTTGTTCGTCGCCGATCTGGAACGAAGCGTTTCCTTCTACCGGGAAGTGCTGGGCTTCCGTCGGCTGCCGGGCGGCTTCACCGGCGCCGCGTTCCTGCAGGCGCCGGATTCGGCGAACGACCACGACCTGGGGTTGTTCCAGACTCGGCATGCGGGACCTCGCGGTCCTCAGGGTGAGGTCGGCCTGTACCACCTGGCGTGCGAAGTTCGGACGCTCGCCGAGCTTGCCCAGCTCCGGACTCATTTGGCCGACGCGGGCGCGCTGACCGGGGCCAGCAACCACGGCTCGGCGAAGGCCCTGTACGCCCACGATCCGGACGGCATCGAGTTCGAGGTGTGCTGGCTGGTGCCCGACGACGCCGTCGCCGAGGAGCTGGCTCCGGGCACGCCGCCGACCCGCGCGTTGGACATCGACGCGGAGATCGCGCGGTACGGCGCCGACACTCCGATGGGTACGCGCACTGATACGCAATTGTGGGAGCAGGTTTTTGGCCGCGATTGGGCGAATCAGTAGCGAGTTGGGCTGAGGTCAGGGAGCAGACGTCACCGCCGTGTTCAGTGCGGCGCCGTCGTTTCTGGCCGCAACGGGTCCAACCGCCAACGATCTTTCGCCAGGTGCGTCTGATAGTGCCGGGCCGAGCGGGACAGCACCCGTGACGCTAACTCAGGACTACGCTGCTTAGCCGTGAGTCGTCGAGCGAAGATTGTGTGCACGTTGGGTCCGGCTACCGCTGGTGCGGAGAAGGTGCGGCGGTTGGTGGAGTGTGGGATGGATGTGGCTCGGCTGAATTTCAGTCACGGCACGCATGCTGATCACCAGCAGATGTACTCCTATGTGCGGGCCGCGTCCGACAGCACGAGTAAGGCCGTCGGCATCCTCGCGGATTTGCAGGGCCCGAAGATCCGGCTCGGTAACTTTGGCAATGGTGCGGAGTTGTGGGCCACCGGTGAGGAGGTGCGGATCACCGTGGCCGACGTTCTGGGGACTCATGATCGGGTGTCCACCACCTACGGGCAACTCGCCGCGGACGCCAAGGCGGGTGATCGGTTGTTGGTCGATGACGGCAACATTGAGCTGCAGGTGACCGCGGTCGATGAGCAGGACGTGGTGTGCCGGGTCATCGAAGGGGGCAAGGTCAGCAACCACAAGGGGTTGTCGTTGCCGGGGATGAACGTGTCCGTGCCGGCGATGTCGGGCAAGGACATTGCTGATCTGGAGTTCGCCCTGGATTTGGGGGTCGATTTCATCGCGTTGTCCTTCGTGCGTTCCCCGGCAGATATTGATTTGGTGCATGCGGTGATGGACCGCAAGGGGGTGGCCCGGTTGCCGGTGGTGGCGAAGCTGGAGAAACCCGAAGCCGTCGACAACTTGGAAGCGATCGTGTTGGCCTTCGACGGGGTGATGGTGGCCCGCGGTGATCTGGGGGTGGAGTTGCCGTTGGAGCATGTGCCGTTGGTGCAGAAGCGGGCCATTCAGATCGCCAGGGAGAACGCGAAGCCGGTGATCGTGGCCACCCAAATGTTGGAGTCGATGATCACCAACTCCCGTCCTACCCGAGCGGAGGCCTCGGATGTGGCCAACGCGGTGTTGGACGGGGCGGATGCGGTGATGTTGTCCGGGGAGACGTCGGTGGGGGCGTTCCCGATGGAAACGGTGGCCACGATGAGTCGCATCGTGTCGGCGGTGGAAGCGGAGTCCACGGTGGTGCCCCCGCTGAACCATGTGCCCCGCACCAAGCGGGGAGTGTTGTCCTACGCCGCCCGCGACATCGGGGAACGGTTGAACGCCACGGCCTTGGTGGCGTTCACCCAGTCCGGGGACACCGTGCGCCGCCTGGCCCGGTTGCACACCCCGTTACCGTTGCTGGCGTTCACCCCCCAACAAGAGGTCCGCTCCCAGCTTGCCATGACCTGGGGCACCGAAACGTTCATCGTCCCCATGGTGGAGACCACCGACGAAATGGTCGGCCTCGTCGACAAAGCCATGCTCTCCCTCGGCCGTTACGAACGCGGCGACCTCGTCGTCATCGTCGCCGGCTCACCCCCCAACACCATCGGCACCACCAACCTCATCCGCGTCCATCGACTCGGCGAAGACGACGTCTAATGGGTACCCAACCCGTCTTGGACAACTTGATTGCCCTGCTCGACCTGGAACGCATCGAGGAGGACATCTACCGAGGTGTCAGCCCCGCAACGTCATCCACCCGCGTATTCGGCGGCCAGGTGGCCGGACAGGCCCTGGTAGCGGCCGGACGCACTGTGGCACAAGAGCGATTGGTGCACTCGTTGCACGCCTACTTCATCCGCGCCGGCGATCCGCGCGTCCCCATCGTCTACCAGGTGGACCGGGTGCGCGACGGTCGCTCCTTCGCCACTCGCAGGGTGACGGCGATCCAGTACGGCAAGGCGATCTTCACGCTGTCGGCCTCCTTCCAGAGTCCGCAGGAGGGAGTGGAGCACACCACCGAGATGCCCCAGGTACCCGCACCGGAAGACCTTGCGTCGCTGCCGGAGCGTCTCCGCGGCTTCGAGGATCGGTTTGGCGCCCGCGCATCGCAGCCTCGGCCGATCGACGTCCGCTACGTCAACGACCCGCCATGGATCGCGCGCGATTCCGATGCGCGTGCGACGCGCAGCCAGGTGTGGATGCGGGCCGACGGCGTGCTACCCGACCTGCCGTTGTTGCACGTCTGCGTACTCGCCTACGCCTCGGACATGACCTTGCTGGACTCGGTGATGTCCGGCCACGGCCTGGCGCTGGGGCTGGACAAGGTGCTGCTGGCCAGCCTCGACCACGCCATGTGGTTTCACCGACCGGTCCGCGCCGACGAGTGGGTGCTCTACGACACCGAGTCACCGACGGCGTGCGGTTCGCGTGGGCTGGGCACGGGACGGTTCTTCGCGCGGGACGGAACGCTGCTCGCGACGGTGGTGCAGGAAGGTCTGCTCCGCGTGATGCGCTGACGGGCCGGTAAGTTTGCGGAATGACGGAAGCGGAGCCCTACCTGCTGGGCCGTGCTCGCGCTGACATCACCGGTGAACCCGCGGGGGTGGGAATGATGGGCTACGGGATGGCCCACCAACGGACCAGCGGCATTCTGCAGCGCCAGTTCTCCCGCGCGTTCGTCATCGTGGACCGGGCTACTGGCGCGCGTGTGGTGTACGTGGTCGCGGACATCGGCATGTTCTTCCACAACATCCGCGCCGCCGTGCTCGAGCGCCTCAGCGCCCGCTTGGGTGCGCTGTATCCGGACGAGGCGGTGCTGCTTACCGCCACCCACACGCACGCGGGCCCCGGCGGTGCGTCCTGCTACCGGATGTACAACATGACGACCGGCGGGCTGCGTCCCGCGACCGTTGCCTCGTTGGTGGACGGGGTGGTGGAGTCGATCGAACGCGCCCACGACGATCTCGCACCCGGACGGCTGTGGTTGGCGCGTGGCGAGCTGCACGACGCCAGCATCAACCGCTCGCCCGAGTCGTTCGAGGCAAATCCCTCGTCCGACAAGGCCTTCTTCCCCGCACAGATCGACTCCGCGACGACGCTGCTGCGGCTCGAGCGGGAGGGCCAGGTTGTCGGCGCAATCCACTGGTTCGCCACCCACGGCACCAGCCTGACCAACCGAAACACCCTGATCAGCGGCGACAACAAGGGCTATGCGGCGTACGACTGCGAGCGCACCGGCGAGCCGGGGATGGTGTTCGCGTTCGCCCAGTCCAACGCAGGCGACATGTCCCCGAACCTCGGAGGCATTCCTGGCCGGGGACCGACGGACGACGAATACGTCAACTGCCGCATCATCGGTGCACGCCAGGCAGCCACGGCGCGTGAGCTGCTCGCCGCCGACGCCACCGAGTTGGGCGCGGGATTGGACGCGCGACTCTCCTATGTGGACTTCTCGCAGGTGACGGTGGCGCAGGAGTTCACCGGCGACGGCCGCGTCCACCGCACCAGCCGCGGCGTGCTCGGCGCTGCCTTCGCTGCTGGCACCGACGAGGGACCAGGGCCGGCCCAGTTCCACCAAGGTGTGGACAACAATCCCGTGGTGTTCGCGGGCAGTCGCGCGCTGTACCGGGCGCGTCCGGCCCTGGCCGACGCGCAGCACCCGAAGGCCATGCTGCTGCCGCTCGGCCGCCTGGGGTGGACCGCCAAGGTGTTGCCCGTACAAATCGTGCGGATCGGGTCGCTGTACCTGGCGGCCTGCGCACACGAGCCCACCATCGTCGCGGGGTTGCGCATCCGCCGGACAGTTGCGGGGGTGCTCGGTGTGCCGGTGGATGCCGTCCTCGCGCAGGGCTACGCCAACGACTACGCGGGCTACATCACCACCCCGGAGGAGTACAGCCGGCAGCGCTACGAGGGCGGGCACACGATGTTCGGGCGGTGGCAGCTGCCCGCCTACCAGCAGGAGTTCGCCCGGATTGCGGCCGACCTGAGAGTCGGCCGACCCAGCGACGCCGGACCGAAACCCCGCGGGGCTCGACAGCGGACGGCCCGTGGCGCAGGCCCTGATGTCGCTCCGGAGGGCCTCGAGTTCGGCGCGGTGCTGACCGAACCTGCCGCACGCTACCGCCACGGTGAGCAGGTGCTGGCACGCTTCGTCGGCGCGAACCCGAACCACCACCTACGCCGCGGCGGGAGCTACCTGCTGGTGCAGCGCCACGACGCCGAGAGCTGGCTCCCGGCAGCGGACGACAACGACTGGGCGACCCGGTTTCGATGGCGTCGGGAAGGAGCGGGGTCGATGGTCACCATTACCTGGGACCTGACCGCCGATGCTGAGCCCGGCCGGTACCGCATCACCTACTCCGGAGACGCGCGATGTGGGTCCGGTGCGCTGACCGCGTTCACCGGAACCACCCGCGAGTTCGTCGTCGGGTAGCACCGAGATCGATCTTCCGACACAGATCCGGCGTTATGCAGAGAGGCGGTTGACGAGTGCCACGAGAACTGACGGCGATCATTTTGGCTGTGGTGTCCGCGGTGTTCATTGCCGTCGGCATCGTTGTCCGGCAACGTTCCACCATGGGAGTGCCCGAGGAGCACAGCGTGAGCGGTGCCATGGCCACTGCGCTGGTCCGGCAGCCGCTGTGGTGGGCGGGCACGGCGGTGGCGGTCGGCGGTTACGTGTTCCAAGCGCTGGCATTGAGTAAGGGTTCGTTGCTGCTGGTGCAACCGGTGCTGGTCTCCTCATTGCTGTTTGCCCTTCCGCTGAGTGCACGGCTGTCCCATCGCCGCGTCACCCGCAGCGAATGGATGTGGGCGGTGGTGCTGACCGTCGCCATCGCCGCGTTTGTGGTGGTAGGCAACCCGCGGCCAGGCCACGCCCGTCCGCCTGGTCCCGCCTGGGCGGCAGTGGCTGTGGTGGCTGTGCCGTTGGTGGTGCTCTGCGTGCTCGGCGCCGCGCGGCAGGCCGGTCGCCGCCGCGCGGTGTTGCTGGCCGTTGCGGTCGCGGTGCTCTTCGCGGTGGTGGCGGTGCTCACCAAAGCCTCGGTGTTCCGACTGGCCCACGGGGGAGTGCCGCACCTGCTCAGCACCCCGACGCCCTACGTGCTCGCGGTGGTGGCCCTGGCCGCGACGGTGCTGCAGCAGTCGGCGTTTCATGCCGGGGCGCTGCAGGTGTCGGTGCCGACCATGATTGTCCTGGAACCCTTGGTGGCCGTGACGATCGGCGTTGCGGTGCTGGGTGAGCACTTGGCAGTGGGCGGTCCAGGGGTCGTCGGCCTGGCGATCTCGGTGGTGGCGATGGTGGTGGCGACGGTTGCGTTGGCCCGGGATGCCGCGCTGCACGAGGAGGAGCTGCACCCGTCCGTCCAGCCGATCCGACCGCGATGAGACATCGGAATGAATTCAGTCATTCGAGCAGCGAGGAGATCCCGACATGATCCATACGCGCGGACTGTCCCGCACCTTCAAGACCAAGACCGGCGTCGTCGAGGCCGCGGCACCGCTGGATCTCGACGTGGCGCCGGGGGAGATCGTCGGCCTGCTCGGTCCAAACGGTGCGGGTAAGACCACGACGCTGCGCATGCTGACGACCCTGTTGTCACCGACGGCGGGTACGGCCACCGTGGCCGGGGTGGACCTTGGGAACCAGGCACGGGAGGTTCGCAGGCGGATCGGCTACGTGGCTCAGGTCGGCGCGACCCCGGCACCCGGGTCACGTGTCGGCGAGGAGCTCATCACGCAGGGCCGACTGCAGGGACTGTCTCGGGCAGACGCAGCCGCGCGGGTCGCCGATCTGTTGCCGCGCCTCGATCTCGGCGAGCTGGGGGGTCGAGCGCTGTCGGAGCTTTCGGGCGGTCAAACGGCGTCGTTTCGATGTCGCGATCGGTCTTGTCCACTCGCCGGCCCTGGTGTTTCTCGACGAGCCGAGCACCGGCCTCGACCCGCAGAGCCGGGCCAACCTGTGGCAGCACATTCGCGGACTCCGGGACGAGCTCGGTGTGACGGTCGTCATCACCACGCACTATCTGGAGGAGGCCGACGCGTTGGCCGACCGGATCCTGGTGATGGATCACGGCCAGATTGTGGCCGATGACACCCCAGACGCGCTGAAGGCCCAGGTCTCCGGGGACATCATTACGCTCAGCATCGACGGCGACCTCGCCGACGCCGAGCGGGTCGGGCGCGGCGCGGTCGAGGTGCGGGGCGCCACCGTGGAGGGCGAGCTGCTGCATCTGACTGTCGAGCGCGGTGACGTCGCCGTCGCGCCCCTGCTGCGGGCCTTGGACGCGGCGTACCTGCCGCTGCGCTCGGTCACCGTGGCGCGCCCGACCCTGGACACCGTCTTTCTGACCCTCACCGGGCGCTCGCTGCGCGATGGCGACGCGGCCTGACCTGGCTTGACAACACTTAGGGAAGCGCCGCCATGAAGTTCATGCTCGACACGACCATGATCGTGTTCACCCGCCAGATGCGACTGCTCCTGCGCAACCCGGTCTGGGTCTTCTTCGGACTGACCCAGCCGATCCTCTACCTGGTGCTGTTCGGCCCACTGCTGAGCAATGTCCGCGCAGGCGGTCTCGGCGGCTCCGCGTCGTGGTCGCTGTTCGTGCCGGGGCTGTTGCTGCAGCTGGCCATCTTCGGCGCCGGCTTCGCGGGGTTTGGCATCATCCAGGAAGTGCGGGAAGGCGTCCTCGACCGGCAACGGGTGACGCCCGCGCCGCGCGTATCCCTCCTACTAGGACGGACGCTGAGCAACGTTGTGACCATCGGGGTGCAGGCGGTGATCCTGGTGCTGGTCGCCATCCCGTTCGGCCTGCAGCCCTCGTGGGTCGGGGTGATCGTCACACTGGTCCTGGTGTGCGTGCTGGCGCTAGGGATCTCCGGGGCGTCGTACTCGATGGGCATCATCCTCAAGGACGAGGACGCATTTGCCCCGTTCGTCCAGGGCGTCTCGCTGCCGCTGCTGCTGCTGTCGGGGGTGTTCCTGCCGATGTCGTTGGCGCCGACGTGGCTGCATAAGCTGAGCCGCATCAACCCGCTGGTGTACCTGGTGGACGCGTCCCGGTCGCTGTTCGTGGGCGACTACTCGGCGACCAACGTGGTGGTCGGCATCATCGTCACCGCGGTGCTGACCGGGCTGCTGGCGTGGTGGGGAACCCGCACCTTCCAGCGCATGTCCGCCTGAGCTCGGGTGAGTTCGGGTGAGACTACTTCAGTTGGACCGTCACGCCTCCAGAGAAGGGCGAGTCATGCAGCTGCAGCTTCGTGGGGACGGCGTCCTTGGGGATGTCGTAAACGAGCAACCCTTCGACGCTGTTGCCCGGGTTGATCTGCGCTAGGAAGTTGTTCGGGTCTACATAGACCCCAGCGGTCGTGTCGGGGGAAAGCTGCCGGCCTTGCTGATCGATCATCTTCTTCGATGTGGAAAGCCCAAGTCAGAGCCTGGAAACGCGCTGACCTGGGCGTGAGTGGTGCCCTCGGTGAGATTCGAACTCACACTGGACGGATTTTGAATCCGTTGCCTCTGCCGTTGGGCTACGAGGGCCTCCCGCGGACACCACTCTAGAAGACGGCGTCAGCGTCATGGGCGCCGGTAGGCTGCACACCGCACCACGACGCGCAGGAGGCTACCGGTGACCGAGCAAGCAACGGCGGCAATGCCTTCCGCGCGCATGCCACGGCGCGTGCTGGTCGCCGAGGACGAAGCCCTCATCCGCTTGGACCTCGTGGAGATGCTGCGCGAGCTGGGCTACGAGGTGGCAGGGGAGGCCGCCGATGGTCAGGAGGCGGTGGACCTCACCCGTGAGCATCGACCCGACATCGTCATCATGGACGTGAAGATGCCGCGTCGCGATGGCATCGACGCCGCGCGGGAGATCGCCACGGACCGACTGGCGCCGGTGGTCATCCTCACCGCGTTCGCGCAACGGGAGCTGGTGGAGCGCGCCCGTTATGCCGGCGCCATGGCCTACCTGGTCAAGCCGTTCTCCGCCGCCGACCTGGTGCCGGCCATCGAGCTGGCCGCCTCTCGCTTCGCCGAGATCCGGGCACTGGAGACCGAGGTGGCCGACCTGAGCGTTCGGCTGGACACCCGGAAGGTGGTCGAGCAGGCCAAAGGCGTTTTGATGCAGCAACAATCGTTGACCGAGGCGGAGGCGTTCCGTTGGATTCAGCGAGCCGCCATGGATCAGCGGACGACGATGCACGCCGTCGCCCGCACTGTGCTGAACCCTGCGCCGCCTCACTGAGATTTGGTCGCAAATTGATCACGGCGCCGCGCCTGTGAGAGACCGCGGTCACATCTGGGCTAGGTTGCACCGCGTACCGGCGTGTGCCGGTGCCTCCCGGCGCCGCTGGGGGCGGAACCTCCCGGAGGTGTGACGTGCATCGTCGCAAGATGCAAGCCGTAGTTGTGCTGGTGGCTGCGGCCACCTTGACGCTGAGCGCATGTGGATCCAAATCCACCGACTCTGGTGGATCGGGTTCGTCGGGTGGTGGAGCCGCAGCCAGTCTCAGCATCAAGCCAGTGGTGCAGATCGACTCCACAGGCAAAGAGGTCAAGGTCGACACCGGCAAGACCGCAGCCGACCCGGCGGGGAATGGCCAGGCCAAGTGCTCGGGCGTCAAGCTCGCGTTCGCCGGCGCCAAGACCGGCGCCAACGCTGCATTGGGCATCAACATTATCGACGGTGCGAAGGTCGCGCTGGACGCACACAACAAGGCCAACCCGGGTTGCCAGGTAACGATGAGCGAGTTCGACACCGAGGGCGACCCGCAGAAGGCCACTCAGGTGGCGCCGCAGATCGTCAACGACGCGTCGATCATCGGACTCCTCGGACCGGCATTCTCCGGTGAGACCAAGGCCACGGGGGCAATCTTCGCCCAGGCCGGGCTACCTTCGCTGACCGCCTCGGCCACCAACGTCGATCTGACCAAGAACGGCTGGAAGACCTTCTTCCGCGGTCTGGCCAACGACGGCGTGCAGGGCCCGGCGGTGGCGAAGTACATGACGGGCACCCAGAAGTACAAGAAGGTGTGTGTCATCCAGGACGACTCCGACTACGGCGTCGGCTTGGCCAAGGCAGTGAGCGGTGCGCTGGGTAGCGCGGCCGACTCAAGCTGTGCCGCCAACGTGAAGACCGGCGACAAGGACTTCTCCGCGACCGCCACCCAGGTCAACAGCGCGAAGCCGGACGCCGTCTTCTACGCGGGCTACTTCGCCGAAGCCGCGCCGCTGGTCACTCAACTGCGCAGCGCCGGAGTCACGGCGGCCTTCGTCTCCGCGGACGGCACCAACGACCCGCAGTTCGTCAAGCAGGCGGGTTCGTCCGCCAAGGACGCCTTGCTCTCCTGCCCGTGTGGTCCCGCTCCGGCGAGCTTCGCGACGGCGTACAAGACGACCAACAACGCTGAGCCGGGTGTGTACTCCACCGAGGGCTACGACCTGACGACGATCATGCTCAAGGGCATCGATGCCGGTAAGAACACCAAGGCAGCCATGGCCGACTTCGTCAAGAACTACGACGGTGACGGACTTGCCCGCCACTACAAGTGGAATGCGCAGGGCGAGCTGGACAATGCCCTGATCTGGGTCTACAAGGTCCTGTAAGCGCGACACGCACCACGGCAGCCGGGGGCTTTGCTCGTCAAGGCCCCCGGCTGTGCTCTGCTAGCACAGTCCAGAACTGCTTTGATGCACCGATGAACGGCGAGGTCTGAGTTCGCAATGACCGGCGTACTTGCGCACAGCGCGGCTAACCTGGCGGTGAGCCCGATCGGGTTCAACGTCTCCAGCCTCGTCGACAACTTCTGGCAGCTCACCGTGGACGGCCTTTCCTACGGCTCGATCTACGCGTTGATCGCAGTCGGCTACACGCTGGTCTACGGCGTGCTGAAGCTCATCAACTTCGCCCACTCCGAGATCTTCATGCTCGGGATGTTCGGCCAGTACCTTGCCCTGATGGCGCTGGGTTTCACGCCCACCGGCAACACCTACACCGAAAGCCTGGGCATCACGATCGCCTATCTGGGCGTGGCGATGGTGGCCGGCATGCTGGTCTCCGGTGTCGCGGCGGTACTGCTGGAACGGGTCGCTTACCGGCCTCTACGCAAGCGACGGGCGTCCTCGCTGGTGTTCCTCATCACCGCCATCGGTGCTTCTTTTGTACTGCAGGAGTTCGTGCACTTCATCCTCCCCAAGATCAGCTCAAACCTCGGCGGGTCGACCGCACAGCAGCCGATCAAGCTTGTCGATCCGAAGGTGCAGTTCACCGTCTTCGGCGCCTCGGTCACAAACGTGACGCTGGTGATCATCGTTTCGGCGTTGCTGCTGGCGGCGCTGGCCGACATCGTGATCAACCGGACCAAGTTCGGTCGCGGCATCCGGGCGGTGGCCCAGGACCCGGACACCGCCACCTTGATGGGCGTATCGAAGGAGCGCGTCATCATGCTGACCTTCCTGTTGGGCGGCGTCCTTGCCGGTGCCGCCGCGTTGCTGTACACCATCAAGATTCCCTCGGGCATCATCTTCAACGGCGGATTTATTCTGGGCATCAAGGCTTTTGCCGCTGCCGTGCTCGGTGGCATCGGCAACCTGCGGGGCGCCTTGCTCGGTGGTCTGCTGCTGGGGGTGATGGAGCTCTACGGTCAGGCGCTGTTCGGTTCGGAGTGGCGTGACGTGGTCGCGTTCGTCCTTCTGATCGGGGTGCTGCTGGTCCGGCCGACCGGCATCCTCGGCGAGTCACTGGGAAGGTCACGCGCATGAGCACAGTGATGAAGCCGACCACCTCGACCTCACCGCACGGAGTGGGCGACGCGCTTCGCGGATGGTGGAACGGTCTTCCGCGCCCGGCCCAGTGGGGTATCGGCGTACCGGTCATTCTGCTCATCGCCCTGCTGCCGGTGCTGCGACCGCCCCTGTTGACGACCCCCGGTACCGACTTCGGTGGCGTGATGGCGCAGTTCTCCGTGTACGCGCTGCTCGCGATCGGGCTCAACGTGGTGGTCGGCCAGACGGGGTTGCTCGACCTCGGCTACGTCGGTTTCTACGCCATGGGCGCCTACACCGTGGCCCTGCTCACCAGCCCGAACAGCCCCTGGAACCAGACCGGTCCCGACGGCTGGCTCAGCGACAAATGGGCGTGGCTCGCGGTACTGCCGATCGCGGTGATCGTCACGGCGATGTCGGGGGTCATCCTGGGGACACCCACGCTGCGGCTGCGCGGGGACTACCTGGCCATCGTCACCCTCGGCTTCGGTGAGATCGTGCGGTTGCTCGCCGACAACCTCAAGCAGATCACCGGCGGTGGACAGGGCCTGTCCCGGGTCGCATTTCCGCGGCTCGGCGAGGACTCAGCGAACCCGCTCGGGGTGTTCTCCGCAGGCAACAACGCGAGCCGGGTCAACTCCGGTGTGTGGTGGTTCTGGGTCGGGATCGTGCTGATCGTTCTCGTGCTTGTCATCGTCGGAAACCTGGAGCGCAGCCGGGTCGGCCGTGCGTGGGTCGCCATCCGCGAAGACGAGGACGCCGCCGAGATCATGGGGGTGCCCACCTTCAAGTTCAAGCTCTGGGCCTTCGTGATCGGGGCGTCCGTCGGCGGGCTGTCCGGCGCGTTGTTCGCCGGGCAGGTGCAGTTTGTCGTGCCCACGGGGTTCAACGTGATCAACTCGGTGCTGTTCCTGTGCGCCGTCGTCCTCGGTGGTCAGGGCAACAAGCTCGGTGTCATTGTCGGTGCCTTCATCGTCGTGTATCTGCCCAACCGGGTGATGTCGATCCAGGTGGGCGCCCAGTCGCTCGGTGACTACAAGTACCTGTTCTTCGGGCTGGCGCTGATCGTGTTGATGATTTTCCGTCCGCAAGGTCTGCTGCCGGTGCGCCAGAAGCTGCTCACCTACGGCAGGCAGGTGTTCCTCGCCGTGCACAAGGTCAGATCCGGCAAACCGGCGGAGTCGACGCCATGAGCCCGCTGAGCGACGTGTCTGCGGACGAGCCGGAGGACAGCGGTCTCGTCGTCGACCCGTCGGCGTTCAGCGCATCGCTGGTCGATGCAAAGGCGGTGGCGGCCGCAGTTGCTCCCACGAGGGAGACGCGCACCGAGCAGGGCGGCGCGCTGATGGAGTCGCGGAACCTGACCATGCGCTTTGGCGGGTTGACCGCGCTGGACGACGTCAGCTTCGACATCAAGCGCGGCGAGATCCTCGGTCTGATCGGGCCCAATGGCGCAGGCAAGACCACCTGCTTCAACGCGATCACGGGGGTCTATCGACCGACCTCGGGCACGGTGCTGTTCGACGGTGCGCCACTGGGCCGGCTCAAGCGCAACCAGATCACCCGCCGCGGGATCGCCCGCACGTTCCAGAACATCCGGTTGTTCGGCGAGATGACCGCGTTGGAGAATGTGGTCGTCGGCACCGACGCGCGGCACAAGACCTCGGTGTTCGGCGCAATCTTCCGCAGCAAGCGGCACTTCGCCGAGGAGCGGGACGCCATTGACCGGGGGATGGCGCTGCTGGAGTTCGTCGGCATTGCCCCGCGTGCGGTGGAGAAGGCTCGCAACCTCTCCTACGGTGATCAGCGTCGCCTGGAGATCGCCCGAGCGTTGGCCACGGAACCCAAGCTGTTGTGCCTGGACGAGCCGGCCGCCGGGTTCAACCCCAGCGAGAAGTCGGCGCTGATGGACCTCATTCGCAAGACCCGCGACGACGGCTACACCGTGCTGCTCATCGAGCACGACATGCGCCTGGTCATGGAGGTCACCGACCGCATCGTGGTGCTGGAGTTCGGCCGCAAGATCGCCGAGGGACTGCCCAGAGATGTGCGGGAGAACCCTGCCGTCATCGCCGCCTACCTAGGAGTGCCCGACGATGCCATTGCTTGAGATCTCCGACATCGTAGTCAATTACGGCCGGATCGAGGCGCTGCACGGCATCTCGCTGACCGTGGAGGACGGCGAGCTGGTCACGCTGCTCGGCGCCAACGGGGCGGGCAAGTCCACCACGATGCGCGCGATCTCCGGGCTGCTGCCGCTCACCAGGGGAAAGGTGGTCTTCGACGGGCAGGATCTGTCCAAGATGAAGGCCCACCTGCGGGTGCTCGCCGGCATTGTGCAGGCCCCGGAAGGTCGAGGTGTGTTTCCGGGTATGACGGTGCAGGAAAACCTCGACATGGGGTGCTACGCCCGCAAGTTCGCCAAGAAGTCTGAATACAACGAGCGCCTGGAGTGGGTGTTCGAGTTGTTCCCCCGGTTGCAGGAGCGCCGCGCGCAGGTGGGCGGAACCATGTCCGGGGGCGAGCAGCAGATGGTGGCCATCGGGCGGGCGCTGATGGCGCGGCCCAGGGTTCTGCTGCTGGACGAGCCGTCGATGGGGCTGGCGCCGATGATCATCCAGCAGATCTTTCGGATCATCAGCGAGATCAACTCCCAGGGCACCACCGTGTTGCTGGTCGAGCAGAACGCGCAGCAGGCGCTGACCCGCTCGGACCGGGCGTACATCTTGGAGACCGGAGAGGTGACCCGTACCGGCGTGGGCAAGGACCTGTTGGCCGACGACAGCATCAAAGCGGCGTACCTCGGCGTGGCCTGACCGTAGTTGGGGTGACTGCAAGTACTACCAACCGGGCGTGGCGAGGTCGGTAACCGCTACCAACTGTGCGTCCCGGCATCATCAGGGTGTCGGCCGGTGTCTCTACACTTCGAGTCCGTGAGCCCTGCCGCTGAGACCACCGCTGTTGCCGAGAAGACCCTGCTGCTGCTCGACGGGCACTCGCTGGCCTACCGCGCGTTCTTTGCCCTGCCCGCCGAGAACTTTCGCACCACCAGCGGGCAGACCACCAACGCGGTGTACGGCTTCACCTCGATGCTGATCAACCTGCTGCGCGACGAGAAGCCCACACATGTGGCCGCCGCGTTCGACGTGTCCCGCCAAACTTTCCGCGCCGAGACGTTCCCGGAGTACAAGGCGAACCGCAGCGTGACCCCCGACGAGTTTCGCGGCCAGGTCGACATCACCAAGGACGTGCTCAGCGCCATGGGGATCCCGGTAATGGCCGAGGCGGGTTTCGAGGCGGACGACCTCATCGCCACCCTGACCACCCAGGCCACCGCCCAGGGTTACCGCGTGTTGGTGTGCACCGGCGACCGGGACGCACTCCAGCTGGTCACCGACGAGGTGACGGTGCTCTACCCGGTGAAAGGGGTATCCGAGCTCACCCGCTTCACCCCGGAGCAGGTGCAAACCAAATACAACCTCAGCCCCGCGCAGTACCCGGACTTCGCGGCGCTGCGCGGCGACCCGAGCGACAATCTGCCCGGCATTCCCGGGGTGGGGGAGAAGACCGCATCGAAGTGGATCCGCGAGTACGGCTCGCTGGAGACCTTGGTCGAGCGCGTGGACGAGGTGCGTGGCAAGGTCGGTGATGCCCTGCGGGGGAATCTGTCCTCGGTGTTGCGCAACCGTCAGCTGACCGAGCTGGTTCGCGACGTCGCGCTTCCGTACACCCCTGATCAGCTGGTGCTGGCGCCGTGGGACCGTGAACGTATCCACGGGCTGTTCGACGACCTCGAGTTCCGGGTGCTGCGCGATCGCCTCTTCGCGACGTTGTCCTCCTCCGTGCCCGAGGCTGACGAGGGTTTCGACGTGCGCGGTGAGACCCTGGATACCGGCGCGGTGCGCGACTGGCTGGACGCGCATGCCCGGGACGGTGGCCGCGTTGGCTTGTCCGTCAGCGGAATTGGCACTCCTGCCGGTGGTGACACGGCCGGCGCGGCCTTGGCCTCGGCCGACGGCGCCGGTGCGTTCATCCCCACTGCCACCCTCGACGTGGACGATGAGGTGGCCCTCGCCCAGTGGCTGGCCGACGCGGCAGTGCCGAAGGCTGCGCATGAGCTCAAGCGCGCCATCCATGCTCTGCGTGGTCGAGGGTGGAGCCTGCTCGGGGCGACGAGCGACACGGCGCTGGCGGCATACCTGGTGCGTCCCGGGCAGCGCAGCTTCGACCTTGCCGACCTGGCGCTGCGCTACCTGCATCGGGAGCTGCGCGCCGACGACGGGGGTGACGGACAGCTCTCGTTGCTCGACGAGCCCGACGCCGCCGACGCAGCAGCGGCCACCGCAGAGATTGTGCGGGCGCGCGCCGTGCTCGAGCTCGCCGCCGCCCTCGACGTGGAGCTGGCGGAGATCGAGAGCACCGACTTGTTGGCGCAGATGGAGCTGCCGTTGCTGGTGGTGTTGGCGGAGGTGGAAGCGGTCGGCATCGGGGTGGACGTCGAGCACCTCACTGACCTGCAGACCACCTTCGCCGCGCAGGTGCAGGATGCCGCCGCGAAGTCGTACGAGGTGATCGGCAAGGAGATCAACCTCGGCTCGCCCAAGCAGCTGCAGGTGGTGCTGTTCGACGAGTTAGAGATGCCGAAGACCAAGCGCACCAAGACCGGCTACACGACGGACGCCGCCGCGCTGGAGTCGCTGTTCGAGACGAACCAGCATCCCTTCCTCGGCCACCTGCTGGTGCACCGGGACGCCACCCGACTCAAGGTCACGGTGGACGGGCTGCTGAAGTCGGTCGCCGAGGACGGGCGCATCCACACCACCTACAACCAGACCATTGCCTCCACCGGCCGGCTGTCCTCGATTGAACCCAATCTGCAGAACATCCCGGTGCGCAACGACGCGGGCCGGCGCATCCGGGAGAGTTTCGTCGTGTCCGGCGCCGGCTTCGAGACTCTGATGACGGCGGACTACAGCCAGATCGAGATGCGCATCATGGCGCACCTGTCCGCCGACGCAGGGCTGATCGAGGCGTTCAACACCGGGGAGGACCTGCACTCCTTTGTCGGTTCACGCGCGTTCGGAGTGCCGCTGAAGGAGGTGACGCCGGAGCTGCGCCGTCGGGTGAAGGCGATGTCCTACGGGTTGGCCTACGGACTCAGCGCGTACGGACTAGCGACCCAGTTACATATTTCGGCCGAGGAGGCCCGCGAGCAGATGGAGGCCTACTTCTCCCGCTTCGGTGGGGTCCGCGACTACCTGCGTGCGGTGGTGGAGCAAGCCCGCAAGGACGGCTACACCTCCACGCTGTTCGGTCGCCGCCGCTATCTGCCCGACCTCAACAGCGACAACCGTCAGCGCCGCGAGGTGGCCGAACGCGCCGCGCTGAACGCCCCGATCCAGGGCAGTGCGGCGGACATCATCAAGATGGCCATGCTCGGGGTGCACACGGCGTTGCATGATGCGGGGCTACGTTCCCGAATGCTGCTACAGGTGCACGACGAGTTGGTATTGGAGATCGCCGAGGGGGAGTGTGCGCAGGTGGAGGAGCTGGTGCGAACGTGCATGGGTGCGGCCTATCCGTTGCAGGTACCGCTTTCGGTGTCCGTCGGCACCGGGCGATCCTGGGACGCCGCCGCCCACTGAGCCCTGTGTTTCGCGGCGCGGGCGTCGAGAGGTACACCACGGTCGCTGCTCCTGCCGCCAACGACCGTGGAGTACCTCTCGGCGCTCGATTTACCAGCGCGCTCCGGCCCGGGTGAGCGCCCTTGCCACCAGCGCGAGGAACTCCTTCGGGTGTATGACGTCTGTCGCCGTCACCCGGATCACGGTCCACCCGGCTGCGACCAAGCGGTTGTGCCGCCGGAGGTCCCGCGCGAACTGGGCCGATCCGCGGTGGTGCGCGCCGTCGTATTCGACAGCGACCTTCCATGGCCGCCACCCGAAATCGACCCGGGCCACGAAGCGGCCGTTCTCGTCGAACACCTCGATCTGCGTCTCCGGCCGCGGCAGCCCCGCCAGCACGACGGCCACCCGGGCGCGGGTCTCCCACGGTGACTCGGAGCCGGTGTCGGCCAGGGCAACCGCACGTCGAAGCCGAATTACTCCTCGTCCACCGGGATGCAACTCGGCGTGCCGCAGGACCGCTTCCGGTTCGGCGCAGCTCATCCAGCACAGCTCGTCGATCACGGCCACCGCTTCGACCAGGGGTAACCGTCTGCCCAGGTCGTGAGCCGTGCGCAAGGTGGTCGTGACTGCCATCCCGTTGACGTCCGTGACTTCAGTGGCATCCAGATTCCAGCGCCATGCGGTCAGTCCCCGCTGGGCACGAGCCTTTCCTGTCACCACGACTTCACCCTCGGCGTCCTCCGGCACCCAACGGGCTCCGTGGACGGCGGCTGCCGACCATCCGGCCACGACACCGGCGCGCTTGGCCCATAACCACGCGGCGTGGGCCCGGTCGAGAGCTGTGGGCTCGTCGCCGGCAGGTAGGTAGACGTCGGGTAGCAGACGAGTGCACCGCGCCCGGACCTGGTCCGGTGTGATCGTGCCGACCCTGATCGCGGCCGATGCACGAAAGGGACGGGTGTCGGTGCTCATCCGTCCAGCCTGGAGGTCCAGCGGCGATGCAAAGCCGCAGACTTCGCCCGCTGTGGACAAGCCAAGTGCTGTGGACAACGCCGAGAGGTACACCACGGTCGCTGTTCCTGCCGACAACGACCGTGGAGTACCTCTCGGCCCCCCGGGGGGGCGGAGATCAGGGCTTGCGGCAGCTGAAGATCGCCGTCCCGGGAGACAGCTCACCCCGCAGCGGACTCCACTGCCCCCACTCGCGCTCCATGCCCTCCGGCCACGCCGGTTCCACGAGATCCACCAGCACCAGACCGGCGCCGACGATCTCGCGTATCCGATCACCAACCGTGCGGTGGTGCTCGGCGTAGGTGGGGCGCCCGTCCCCGTCGACCTCCACGTACGGGCTGCGGTCGAAGTACGGGATCGACGCAGTCAGCCCCCGCGGCCCCGGATCGTCGGGAAAGATCCAGCGCATCGGGTGGTTCACCGAGAACACCCAGCGCCCGCCCGGCCGCAGCACCCGTGCCACCTCGGCCATCACCCGCGCGGAGTCGGCCACAAAGGGCACCGCGCCGAACGCCGAGCAGGCGATGTCGAAACTCGCCTCCAGAAGCGGCAGGGCATCGGCGCTGGCCTGCACCAACGGCACCTGCGGGCCGCCGCGCGCCATGGCCGCCGCACCACGCGCCAGCATTCCCGCCGACAGGTCGAGCCCTACCGCCCGCGCACCGTGGCCGGCCAACCATCGACTGCACGGCGCCGAGCCGCAACCGATCTCCAGCACGTCCCGGCCTGCCACGTCACCGAGTAAGCCGACATCACCCTCATGCAGGCCCTCCGGGCACCACACGAACTCGCCGTCGGTCGAGTCTGACCCCAGGAACTCACCGTGCGCCTGGTGATAATCCGCGGCGTCGGCGTCCCACCAAGCCCGGTTGGCGCGCACCGACTCTGCCGGTGACACCCCAACCCGGCGGGGCCCGACCGTCCCCAGCACTGAGCTCGCGCCGGCATGGCGTGGATCAGGCGCGGACGTACTCATCTGCTCACCCCGGACGGGTTTGGTGGCGACATTGCTTGCCGCGTAGGCTATCGCCCGGAAGTGGCGTGTTCTCCGTGCCTGCTACTTCCGGTCCGACCGAACACCGCCAACCTACTTCCCACACCCTCCGGAGCACCCCACCACATGCCCACCACCACCGTCAGCTCGTCCAGCAGCCCGCAGGTAGCCATCAACGATATTGGCTCCGCTGAAGACTTCATGGCTGCTATCGACGCCACGATCAAGTACTTCAACGATGGCGACATCGTCGAGGGAACCATCGTCAAGGTCGATCGCGACGAGGTCTTGCTCGACATCGGTTACAAGACCGAAGGCGTCATCCCTTCCCGTGAGCTCTCCATCAAGCACGACGTCGACCCCAACGAGGTCGTCTCCGTCGGCGATGCGGTCGAAGCTCTGGTCCTCACCAAGGAGGACAAAGAAGGCCGGCTGATCCTGTCCAAGAAGCGCGCGCAGTACGAGCGGGCGTGGGGCACCATCGAGGCGCTGAAGGAGGCCGACGAGCCGGTCAGCGGCACGGTCATCGAGGTCGTCAAGGGCGGCCTCATCCTGGACATCGGTTTGCGTGGATTCCTCCCCGCCTCCCTGGTGGAGATGCGGCGCGTCCGCGACCTGCAGCCCTACGTAGGTCAGTCGATCGAAGCCAAGATCATCGAGCTGGACAAGAACCGCAACAACGTGGTGCTGTCCCGGCGCGCATGGCTGGAGCAGACCCAGTCCGAGGTGCGCAGCGAGTTCCTCAACCAGCTGCAGAAGGGGCAGGTCCGCAAGGGCGTCGTCTCCTCCATCGTCAACTTCGGCGCCTTCGTCGACCTCGGTGGCGTCGACGGTTTGGTGCACGTGTCCGAGCTGTCCTGGAAGCACATCGATCACCCCAGCGAGGTCGTGGAGGTCGGCACCGAGGTCACCGTCGAGGTCCTCGACGTCGACATGGACCGCGAGCGCGTCTCACTGAGCTTGAAGGCCACCCAGGAAGACCCGTGGCGCCAGTTCGCCCGCACCCACGCGATCGGTCAGATCGTGCCAGGCAAGGCCACCAAGCTGGTGCCCTTCGGCGCGTTCGTCCGCGTCGACGAGGGCATCGAGGGCTTGGTGCACATCTCCGAGCTGGCCGAGCGTCACGTCGAGCTGCCGGACCAGGTCGTCGGTGTGGGTGACGACGTCATGGTGAAGGTCATCGACATCGACCTCGAGCGTCGGCGGATATCGCTGAGCCTGAAGCAGGCCAACGAGGACTTCCACGCGGAGTTCGACCCGTCCAAGTACGGCATGGCCGACCAGTACGACGAAGCAGGCAACTACATCTTCCCGGAGGGCTTCGACTCCGAGACCAACGAGTGGCTCGAAGGCTTCGAGAAGCAGCGTGAGGACTGGGAGCGCCGCTACGGTGAGGCGGAGAAGCGCCACGAGGCGCACAAGGTGCAGATGGAAAAGTCGGCCAAGGACGCGGCGGAAGCCGCGTCGGAGACCAACTACTCCTCCGAGACCGCGGTCGCCGGCAGCAACGGAGACGGCGAGGACGAGCAGGTCGACGCCGGTCAAGGTGCGCCCGCGGCGGGCGGCGGCGGTTCGTTGGCCAGCGACGCCCAGCTCGCTGCGCTGCGGGAGAAGTTGTCCGGCGCGTAACCGCTACTGAACGACGCAGGCCCCGTTCCCGGAACTCGGGGAACGGGGCCTGCGTCGTGATGGTCAGTGCGCGAGCGCGGGCGCCCATTGCAGCTCAGGGGCGACGGCCCGGCGACGTAACCCCGCCAAGCTGTGCCGTGCAGGCACCACAAGCGCACTCAGCCAACCTTTACGGTGGGCACCGAGGGCCACGGCCACCGTCGCGAACTCGGTGCAGTGGATGAGACCGGTCCTGCCGAGCCGGTGTCGACCACGGGTGACGCTGTGGCGATGGGACGACATCGGCGACCTTTCAGTTTGATTTGCTACGAGCGTCCAAAGTACGCAAAACTGCGCGCCCCGCGGTGCAGGCGCGCCGAAGGGTCGATGGGCGGTGGGCCTGTGCCACACTGCCGGTCATGCTGCGGATAGGCCTGACCGGTGGGATTGGCGCGGGGAAATCTACGGTGTCACGCAGGTGGGCGGAACGTGGCGCCGTGGTAGTGGATGCCGATCTGATCGCCCGCGAAGTAGTGGCTGCGGGAACTCCGGGCCTGCGGCGTTTGGTGGCCGAGTTCGGGGGAGTGGTACTGCAGACCGACGGAACGCTCGACCGCGCTGCCCTGGGCGCGACGGTGTTCGGCGACGACGAGGCACGGGGGAAGCTGAACGGCATCCTGCATCCGCTGATCGGCGCCCGTACCGCTGAACTTGTCGCCCAAGCACCTGAGGACGCCATTGTCGTGCAAGACATTCCGCTGCTGGTGGAAGGTGGAATGGCGCCGATGTTCCACCTCGTGGTGGTGGTGCATGCCACCGTCGATGACCGTGTCGGCCGACTGGTCACCCAACGAGGGATGAGTGAACAGGAAGCCCGGTCCCGGATGAACGCGCAGGCCAGCGATGACCAGCGCCGGGCAGCGGCCGACGTGTGGCTGGACAACAATGGCGCACCGGACACACTAGAGTCCACAGTGGATGAGCTGTGGATGCAACGTCTGCAACCCTTCGAACACAACCTGCGACTTCGGCTTCCCGTGCGTAGCGCCCGCCCGCTGCTGGTGGCCGCGGACCCTGAATGGCTGGCGCAGGGCAAACGCTTGGTCGCCCGGCTGCAGGTGGCGTGCGGGGAGCGCGCATTGCGAGTCGACCACATCGGCTCAACGGCGGTGCCTGGGTTGGCGGCCAAGGATGTGCTCGACTTTCAGATCACCGTAGCTTCGCCGGCCGAGGCAGCCGCGCTCGAGCTGCCGCTCGCGGACGCCGGGTTCCCGCCGCGGGCCGACATCGACCGTGACGTCCCGAGGTCTGGCGTCCCCGGGACCTGGACCAAGCGGTTCCACAACGGCGCGGACCCCGGCCGTCCAGTGAACGTCCATGTCCGGGTGCAGCACTCACCGGGTCAGCGTTTCGCGCTGGTCTTCCGGGATTGGCTGCGCGCGGACGCCGCGGCCGCGGCGGAGTACCTACAGGTCAAACGCGCCGCCGCGCACGGCGCCCGCACGATCGAGGAGTATGCCTCGGCCAAGGAGCCCTGGTTCGACGCCGCCTACCCCCGTGCGCTGGCCTGGGCGGCGAGCACGGGGTGGACTCCCGACGGCTGATGCCGAGCTAGCGCCAGGTCACCGGCATCCCCACGCTGCGCAGCCACGCATCCAGGTCGTGGTTGTGGGAGGCGATACCGTCCACCGCCGTCATGGCCCGATGGATCGCACTCGCGCAGGCGGGAGGGTCGAGAAGTCCGTCGCTGCAGGCGGCCAGCAGCTCGTCGGTGTCCAGCAAGGTGGTCTCCCGCCCGGTGCGAACCACCAGGTCCAGGTAGTGGTCGACGCCCCGCCAAATGTCGTCGTCGCGGGTGTACTCACCGATATCGACGTAGCGGTCCTGGTCGCGCTCGTGGCCGGGCCTGAAGTGGAAGATGGTCGCCCGCAGTCCGAGAGCGGGCAGCAACCACGACTCAAGGTAGTGGAACTGGTGGTGGTCGGCCGACCGCGCCAAGTACAGCCCCCAGGGACGCACCGCGTAGACGTCCACCTCGCGCAGAAAGCCCTTGGGATCGGTGATGGTGCGCGCCGCGACATCAAAGGTCTCTACCTTGGGCGCGTGCATCTGCATGGCTGGTGAACCTAGCCGACGCGGAACTGTCGGGGTGCCCGCCTACCCTGGAATCGTGGCTACCAAGACGAAGCAGCACGCAGGATCCGCGGAGGCGCCTCCCGCACCGGAACACGGCGTCCTCGCGCACTCGGAGTTCCGTCCGGTCGGCGAGATTCCCCGGGTCAGCGGGCAGTTCCAGGTGGTCAGCGACTACCAGCCCGCAGGCGACCAGCCCGCGGCGATTGCGGAGCTGGAGAAGCGAATCGGCGCCGGCGAGCCGGACGTGGTGCTGCTGGGCGCCACCGGCACGGGTAAGTCGGCGACCACCGCGTGGCTGGTGGAGAAGGTGCAACGGCCCACGCTGGTGTTGGCGCCGAACAAGACTCTGGCCGCACAGCTGGCCAACGAGCTGCGCGGCTACTTCCCGCACAACGCCGTGGAGTACTTCGTCTCCTACTACGACTACTACCAACCCGAGGCCTACGTCCCCCAGACGGACACCTACATCGAGAAGGACTCCTCGGTCAACGACGATGTGGAGCGGCTGCGGCACTCCGCCACCATGAGCCTGCTCACCCGCCGTGACGTCATCGTGGTCGCCTCCGTCAGCTGCATCTACGGGCTCGGCACCCCGCAGGAGTACCTGGACCGATCCATCGGCCTCAGGGTCGGCGACACCCTCGACCGGGAGACGCTGCTGCGGGCGCTGGTCGACGTGCAGTACACCCGCAACGACCTGGCCTTCGCGCGCGGCACCTTCCGCGTCCGCGGCGACACGGTCGAGGTGATCCCCGCCTACGAGGAGCTTGCGGTCCGCATCGAGTTCTTCGGCGACGAGGTAGAGGCGCTGTACTACCTACACCCGCTGACCGGCGACGTCGTCCGAGCCGTGCACGAGACCCGGGTGTTTCCCGCTACCCACTATGTCGCCGGTCCGCAACGGATGGAGCGTGCCACGCGCGACATCGAGGCGGAGCTGGAAACGCAGCTGAGCAAGCTGGAGGGACAGGGCAAGCTGCTGGAGGCGCAGCGGCTGCGGATGCGCACCACCTACGACCTGGAGATGATGCGCCAGGTCGGGTTCTGCTCCGGCATCGAGAACTACTCTCGACACATCGACGGCCGCGAGGCGGGTTCGGCGGGCGCGACACTGATCGACTACTTCCCCGAAGATTTCCTGCTGGTGATCGACGAGTCGCACGTGACCGTCCCGCAGGTCGGTGGCATGTACGAGGGGGACATGAGCCGCAAGCGGACGTTGGTGGAGCACGGGTTCCGGCTGCCCAGTGCCGTGGACAACCGGCCGCTGCGCTGGGAGGAGTTCCAAGACCGCATCGGGCAGACGGTGTACCTGTCCGCCACCCCGGGCAAGTACGAGATGGCCCGGGCCGGTGGCGAATTCGTGGAGCAGGTCATCCGGCCCACCGGACTGGTGGACCCGAAGGTGATCGTTAAGCCGACCAAGGGCCAGATCGACGATCTGGTGCACGAGATCCGGCTGCGCACCGAACGCAACGAGCGCGTGCTGGTGACCACGCTGACCAAGAAGATGTCCGAGGACCTCACCGACTACCTGCTCGAGCTGGGCATCAAGGTGCGCTATCTGCACTCGGAGGTGGACACCTTACGCCGCGTCGAGCTACTGCGGCAGTTGCGCCTCGGCGACTACGACGTCCTGGTCGGCATCAACCTGCTGCGCGAGGGGCTCGACCTTCCGGAGGTGTCCCTGGTCGCCATTTTGGACGCCGACAAGGAAGGATTCCTGCGCAGCGGTACCTCGTTGATCCAGACCATCGGCCGCGCCGCTCGCAACGTGTCCGGCGAGGTGCACATGTACGCCGACCGGATCACCGATTCCATGCGGCACGCGATCGACGAGACCGATCGTCGCCGCGAGAAGCAAGTCGCCTACAACACCGAGCGCGGCCTCGACCCGCAGCCGCTGCGGAAGAAGATCAACGACATCCTCGACGTGGTCTACGCGGAGGCCGAGGACACCGAGAACGGCGTAGCCATCGGTGGTTCTGGACGTAACTCCAGTCGCGGCAAGCGGGCCACCGGTGAAGCAGGGCGCGCGTCCAGTGCCGGTGTGTTGGAGGGTCGCGAACCGGGATCCATGCCGCGCGCCGAGCTGGCCGATCTTGTCCAGCAGCTCACCGACCAGATGATGGCCGCAGCCCGCGACCTGCAGTTCGAGCTGGCCGGACGGCTGCGGGATGAGATCGCCGACCTCAAGAAAGAGCTGCGCGGGATGGACGCCGCGGGGGTGAGCTGAGCGGGTATCACGGCGAAGATCGAGTACGGTCCCGGCCAGAGAGTGAAAAGCCGCTGGTGACAAGGTATTCCGCTGGACTGCTGCGCAAACGTGGAGGTAGGACATGGCCATCCGACGGAGTGCTCCCCGAGCGGCCCGCTCGATACCTCTCGCGCTGGCGTGCGCCGGGGTCCTGGTGGCCGGGCTGGCGGGCGGGTGCTCCTCGGGCACCACGAGCAAGCCGAAACCACCGGGTTGCCCGGACGTACAAGCGGTCTTTGTGCCAGGGACCGGCGAAACTGGTGTAGGGGCGGACCCGGCGGTTCCCGTAGGCCTGCTCAAGGGCGCCGCAGCGCCCATCCGGTCAAGCTTCGACCCGGGCCGGGCCGCCGTCTACTTTGTGCCCTACCCGGCAATCTTTACCGACCTGCCCAACTATCAGGCCAGCGAGGCTGCGGGTGTCAAGGCCACCACGGACGCCATCGCGGCGACTGCCGGCAAGTGCCCGAATGCCCACTTCACGCTGTCCGGCTACTCCCAGGGGGCGGCCGTTGCCGGCGACGTCGCCACCCAGGTTGGGCAGGGCGCCGGCCCGGTGAGCGCCGAGAAGGTCCTCGGCGTCGGCCTGGTGGCCGACCCGAATCGCGATCCGGCCACCGAGAAGCTAATCGGGCCGCCGGTGCAGGGGGCCGGCCTCGCCGGTCCTCGACCGAAGAACTTCGGCAACGTCGGCGACCGGGTGGTCACGTTTTGCGCGACCGGCGACTTGATCTGCGCCACACCGAACGTGGTCACCCAGTTGGCCGCGGCGCTCGCTCAGCTGGGCACCTACCTGAGCTCGCCGGTGCACTCCTCCTACGGCACTTACCAGGTCGACTCAGGCGATTCCGCCACGGTTTGGTTGGCGAACTGGTTGACGGACAAGATCAAGTCGGCCCCGAAGGGCTGACCTCGCTCAGCTGGTGATGTCCTTGCTGGTGAAGCGCGCCAACGCCAGCACACCGAACACTGTCGCGTAAGCCAGCGCGGAGAACACCCCGCGCACCATCTGTGACCAGTCGATGTCGGACGAGAGCAGTCCGGTCCACGCATACGCGTAGTGGGTGGGCAGCCAGTTCCGCAGGCCTTCCAGTGCGGGGATCCCGTCCAGAATTTCGGACACGATGGTGATCATCACCGCACCACCCACCGCGCCGAGCGGCGCGTCCGTGGCCGCCGAGAGCAGGCTCGCGAGGCCCGCGACCCAGGACAGGCTGATCGCGATGTAGACCACGGCGAGCAGCAAGCGGAGCACACCGGTGCCGAAGGACAGCGAATCGCCGAGCGGACTGGTTATCCCGGCCGTCCCGTACACCACCGAACCGAGCGCCAACGCCACCGCAGGGAGCAAGATCAGCGCGAATACCGACAGCAGCCCCGCCACCACAGCCTTCTGCCGCAACAGTCGTGCACGGGGCACGGGAATCGCTAGCAGGTAGCGCAGACTCGACCACGAGGCTTCGCTGGCCACCGAGTCACCGAAGAACAAGGCGACGACCACCACCAGCAAGAACCCGATGGTCACGAACAAAGTGAACACGGTGAAGTTGAGTCCGCCCGTGGTGGCCCGGTCGACGAAACCGCCGGAGCGGCTTTTGCTGTCGGAGCTGTTGCCCAGGGTGAACGCCAGCACGAGCAGAAATGGCAGCAGCACCAGGAAGCCGAAGCTGATCTGGGTCCGACGCCTGGTGAGCTGGCGGCGGAGCTCGGTATGCACCCGCAGGGTGCGCCGCGACTCGTATCCGGCGGCGCGCCCGTCGCGCGCCTGCACTGTCTCACTCACCACTCTCACCATCCTCGGAAGTCTCCACCAGCGCGAGGAAAACATCCTCGAGTCGATTGCGGGGGGCAATGGCGCTCACCGCCACGCCGGCGCCAACCAGGCTGCGTACCGCATCCGCGGACGGCACCTTCTCCAGATCCGCCTGCACCTCCGCCGAATTTGAGCCCTCGCTGCCCGGCATCACCGTGACCGACCCGACCCCCGGTAATGCCCGCAGCACCTGCACCGCGGTCTCCGGCTCGTCAACCCGCAACACCACGCGCCCGTCGGCCGACACGATCTCGGCAACTGTCCCCGCCGCGACCACCTTGCCCTTGTGCATGACCACTACATCGCTGCAGGTCTGCTCCACCTCCGAGAGCAGATGGCTGGACACCAAGACCGCCCGCCCGGTGGCCGCGTAGTCCCGCAGCACCGCCCGCATCGCCATGATCTGCGGCGGGTCCAGGCCGTTGGTCGGTTCGTCGAGCACCAGCAGCTCGGGCAGGCCCAGCATCGCCTGGGCGATCGCCAGTCGCTGGCGCATGCCCTGGCTGTAGGAGCGCACCTTCCGGTCGATGGCCGAGCCGAGTCCCGCGATGACCAACGCCTCATGCAGGTGGGCGTCGGCGGCCGGGCGTCCGGTGGCCGCCCAGTACATTGCGAGGTTGTCTGCACCGGAGCGGTGCGGCAGGAAACCCGCACCCTCCACAAAGGAGCCGAGCCGGGACAGCACCGGCGATCCAGCGGTTACCTGCTGGCCGAACACGCGAATCTCCCCGGCGCTCGGTGCGATCAGACCCATCAGCATCCGCAGCACGGTGGTCTTGCCGGCGCCGTTGGGTCCGAGCAGACCCAACACCTGGCCGTGGCGGACGGTGAAGTCGACGCCGTCGACCGCGCGGTAGCCGTCGGAATACGACTTGGCCAGTCCGCTGACCACAAGCGGGATATCGGAGTCTGCTTGGTCGTCGCGGTGCCGAGGCCTGCGCCGCATCCGGCTCAGCACCGCTGCGGCGAGCAGACCGAGCACAATCACGCCGATCCCGATCAGGGGCGCCAACGGCACCGAGGATGCACTCGCCCGCGTCCCGCCAACGACGGGGACGCTGAGCGCAGCGCCCTGGGCGAGCCCCACGGTGTACCCCGCGGGGCTCAGCGGAGTGGCGTAGGCCTGGTCGGTGGTCGTCACTGCCAGCTCCAGATGGTGACCCTGCGGGATGGCGGCCACGATGCCGGGCAGCGTGACCGTCACCGTGGTCTCGCCACCTGCCGCTGGCAGGGCAGGCACCCGGAAGGCGGACACACCGCCGCCGGGCAGCGTGCGTTGGCCGTCGGCCGCAACGTCGTAGAGCTTGGCGAAGAGCACGGCCTCAGCGGTACCGGGACCGCCGGCAACGGTGAGGTCCACTCGGCTGGACCCGGTCACGGTGAGCGACGACGGCACGGCCTCGGTACGGAAGATCGCGGTCTGCCCGGGCACGTCGAAGGCGATAGCCCCGGTCAGCGTGGACGCGGACACGCCCGCCGCGGCCAGCCCGGCGAATGCGGACCCCAATCCGGGCAGGGTGCTGACCGACGCCGGGGCACTGCCCGCAGGTCGGATGATCGGCTGGTTACCCCCCCTGAGCGGTACGGCCATCGTCGGGGTCTGCGCGCCCTGCAGGCCGGGGTAGCTGGGCGAGGTGACCGTCCGATTCGCCCCTCTTCCGTTGCCACCGAGGGAGCCGGTCAGCTGGTAGCTGAAGCCGGTACCCGGATCGGTTCCGCGGCCGGCCAGGTGGAAGTCGAGGAAGCGCTGAGTCTGCGCGTCGGCATCGGCGTTCGTCCCCCCCGCGTCGTGGCCGCCGGCGAACCAGCTGGTGAGTACGGGTGCGCCCGCCGCAGCGAGTTGACGGGCGTTGGCGTCGGCTTGGTCGAGCCCGAACAGGGTGTCCTGCTGGCCCTGCAACAGCAACGTCGGCGCCTTCAGCGTGCTGTTGCTCGCCGTCGGCGAGTTTCGCCGCAACAGGTCCAGCAAACCAGGCGATGGGCGCCCGGTCTGCGACGCTGCGAGGTAGTCGGTGCACACCTGCGCGATGAACTTGCCGCACGGGCCCGTGCTCGCCGAGCCGGTCCCGGCGCCGAAGAAGATCCCCGCCCAGCTGCGCTTGAGCACCCCATCGGCGCCCGTGGTCCCCGCGGCTGGTGTGCCGGCCAGTGCCGGTCGGGAAGCGGCCAAGTCGGGAAAGAGCGCCTGCCCCAGATCATTCCAGGTGATGGCGGCGGCTACGGCGTCAATCCGCTTATCGCTACCGGCCAGCGACAGCGCCAGCGCGCCACCGTAGGAGCCACCGGCCACACCGATGTGCGGATCGCCGGGGCCGTCGAGCATGACCTGCGGTTGGGTGGCCACGAAGTCCACGAGGGCCCGCGCATCGGCAACCTCGTAATCGGGGGAGTTGATGGCAATCTGGCCCGTGGTCTTGCCGAACCCGCGAGCGCTGTAGGTGAGCACCACGAAGCCGTCCTGTGCGAGCGAACGAGCCTGGGCGGCAACAGAGTCCTTGCTACCGCCGAAGCCATGCGCGAGCAAGACTGCAGGTGCAGGGGTACGCGCCGGGGTGAAGAGCGTGGCGTCAACGGCCACGGGCTGATCACGCGCAGGGCCGTCCTTGACCGGGATGGTCAGTGCACGCTCACCGACCGACGGCGGTGGCGCGGGACGGGTGAGAGCCACCGTGGTGACAGCCCCGAGGAGCAGCAGCAGCACGCCGAGTAGGACGCGTGGTCGCTTCAGACGTCGACGAGGCATTCCACCAAGGTATGCGAGGTCCGCGGCGGCGCAGGGACATCGGCTACGGCGGTAGGCAGCGGATACCCTGATGACCGTCCCTACCGTTGTCATCATCGCCCGGAGGTTTTGCCCACATGGCTGTCGTTGAGCAGGAGCGCGGCATGAAGCGGGTTGCCCCGGCTACGGTCGTCGGCCAGGTCGCGGTCGCGGTGGTGGCTGTTTTGGTCGCCTTCGTCATCTCCGACCACAGCCTGATCGACCTGGACGTTTATCGAGCCGCCTCCAAGGCCCTGCTCAACGGCAGCGGGCTCTACGACTCGTTGCCAGGCGCCCCGTTCGACCTGAAGTACATCTACCCGCCGTTCGCCGCGGTGATTCTGGTGCCCGTCACCTTTTTGCCGGTCATTGCGCTGCACGTGGTGTGGACGGCGTTCACCGTTGTACTGGTGTTGTGGACGCTGCACGTGGTGATGCAGCGACTGGGGATCAGCTCGACGGAGCTCACTCCACTCGCTTTGCTCGCACCCACACTGTTGTTCGAGCCGATCCGTGGCACCTTGGGTTTCGGGCAAGTGAACATGGTGATCGTGGTGCTGGTCTTGCTCGACTGCACCGGTGTTCTCCCGCGCCGGTTCCGCGGCGTCGGCATCGGGATTGCGGCGGCGATCAAGGTGACCCCGTTGGCCTTTGGGCTGTTGCTGTTGGTGCGCAAGGACTATGCATCCATCGCGCGGGCCGGAGCGGCCTTCCTGCTGGCGGCGGGGGTCGGTGCGCTGGTGGCTCCCGGCGACTCGAAGTTGTTCTGGACCGAGGTTGCATTCGATACCAATCGGGGAGGCGCGCCCTGGTACGGGCCCAACCAGGCGATTACCGGTCCGCTGACGAGACTCGGGCTCACCGGTGTGAGCGAGACCATGGTCTGGATCGTGGGTGTGTTGCTCATCGTCGCCGCGGCTGCCTACGCCGCCTGGCACTTCACCAGGGCGGGGGAGCACATCGCGGCCTTCTCGGTCGTTGCGCTGGCCTCACTGCTCGCGGCACCATTCGCGGCTTCGCACCACTGGTCCTACATCGTGGTGCTGCTCCCACTGCTCGTGGCGCCGCAGTATCGCTCCTGGCGCTACCCGCTCGCCCTCGCGGCGGTGGTGTTTCTGCTCGGCGCCCAATGGGATCTGCCCGGCGGCGGTGATCGGGAGCTGCACAAGTGGAGCCCCGTGCAGCAGTTTGTCGGCAGTGGCGAGTGTCTGGCGGGCATCATGTTGCTGTTCGCGGCGGTCGTCGTCGCGCGCAGGAGACAGTTGTCCGGTCGCGCCATGGCGACGGAGATCACAGTGCCCGAGCGGCCGTCAGCGCCGGTGGCGGGCTGATCCCCGCTCCCGAAACGGTCGACTAACCGCTACGGTCTCCCGTAGACCGGGCGAGCACGCTCGGCATGGCACTCCGTCGGAGGTTCTCCTTGACCGCCTATCGCACCGTTCTCGTCGGGACCGACGGATCGGCCTCATCGCTGATTGCCGTAGATCGGGCGGCCGGGCTTGCGGCAGCCGCCGGGGCCACCCTGGTCGTCGCCTGCGCGTACTTCCCGGCTACCCCGCGCGAGGTGAAGCGCGCCTCTGATGAGCTGCGTGAGGAGTCCTATCAGGTGATGGGTTCGGCGCCTGCCGAGGGGACCCTGCGCACTGCCCACGACCGGGCGAGGGCTGCGGGCGCCGAGGATGTTGTGACCAAGGCCGTGAGCGGAGCCCCGGTGGACACGCTGCTTGCGCTCGTCGACGAGGTCAACGCGGATGTGCTGGTCATCGGCAACCGCGGATTGAACAGCCTCACGGGGCGGTTGCTCGGCTCGGTGCCCTCCGACGCGGCGCGCAAGGCGGTCTGCGACGTGCTGATCGTGCATACGGTGCAGTGACGGCCGATTCCGACCACGCCGAGCCCGACAACGCCGAGCCCGACAACGCTGAGCCCGACAACAGCAACGAGGGCGAGCAGTTGCGGCTCGGTATTCAAGAGGATCTCGAGCGCACGTTGCTCGGAGGGCGTCGCCGTTTCGACCGCTACCAGGCCGCCGAGGAGGCGGGGGTACCGCTGGAGCGGGCGACCCGGCTGTGGGTTGCGATGGGTTTCGCGCAGGGCGAGGACACCGACGCGGTTATGTACACCCGCGGAGACGTTCAGGCGTTGCGCACCATCGGCCGGCTGGTCGACGAGGGAGTGATCACGCCCGATATGGAGGTGTCGGTCACCCGCGCGCTGGGACAGTCGCTGTCGCGGCTGGCGGAGTGGCAGGTCGGCTTGATGACCAACTTCATCGGTACCCGGGTGGCCGAGGTCAGCGCGGAGACCCCGGAGGGCGAACCGCTGGACGTCGATGCCGTGCGCAACGAGGTCAGCGGCATGGCGAAAGGGCTGCTACCCACCATCGAGGCCCTGCAGTCCTACGTGTGGCGTCGACACCTGGCGGCCAACGCGGGGCGCGCACTGTTTGGTCCCGGCGAACAGGTGTCCCGGCAGCGGTTGGTGGTGGGGTTCGCGGACATCGTCGGGTACACCAGCCTGACCCGACAGCTGGGTATCGACGAGCTGGACAAGCTGATCGAGCGCTTCGAGTCCACCGCGATGGACATCATCGCCGAGGGGCACGGCTGGGTGGTGAAGACGGTGGGTGATGAGGTGATGTTCGCCGTCCAGCAGCCCGCCGATGCCGCCCTGATCGCCCTGCAGCTGCAGGAACGGGTCATCGCGGACGAGCTGCTGCCCGGTATCCGTGTCGGGCTCGCGGTCGGCGAAGTGCTCGTGCGCTTCGGCGACGCCTTCGGCTCGGTGGTCAACATCGCGGCCCGGCTCACGTCGGTCGCCAAGCCGGACACCATTCTGGTGGACAACGAGGTGGCCGCGGAGCTCAAGGACCTCTCCGAGTTTCGCATCAAGTCGATGCGACCGGTCCGGGTGCGCGGTCTGCATCGGCTGCACCCCCACTCGCTGCGCAGGCCGGAGACGAAGACCGATTAGGGCCGCGAATCGTTAGAGTGACACGCATGGACCCCTCAACCGCAGGACGTTGCGCGCGCGCGACGGACATCATCCACTCGATGACCTACTTCGTGCCCGAGACCGAGCAGCACCTCGTCGAGGTCGGTCTGCGCCCCGGACGGATGTGCTATTTCGCCGGCCGCGCAGCTGCGATGGGTGCAGTGGGCCCCGGCGTGGTGGCGGCCACCTTCTGCAACTTCAACCCGGAGCTCGTGGCCAGGCACATTCCCCGAGCGTGGTCGCTCGCGAGCCCGGAAGCGATTGTGCAGGCGCGCTTTCAGTCCGTGGATGCGGCGTTGCGCAGGCTGCTCGGCGACGACCTTGCCGGGTCGGCCGAGGTGGCTGAGGCGGCTGAGCTCGCTCGCATCGCGGCGTTGGCCTGCACGGGGGAGGGGCGCCCGCTCTACGCCGGACACGCCGACCTCGAGTGGCCGAGCGAGCCCCTGCTGGTGCTGTGGCACGCGATCAGCTTGTTGCGCGAGCACCGCGGCGACGGGCACATTGCGGCGCTGCTCGCCTCCGGGCTCAGCGGGATCGAGGCGCTGCTCACCCACACCGCCACCGGTCGCGGCTTCACCGCAGCGGCCGCCCAGCAGACGCGAGGATGGTCCGAGCCGGAGTGGGCGGCGGCCGAGGAGCGCCTGCGCGCTCGGGATGTCCTCTGCGCGGATGGAACACTGACGGCGTCCGGTGACGCCCTGCGCGCCGAGGTTGAGGCAGCGACCGACCGGATGGCGCTGGCTCCGTGGGTGGCGCTGGGCGATGCCGGGTCGGCGCGGCTCAGTGAGATCGGCAAGATGCTGTCGCGCACCGTCCTCGCTGCGGGCGCCATACCGGGTGGCATCTTTACGCCGGCATCCGGGCGGACCACTGGTGCCGCGCAGGCCACGTCGTAGCATCGGCGCCGTTACTTCAGCACAGCCGACAGAAGGGCGCAGATGAGCGAGGGAAAGCTCAGTTACAGGCTGCTGACCGGTCCCGACGACCACGCATTCTGCGAGCGCATCAGCGCGGCACTGGCCGAGGGCTACCGGCTGCACGGTGCGCCGGCCGCGACGGTCACGTCCGAGGGCCAGGTCGTCGTCGCGCAAGCGGTGGTGCTCGACGATGCAGTCGACGAACGGGGAGCCTTGCGATGAACGAGGATTACGCAGGCGACGTCACACCGCAGGAAGCGTGGCAGATGGTCCTCGACGACGGCGCCGTGCTCGTTGACGTCCGCACCGAGGCGGAGTGGCGCTTCGTCGGTGTCCCAGATCTCACGGCAGCGCCGTCCGAGCTGGTGTGCATCGAATGGGTGGACGTCGCGGGGCGGCGCAACTCCGCATTCGGTGCGCAGGTTGCGGCCGCGGCGCAGGGACGAAAGGTGGTGTTCCTCTGCCGGTCCGGTCAGCGCTCCGCCTCGGCTGCGCTCGCCGTCACGGCCGAGGGCGCAGGCCCGGCGTACAACGTCGCGGAGGGTTTCGAGGGCCCCTTGGACAGCGCCGGTCACCGGGGCGGTACCGGCTGGCGTGCCGCCGGCCTCCCGTGGAAGCAGTCGTGACCGGTAGCCACAGCTGGCGACCGGACACCCAGGCGGTGCGGGGCGGGCTCGCTCGCTCAGAGTTCCAGGAGATGTCCGAGGCGCTGTTTCTGACCTCCGGTTTCGTCTACGACAGCGCGTCCGACGCCGAGGCGGCCTTCGCCGGTGAGGTGGACCGCTTCGTCTACTCCCGCTACGGCAATCCCACCGTCGCCGTGTTCCAAGACCGCTTGGCGCTGATCGAGGGCGCCGAGGCCTGCTTCGCGACGGCGAGTGGCATGTCCGCGGTGTTCACCGCGCTGGCGGCACTGCTCAAGTCGGGTGACCGCGTGGTCGCCGCGCGCAGCCTGTTCGGCTCCTGCTTCGTCATCCTGAACGAGATCCTGCCCCGGTGGGGGGTAACCGCGGAGTTCGTCGACGGCGACGACCTGGCCGCGTGGGAACGCGCGCTGTCCACGCCCACTCAGGCCGTCTTCTTCGAGAGCCCGTCGAATCCCATGCAGGAGATCGTCGACGTGGCTGCCGTCGTGGAGCTGGCCCACGCGGCGGGAGCACAAGTGGTGGTGGACAACGTGTTCGCCACTCCGGTGCTGCAGCGGACCACGGAGCAGGGCGCGGACATCGTCGTCTACTCCGCCACCAAGCACATCGACGGCCAAGGCCGCGTACTCGGTGGGGCGATCCTCGGCCGCAAGGATTTCATCGACGGTCCGGTGAAGACCCTGATGCGACACACGGGCCCGGCGATGTCCCCGTTCAATGCCTGGGTGCTCACCAAGGGCCTGGAGACCATGGGTATGCGGGTGCGCCATGCCGTGGACTCCACACTGACGCTGGCCGGCTGGCTCGAGCAGCAGGCAGGGGTGAATTGGGTGCGCTACCCGTTCCTGGACTCACATCCGCAGTCCGCGCTCGCCCGTCGGCAGATGTCGGGTGGTGGAACCGTCATCACCTTCGAGCTCGACGGCGGCAAGGCGAAGGCGTTCGAGGTGCTCGACCGGTTGCAGGTGGTCGACATCTCCAACAACCTCGGCGACGCCAAGTCCATGGTCACGCACCCGGCGACGACCACACACCGCAGGCTGGGTCCCGAGGGAAGGGCGGAAATCGGGCTCACCGACGGCGTCGTGCGGCTCTCGGTGGGTCTGGAGGACCTGGAGGACCTGCGGGTAGACCTGGAGCAGGCGCTGCGCGGCTGATCATTCGAGGTAAGACTCCACCTCGGCGATCGGTCGGGGTTGGGCGAGGTCGGGGTCTTGACCGGCTGACAGGCGGGCGCGTCGCTGCCGCAGCAGGTCCCAGCACTGGTCCAGGTCCCGTTCGATCTGGCCCAGCCGGCTGCGTTGCTCCGCCGTGACGGGTTCACCCGACCGCAGCTGATGCTCCTCCGCCACGAGCACGTCCACGTGGGCAAGGATTGTGCGGCTTCGTCCGTCGGAACCGGTCGTCTCTGGGCTGGTCATGCGGGCATCCTTCCGTTCGAGCTGGTCATTGTAGTTGGCGTGGCTCAAGCGTCTCGGTCGCTGAGGCCCAAGACCAACGCTTCGAGCACCCGGTGAGCGTCGGCCGCGAACAACGGACCGCCACCGAACACCTTCACCGCATCCGGACCGCGCTGAGCTAGCGCCGCACGCCGCTGGTGAGGCCGCGTGCCAAGGGGTGGCGTCCCCACCGCGGGGTCCTCAATGCCGTCAGTCCATGCCAGAGTAACTGAAGAATCCTGGCTCGATTCCCAACGATTTTAACCATGTCTGCTCGCCCGCGTGATAGATCATTTCACCGTTGGCCTGGATCAGCGGCAGCACACCGTCACCTTCTGCACCGCCCAACGCGGCGACGACACGGGAAATGTCGCCTGGCTCGACGGTAAGGAAATACTCGTACTCACCGCCCATGAACGATGGTGGTCCCAGGTCTTGCCCCGCAATTTTGAGCTGCCCACGCCGGGTGAATTCCGCCCAAATGTGAAGTCGATCGCTGTCCCAGAGGGTCACTCGCTCACTCATGAGTGCGACTCAGGGGCTTGCCGTTGAATGTAGTGCCGCACGACGGGTCCGCCCTCGGCAGCGGTACGCGCGTCGTCGTGGAGTTGGGCGATCAGGCGCTCATCCAGGGCGGCCTGAAAGTTGTCTCCGGAACCGGCTGCCGACTCCCCGTTTGTTTCGTTGTCTGTCATGGCACACCATCCTCGTTCGTGGTTGTCGTACGACGGCTGCGAGGGCGCCGCACGACGCCGGCTTCCAGTACGTCGGTGATGCGCAGCGCCCTAGTCTGTGCACCCACAGCGGGGCAGGTCGGCACCCCCCGAAGGTAAGTCGCTACCGGCAGCGTTGGCTAACCTGCCTACTGCATCCCGAAGGGAGGCGGTGATGGTGCTGGCGGGCAACGCCTGCTCGAAGTGGTGCAGAACGCTGCCGTAGTACCAGAGGATCTGGTGGCGGCATGCGTTGAACACGTCCCAGAACTCTGGGCCGTAGGTGCGAACATCGTCTGCGATGCACCCAGCATTATGTGTCTTGTCGGCGGCGGTCACCCGTAGCGCGTCCAGCGTCTTGTGTGGGAGGGCCTGCAGGTAGGGCTGCTTGCGTTCCACCCAGGTCCCCGACCGGTTGCCTGCCTCGTCGAGTCCATCGCTGCAGGCGCGGACGATCCCCGCGACCTCCGCGCCGAACTTTCCCTCGATCTCGGCGAGCACCCGGGGCCCCTCCCCGCGGGGCGCATCCTCCACGGCGTCATGCAGCAAGCCACCGATGGCGGCAACCTCGCTTCCTCCGTGTTCGAGTACCAGAGCACTCACACTCAACAGATGCGCCAAATAGGGCACCTGGCAACCCTTCCGCATCTGGCGACGATGGTGGGCGGCCGCGTAGATCAGAGCATCGTCATACCGGGGGCTGAGATCACCGGCCCCCAAAGTCAGACGCGCGTTCATCGATGAACCCTGCTCAACTTTCACGCCGTGCTCCTGTCCTGGCTGCCAGTCATCACAATCTGAAAAGAAGTTAGTTCGATAGGGGACGGCCCACCGCCTCGGTGGCGTGCAGTGCCGCGAGGAATGTTTGGTTCGGGGATGCCCGGGGCAGCACGTGCTGGATGTCGTGGAGGGCTTGGGTGGTGGTGACGTTGTTGCGGCGTGCTCCGTAGAGGGCGGCGACGGTGGGGGTGCGGCTTTGGGCTTGGACGCAGTGCAGCAGGACGGTGCGTCCTTGCTGACGCAGGTGCTCGAGGAGTGCCACGGTGTCGTGCAGGACGAAGCCGAGGTTCGGGTTCTCCTCCTCCCCAGCCTTGTCGATCAGCCGGATCTCCACCTGCTCGACCCCCCCGGTAGGGACGTCGTCAACACTGGTGCGGCACAGCGAGACCACCGCATCCACCCCGGCTGGCAGGGTGGCTAGGGCCCCGACACCACCGATCCACAGCTGCTCGTCGTAGGGGTGTTGGGCAAGGGTGTCGGTCTCGCTGTAGCGGGTGTAGTCCCCGTCGAAGGGGGCGGCCCCACCGGTGGCGATGGCGGTGCCCAGCGCGGTCAGGTCCCGGGCGCTTGCGCCGGGCCAGCCGTGCAGGATGCGCCGCCACGCTACGGGGACGGCGGTGGCCCCGTAGGTGGCGCCGAGCAGGCCGCCGGCGATCGCGGCCACGGTGTCGGTGTCGCGGCCGCCGCGCACCGCCGCCTCCAGAGACAGCTGCAAGTGTTGGGCGCGAAAACAACCATGGGCGGGTGATCGGCCGGCACCGGGGTGTGGGTGATCGCCGACCACGCCGCCTGCAACGCCTGCACCACCCACCCGTTGCGGTCGAACGCCGCCGGTTCGTGGGTTTCGGCGTCGTCGAGGCGCCTGGCCCACACCCCCCGCCGGGGCTCGGCGAGGTGGGGCAGGCCGATGCGCGCGTCGAGGTCGCCGGTGAGCACGGCGTGGCGGATGGCCAATGACCACAACACGCACGCCTCGGCGGCTTCGGGGTCATGGTGGGTCAGTGCGCTCAGCGCGGTGGCGGCTTCGATGAGGGCGTGTTCATCGTGCAGGTAGGCCAGGGCGATGGGTGCGGTGCGCATCAGGGAGCCGTTGCCGGCGGAGCGCCCGGTGTGTTCGTGCTGGGCGTGGGAGGCGGCGCGGAGCTGCGCGCCGTTGATCGGGTCGTTCCCCGCTTCCCCGGCGGCTTTCCGGGCGGCGGTGAGGACCGCGCGCGTTTGCGTGCCGACATCCGGGGCGGTCTGCGCCCAGCTCGCCCACGCCCGGGCGATGCGGTCTTGGGCTTGGGGGGTGCGCAGGTCGGTGCCGGTCGCTGCCTCCGCGGCGATCACCCAGGCCATGGAGGTGTCGTCGGTCCATTCACCCGGCGCCCAGGCGAAGGTGCCGCCGCCGTTCATCGCGACCAGGGTCGTGGCCGACAGTGGGGGGCCGAACTCGTAGCCGGCGCCGAGGGCGTCACCGGCGGCGGTGCCCAACAGCACGCCCACCGCCCGGTCGAGCTGGGCGGTGTTCAGGGCGGGGGTGCTCATGCCGCCACCAGCAGTGGGTGTCTGGTGTTGAGGGCACTGAGGTGGGCGAGTCCGCCGGTGGGTGTGGCGATCCCGGTCACGACGGCATGGGTGGTGCGAGCGGTCAGGTTGGTGCCCACCCCAACACCACCGGCACCCGGATCCGCGGCACTTCCTGCCAGCGGCACACCGGCCAGGTGGGCGGCCATCCGACGGGCCCGGCGGCCGGGAACCTGACCGACCTGCGACGGGGGGATGAGGGCCGCGTCCAGGAACACCGCGGCTAGCAGGGCCGGCAGGTGCGCGGCCAGCGCCGCCCGTGAACCGAACATTTCCAGCACCAACGGTTGCCCGCCGACGCCGAGGATCACCCCCCGCTGCCCCGGCAACAGTGCGGCGCCGTGCCGGCCGACCCCGTTGGTGAGCCCGTCGAGGTGATCGAGCAAGGAGCCGGTCGGGGACGAGCCGAGTGCGGCCTCATATCTCCCGACCCGGGACCACACCGCCGCTTGGCGGGTGTCCTCGTCCTGGCCGAGGGCGCAGCGGACACTGGGCGAGGTCCGCCGGGCACCGTGCCTGTGCTCGGGAGATCCGGACCAGCGGCCCTGCTCGACGCAGGCCACGGTCACCGCACGCGAGGTGTGCGGCGCGAGGAGCAGGTCGCGGACCAGGGTGCGGTGCTGCCAACCGCCCTCGAGCAACTCACCCTCGAGCAGCAACACCGTGCGGGCTCCCTCGTTGGTCACCACCAACTCACCGACGACCGGTGACCCGGCACGTTCAGCCACCCCGACGTGCACGCCCGCACCGGTCCGCGTTCCCCGCACGCCCGGCGCCGACGTCCACACCGGAAACGACGTGACACCACCGTCGTACACCCCACGGCCCACCTGGGCCTCAGCAACAAAAAGCTCCATCGCTGCCACCTCCCTCAACTACCCTGCTTTTGCGCTACTCTGCGCTTATGAGTGCAAAGATAGTCCTCTTCGAGGGTTTGCGCAACGATGCGTAAAACGGGTGGCGCCCCCGATGGCACGGGGGCGGCGCTCTACCGGGACAGCAGCGACCACGCTCTGGCCGACTACCCGCGCCCCTCCGTCGCGGTCGACACTGCGGTTCTGACCCTCGAGCCCCGCAGCGACCGCACACCTGGCCTGTCCGTGCTGCAGATACGCCGCGGCACCAGCCACCGGCACGGGTTGTGGGCGCTACCCGGGGCCTTCCTGCACGAAGGTGAACGCCTGCGCCACGCCGTTGACCGGTCGCTGCGCGAGAAGGCTGGTGTTGGCGTCGAGCACCCGCACCAGCTGCACGTTTTCGACGCCCCAGGCCGGGACGAGCGTGGCTGGGTGCTCTCGGTCGCGCACGTCGCCGTCGTGCCGATCGAGCTCCTCGCCACCGCACTGCAGCAGGGCGAAAGCCTCAGACTGGCCCCGGCGAGTACCCCCGGACGGCTGCCCTATGACCACAACGACATCGTGGACCGGGCCGTCGACCATCTCCGCGACCGCTATGCCAGCACACCCGACCCGGACCGGCTGCTACCGGACACGTTCACGCTCCGCGAGTTGCGCCTGGTCCACGAGGCCGTAGCCGGTCACCGGCTACAACGCGACACCTTCCGCCGCGCCGTGGAGAGCGACCTCGAACCGACCGGGCAGCTCAGCTCGGGAACGCGGGGCAGGCCAGCCGAGTTGTTCCGCCGCCCTCCACAGCGCGGCTCACCGGAAAAGGCGCAACACTGACGCCGCGCCTACCCACCACCCGTTCGAGGAGCACACCATGTCCAAGCCGGAGGGCCAAGTCTGCCCCTTCCACGCCGACGAGTGGATCAAGCCTAAAATGTGTGACAGTGAGACCGCGGAGTACACCTTCACCTGCTCCCGGACCAAAGATCACCCCACGCATGGTCCCTACACCTGGGCCTACATCGCCGAACCCGCCGGCGTCGTCGGCGACAGCCGGGGGCTCGGCTTGGACATCGAACTTCCCCAAGCCGTGACCACAGCGGTCACCGCCCGGCAACAACCCTGGGTCGAGTACGGGCTCATCGAATCCGCCTACGCCCCTTGGCAACCCGGACGACTGGAACGTACTGCTCGCCAAATATGACCACACCCATTACCAGACGGACCTCGCTGCCCACAAGGCCTCGACATACACCGCGAGCAAGTACCTCGCACGCAGCCTCGGCGCCCTCGGCAGACAAGGCTCCCTCCTCCACCGCTTCGGCGCAGGCACCGGGCGCTGGAGCTACAACACCTCGATCTCCTACTACGCGCTACCACTCGGGGACGCCGACTGGTCTGATCGCCGCACCTGGGAAGAATCGGGCGAAAAGATGGAGACCTACATGCCCGCCGTCCGGCCGCACTGAAGTTGTTGTACAACCGAACACACCGGGTCGCGGGCCCCGCGCAGCCGCCATCGCCCAGCAATGGGGGACAGTCGTGGAAGACGCTGGTCTTCAGACGATGGGTGCCGGGGTATGCGTGCGCGTACACCCCTCCGATGCGCCGGCGGTGCCAACGGGTTGCGGAGTGGCTGTGACCGCGGTAGGCGGGGGAGGCACGGGCACGTCATGTCTGTACGCGTGACCAGCGTCCAGACAAACGCCGTCGGCGGACACGAGCTCGCCAGACGGTTTGGTTTGTGACATTGCAATGCTGCCAGCTCAGGCGGCTATCGTGACCCCAATATCTGTTGTTGGCCCACCCTCGCTCGAACCTGGAAGAAGTTCGACCAGGCATATCGCTAAAGGTGCTGTGGATGAGGCGGCGGGGACGCTCGAGATGCTGTCCAGTGTGTTGGACGCACTGGCGGCTCCGCGCGCCGCTCGCACCCGGTCTTTGTGGTACGCGTCAATCGATCAATTGGGTGCGGCCACAAGCGATGACCGACGGGGCGGCAGTGCTCATCTCGACGTCGAGGCCAAGCTGGTGGTCGAACGCGTTGCTTCGGACCCGCACGGGGCTCCGATCGCGCAGCGTGTGAACAACTACGACCACACGTCTGACGCGCGCTGCATCGCGTCGTAGGCGAAGTCACCGATGTCCCCGCGAGCAACGACGCCGGCGATGTCTTTCCACCGCAGCGAGCCGTCAGCCGATTTATTTGTAAGGGTGATGCAACGTAGTGGCCCAGTGACCAGCCCTCGCGTGACAATGGGGAACAGGTCGGCGATCAACTCCTGCACGTCCTGCTGGTCGTACCCGGAGTGAGCGTTTTTACCGAAGCCGGAGGCAGCTTTGGCCTCGATCAGCACCCCGTGTTGTCCACTCAAGAGAAGCAAGTCCGGTTTGCTGTTGAAGGCCCACTTCAGTCTTCGCAGCTGAGTGGGATCACCGAAAGTTGTCCCGGACTCAAGCTGATCAATTGGCCAACGACCTGGGCTGACCAGTTTTTGCATGCTATTGCTGCTCCAGAAGAACGCGTGCTGCCGCAGCACGTCGTCGAAGTCCGAAAGGTTCCCAGAGTAGCCACAGACCGTTTTGAGCAGTTTATGCAGTACGTCGCGGCGCGCCTCGTAGAGTTCTGCTGTCCATTTACCCGGATCTCCCAACAAGCGCCACGCATCCCGCAGTGCAGCGACCTCGACATAACATTCGAGATCGGACGGTATGAGTCGTAACCCGGACTTCTCGTTGATGAGACCGAGTACGCCCTCCTGGGACTCGCCTGGTGTCAACAGCACGTGCAGCAGGATCGCGCAGAAGAAGCGCTCCTCGCGGTTGGAATCCAAAAATCCGAGCATTCGTCCTCTACTCTCTCAAGGCGCGGAGCGTCGGCCTCATGTAATTCGGGGACCGGACGCAGTGGTTGACCGAAGTCCACCACACAGCGTCACACCTTGTCAGTAGGAGCGCCAACCGTGGTCTCAGGGCGATGTGCGAATGCTGGCCGGTCCTGGCGTAGCCGGGGCTAGCAGGTGATCGTCGAAAGATTGCTCGCTTTCGCTGTCTCCGGTAGGAGACTGCTCGGTCTGCTCGGTCTCCGTCGTAGCGACTATCGTCCTCTTGCTGGTGGGGTGGGGCTGGGTTCGGCTGACGCTCACGGCGGGGTGTCGGGAGGTGGTGGGAGGGGCGGTAGCGGGACGCGGACAGCGGTGCGTTCGGGGCGCAGGAATAGCAGGACAGCACGGATGTCGGCGGCACCGGTGGGGGCGTGGAGCATCTTGATGTAGGCGTGCAGCTGGGGTTGGTAGTACGTAGCGCGAACAGGGATGGCGGCCGCGAGTACTGCATCGGTTTTGTAGTCGACGATGACGAGGGCGTCGTTCTCGCGGTAGAGCAGGTCGATGAAGCCTTCGATGATGGTGCCGTCGGCTTGGGTGTTGGCCGCGTATGTCTCGCGCCAGTGCGACCGGGCGGCAGCACGCTGCAACGTGTCTGATCTGAGCGCGGAGCGCACCAACCCGGTCACCACCGTGTGGTGGTGTTGCACTCCTTCCGCGGTGCATTGGGCGGCGACTGCGCCGTCCATGCCGGCACCGGTGGTGAGGTTCACCGACTGGAGCACCCCGTGCACGGCGCGGCCGACGGCGGTGCCGTCGCGACCCTTGGACCACGGTGGTAGGTCGACGTTCACCGAGCCCTTGGCGCTGCCCCCGGGGGTGTCGTTGGTGAGGGCGGCCGTGGGTTCGTAGCCCTTTAACCCGGAGGGGGACTGCGTGGACGGGTGGGCGCTGGCCAGGCGCACCCGGGTCAGCTCCTGCAGCCAGGCGGTGTACTCCGGGGCAGTGGCCGGCACAGCCTGTTTCACTGCGGGCAGCTGTGGTGGTGTGTCGGGTGGTGTCCACACCTGCGCACCGAGGGTGGCCTCGCCTGTCGTGGCCAGCAGCCTTGCGCTGGTCTGGTTGGGGGAGTCGAGCCCGCGGTGCAGAGAGACGACGAGGTGGTCACAGGCCCGGGCGGTGGCGACGTAGAGCAGGCGGCGTCGTTCCCGGTCCTCCATCTGCTCATCGATCGGCGCTGCAGCCGCGAAGTCGCCTGTTGTCACACCATTGCGTAGTGACCCGACCCTGCCCGGCCTCCACGGACAGGGTTTCCGAGGTGCTCTCAGAGATCCGTTCACGGGCGGCGGCATCGCCCAGGACGGGGGGCACGGCGCACCTCCTACCGACACGGTGTCCGCTGCCCCGTCGGTGTCCGGTTCGATGAGCGCTACCAGTGTGCTCAGCCGCGGGTCGTGTTTGATCTGCTCCCAGTGCCGGCGTGCCTCGCCATCGCCGATGCCGTCGGGGTTGCAGTAGGGGCACTGCACCCAGGCGAAGTCTGGTGCGGGGGGCCGCGGCGGGAACAGCCCGTCCCGGATGCTGTTCACCAAAACCTCCAACGTGGCGGCGTATCGGGTTTCGACAGCCGCGGTGAGCGGCACAAACACACGGCCCTTGTCGCGTCGGACGAACCAGTACGCCGCTACGACTTCGGCGTCCGGGCCGTGCACCGCCCGCGCCGCGTGGGCGTAAACCGAGAGCTGCAGCTTGCTGCCTCCGAGCACCGGATCCGCCTCGCTGAGATTTTTGAAGTCGCGGGCGGAGCAGATGCACTGCTGTGGGCAAGCTCGAACGGCTTCGAGACAACTACAACGGCGGGCACCCCCTCGAACCCGTGCAAGAATCCCTGCCGGCCCGGATGGGGTCGTCGGGCACTATCGGTGATGCGCTACGGACGCGGTCGAACTCCTCACAATGCGTATGCTGGCGGTGTAGGACTGCCCGTCGCATCCACCCTGCTGACGAGCTGAGACCGGCGCATCTTCCAGGTCGTAACACGACCGAAGCCTGAACGAGCCGAACCTGGGTACCCACACGACGGGGATTCACTGCAGCACTGAGCACGAGACAGCCACTACCGATGGATTCGGTTCCGTTGCTCCTTCTGGGCCATGCCTTGGGAGCATCGGGCAGCCGGACCTTCACGACTCTGCCGATGAGTGGCAGCCAGAACGGTTACTCTAGGTCGTTACGGCAAGGAGTCTGGGGGCATGAGCCTTGAAATCTGTTGGCCTCTTCTCCAGCAAGAATCCCGTGACCGGCTTATCGCCAACAATGGCGATGCACTCAGCACGCTGGTCCTCGACGACCTCGCGCGAGTAGGTGGCCCGGTGCCTTCGGGTGCCTGGTGGGTGGGTGAGAGCGGACCCGCCGGTTTCTATCTCTCAGACGCAGGGATCGACTGGATCGAGGCAGTGGCCAATGGAGAGCGGCCGGACCCTCCGCCGGAGCGCTGACTTTGACAACGACCGCAGGCCGCGGCGAGCTGTCTCTCGCGCGAAGACGTGGGTTCCGTGGGCTGCGAGCCATCGCAGAACCATACGGTCGGGTTTGATGCCATTGTCGTCGCCGACAAGCATCCACAGGTATCCGAGGCGGGCGCCGTCTCTGGGTATGCGGGCGCGGGCCAGTCCACCACCAGCGCCACGGTGGGGCCATGCCCGCGTCGGAGAATAGGTGTCACGGACAATGGTGGTGGTGGTCCGCCGCAAAAAGCGCTGTGAGGTTCCTCCCTCCCGCAGTTGGGCTGCATCTCGGGCGCATTGCTCAGGGCGTGTTGGTTGGGTCACGGAAGTTGTAGACATCGACCCCTAGCCCCAGTGGCTGCAGGGTGATCCAGTGTCGATCACCAGTGAGTACCGGCAATCCGGCTGCAGCGGCGTAGCCCAGGCAGCAGAGGTCTCCGAGGGACATCGTCTGCACCGGCCGTTCGCCGCTGTTCCTTGGTTGGTCGCGGCGGACCGTGTCCAGAGCTTTCAGCGCGGGGAAGTGGCGTGCCGCGGCCACCGGTAGATCGACCAACTCGACTCCGAGAGCGAGAAGTCCGTCTTCAACTTGGGTTGGGTCGACTCCGGCGGCGGTGTGCAGCTTGTAGAACGCCTCTCCGGCCGTGACGGCGGGCACGACTCCCCGCGCGAGTACCGAAGTGAACCGTTGGGCTGCGGCTTCACCGTCGAGCAACGCCAAGAGAAATGACGCGTCAAGGACCATCAGCCCCTCGGGAAGTCGACGGGCTTCAACGGGATCGCTCACCTATCAAGACTCGAATCAGTGAGCCGGTCCGCGAAGCAGCTCGGCAGCAAGGGAGCCGGTGGAGCCGTGAGACGTTTTACCCGCGCGGACCGCCGCTTGCAGTCCAGCTAGGACGGTGGCCGCAGCCTCGAGCACGATGCGGCCCGGGCCTTCAACGTGCGCCACCAGATCTTGCCCGGGCCCCACGCCAGCTGCATCCAGTAGCGACTGAGGAAGGGTGGGACGCCGCTTCTCGTCGAGACGGAGGCGAAAAGAAGCCGGGCTAGTCATGCCACCCACCATACATCGCGCGTGGGCCAACGTGCAGTATGTCCCACAAGCACGCCGCTCCAAAACGGATCGTTTGTACGACATCGAGGGAGTGCTTGCGCCAGGCGACGGTGCTGGTCGGGAGGCCACGCGACGCCACCTTCGGGGCGCCCGGGCGAAGGCTCGCCGGGAGCGGGTCGTGGACCTGCACGAGCCGCGGACGCTGGACGCGGTCAGCCAGTACGTGCTGCACGAGCGACCGGTCGAGGCGGTGAGCCCGTTCGTGGTTCCTCGTCGGCGGCGCCGGCAAGACCCGCTGTGAGCCGCTCAGCTACCAGGCGCTGGCCCGGGGTTCGCCCGCCGGTTGGACCGGTCGGGGACCCGGTCGCCGGAGAAGACTCCGCACGCGTTGCGGCACACCCACGCGACCGCGATGTGGGAGGGCGGGATGCGTGAGTTGGCGTTGCAGCAGTACCGGGCGTGGATGCGGGACCACACGCCGACCTGACACTCGCCGGACCTGCCGCCCAGGCCCTGCGCGAGTACCAACTGGATCCTGATGCGGTCCACTGGTTGCAGACCAACTTCCTCAAGGCCGAGCTCGAGCTCGGCCACTGCCTGCGCCTGCCTACTGAGGGACCGTGCGAGTGCGACCTTGTCTTGAGCTGCTCGAAGTTCCTCACCACCAGCGCCTACGCCCCACGCCTGCGCGCCCGCCTGGGCGTCGAGGAGCAGCTCATCGCCGACGCGACCGAACGCGGCTGGGCCCGCGAGGTCGAGCGCCACGAGACCACCCGCGGTCGCCTGCAAGCCCTGCTCAACGAGCTCGGCGACCCGGAACCGCAGGTGGCCCGCGCTGCCTGACGTGTCAGCTCGCTTGTGCCTGGGTGTCCTCGCGCAGGGCTCGGTAGACCTTGCCAGGGAGACCTCGAAGCCGGCGACGAGCTCGGAGATCGACTCACCACCAGCCCGCAACGCCCGGACCTGCGCCTCGGTCAGTTTCGCCGGCCGGCCGCTGTGCTTCCCGCGGGCCCGGGCGGCCGCTCGGGCGCGCGGCGGCACGCTCGCTTGGACCGCCCACGACGATGAGTTTTCGTCTCGCGATGCGTCACTAACTGCTGCAGAGCAGCCTACAAAGGGAAGGAGAGCCGGATGTCGAGCTCAATGGTGAACTTCACCGCGAACACGGGCGGTCGCTCCAGTGCGATGAGATTGCAGTCATGCTGATCTACTCGATGAGCGTCTCGGTGGATGGCTTTATCGCCGACCGCGAGGGCGCGTTCGGGTGGGCGGCCCCTAACGAGGAGCGGTTTCGTTTCAGCCTCGCGCAGACAGGCGAGCTCGGCGGCTATCTGTTGGGCCGCAGGCTTTACGAGACCATGCTGGTGTGGGAGACGGATCCGTCGCTGCGCGACAACAAGCTCGGGGCCGCGTTCGCCGACGTCTGGCGCGCTATCCCGAAGGTCGTCTTCAGCCGCACGCTCGACAGCGTTCAGGGCAACGCCCGGCTCGCCGAGGCGTCGGTGGCCGAGGAGGTCGCTGCGGCGCTCGACGCGACCGACAAGGACGTCTCGATCGGCGGCGCCGACCTGGCCGCGGCAGCAATCCAGCTCGGCCTCGTCGACGAGTTGCACATGTTCCGCAATCCGGTCGTCGTCGGTGGTGGCACGCCCTTCCTGCCGCCGGTCACCGAAGACGTTCGGCTAGACCTGATCGAGACCAGGACGTTCGGCTCGCGCGTGATCTACGAGTGCTACGGGCGCGCCCGCGAGGAGTCGGACTGACCCCGCCGTCCGAGTTATCAGCGCCTCGCCGGACCGGGTATTCGCCGCGCTGACCGACTCCGACGCGGTCGACGCCGTGCGAGGTCACCCCGTCGATGCCCGATCACGTGTCGACAGCAGGGCCGACGGCCCAACGGGATCAACGCTGCAGGTCGGGGGTCGGGATCGTCGCCCTCGCCGGAAAATCTCGCTGCTTCAGTTGAACGCTAAGCGCAGGGCTTCCTCGCAGCACGGTGCTCGTCACTGCGGCGACCATCGCCGACCACCACCGTCGCGACGCTGCCCGCCACCGTCACCGTCACCGCGGCCGGGCACGTGGTGGTCACGCCGTGCCCGTCATGCGGTGCCCCTCATGCGACTGCGCCGGACGCTCGGAACGCAGCCAGCCGCTCCTGGTCGACGCCGAGCTCGGCGAGCCCGTCGTCGGTGTGCTGGCCCAGCAGCGGCGGGGCGGTACGCACCTGCGGCGGGGTGGCGGTGAGCCGGACCGGGCACCCGATGGTGCGCACCGTGCCCGCCGTCGGGTGCTTCACTTCCCCGATCATTCCGCGCGCGAGCACCTGCGGGTCGGTCACCACCTCGTCGACGGTCTGGATGGGGCCGACGGGGACCCCGGCGGCGTCGAGCACCTCCACCCATTCCACCGAGGTTCGGGCGGCCATGGCGTCGGCGACCAGCGGCAGCAGCTCGTCACGGTGCTCCACCCGCAGCGGGTTCGTCGTGAACCGGGGGTCCTCCAGCAGGTCCGCCAGGCCGGCCACGGAAGCGAAGCGTCGCCAGATCGCGTCGTTGCCCACCGCGAGCATGAGGTCCCCGTCCTTCGTCGCGAACCCCTGGTACGGCGCGATCGTCGGGTGCGCCGAGCCGTAGCGCGGCGGCCGGGTGCCGGTGGCGAAGTAGCCGGAGGCGACGTAGGTCAGCCAGGACACCGACCCGTCGAGCAGGCTGATGTCCACCCACTGGCCCTGCCCGGACCGGTCCCGCTCGCGCAGCGCCGCAAGGATCCCGATCACCGCCCACATGCCGGCGACCAGGTCGGCGCTGCTCACCCCGACCCGAACCGGCGGCCCGTCCGCCTCCCCGGTGACGGACATGATCCCGCTGCGGGCCTGCGCGATCGCGTCGTACCCGGCCCGGTGGGAGTCCGGGCCGGTCTGGCCGTAGCCGCTGATCGAGGCGTAGACCAGGCCGGGGTTTTCCGCGGCCAGGTCGTCGTAGCCCAGGCCGAGACGCGCTGCTGTGCCCGGGCGGAAGTTCTCCACCACCGCGTCCGCGCGCCGGGCCAGGTCACGCACCAGGCCAGGCCGTCGGCCGACTTCAGGTCCACGGCGAGGCTGCGCTTGTTGCGGTTCACCGAGAGGAAGTACGCGGCCTCGTCGCCCTGGAACGGCGGGCCCCACTGCCGGGTGTCGTCCCCGGTGCCGGGCTGCTCGATCTTGACGACGTCCGCGCCCAGGTCGGCCAGGGTCATCGTCGCGAATGGGCCCGAGAGCACCCGCGAGAGGTCGAGCACGGTCAGCCCGGCCAGCGCACCGGCCCGCGGCTCGCCCACGGCGCTCACGCGGTGGCCACGGTGGCGGCGTTGGCGGTGGGATCGGCGAGCGGGTCGGCGACGTCGGCGAAGCGCGCCTCGGCGGTGTGGGGCAGCAGGTACAGCGCCGCGCCGCTGATCGCGGCGCACACGATGATGTAGACCGAGATGGCCGTCGAGCTGCCGTAGTGGGTGAGCAGCGCCGCCGCGATCAGCGGAGCGGGCCCACCGGCGATGACGCTGGCCAGCTGGTAGCCCATCCCGGCCCCGGTGTAGCGGACGTCGGCGTCGAAGCTCTCGGCGATCAGCGCCGCCTGCGGGCCGTACTGGATGTCGTGCAGAATGAGGCTGAGCACGATCGCCGCCAGCACCACGATCGACGACTTGGTGTTGAGCATCCCGAAGTAGGGGAAAGCGAACAGCGCGGTGAGCACGATGCCCGCGGCGTAGACCCTCCGTCGGCCGAGCCGGTCGGACAGCTTGCCGAACAGCGGGATGCTGATCAGCCCGACCGCGGCGGCGATCAGGGTGTCGTTGAGCAGGCTGTTGCGGCTCAGCCCCAGGTTTTTGGTGCCGTAGCTGAGCACGAAGGTGATGAACAGGTAGAACGGCGCCTGCTCGGACATGCGCAGCAGCGCGGAGAGCAGGATCTCCTTCGGGTGGCGCTTGAAGACCTCGACGAGCGGTGCCTTCATGACGCGGCCCGCCTTGCGGAGCGCCTCGAACTCCGGGCTCTCCACCACGCGCAGCCGGACGAACAGCCCGACACCGATGAGCAGGATCGAGAGCAGGAACGGGATCCGCCAGCCATAGCTGTCGAACCCGGCCGAGCCGGTGAACCCGGTGGTGATCCGGACGACGCCGGTGGAGAGCACCAGGCCGAGCGGGACCCCGAGCTGCGGCCAGCTGGCCGAGAACCCGCGGCCGGACTTCTTGCCCCACTCCATGCTCAGCAGCACCGAGCCGCCCCACTCGCCGCCGACTCCGATGCCCTGGATGGTGCGCAGCACGACGAGCAGGATCGGCGCGGTGATGCCGATGGCGGCGTAGGTGGGCAGCACCCCGATGAGCACCGTGCCGAACGCCATGAGAAACAGGGTGATCATCAACGTGGTCCGCCTGCCGATCCGGTCGCCGTAGTGGCCGAAGATCGCCGCCCCGATCGGCCGCGCGGCGAAGCCGACGAACTGCGTGGAGAACGAGGCCAGCACGCCCGCGGCGGGCGAGAAGCCGGGGAAGAACAGCTGCGGGAAGACCAACGCCGCCGCCGTGCCGTAGAGGAAGAAGTCGTACCACTCGATCGTCGTGCCGACGACGCTCGCGATCGTCGCGCGCCGGGCGGCCTGCGCCCGGGTCACCCCTACTGCTGCTGTCATTTCGTCCTCCCGCTCACCGTCACGTGGTCTGACCACTATGACACTCGGCCAATTCGGGTATGGTCTACATCACAGTCGAACCGGCGTCAACACGAGCGGTGCCGAGGCGCCCGCCCCGGGTGGGAGACGGGGCCGCGGACGGACCGGCAGGGAGGCGGACGCAGTGTCAGCAGGGGACGGTGCGGTGGCGCCAATCGGCCGCCTGGAGCGCAGGCCGCTCTACGAGCTCCTCGCGGACCGGCTCCGCGAGCACGCCGACCAGCACGACCTGCCCGCCGGGGCGAAGTTGCCCGCCGAGCGCGTCCTTGCCGAGCAGCTCGGCGTCAGCCGGGCCTCGCTGAGGCAGGCCACCGTCGCGCTCGAGGTGCAGGGCCTGCTCGAGGTGCGCCATGGCGGCGGCACGTTCCTGCGCCGCGACGGCCTGCAGCCCGCCCCGCTGGCCGAGGTGCTCGATCGGCGGCGTCGGCTGCCCGCCATCCTCGACGCCCGGGAGGCGCTGGAGGGAACCATCGCCCGGCTGGCCGCCGAGCGCCGCACCCCCTCCGACGTCGCCCGCATCGAGACCGCGCTCGCCAAGCTGACCGGCGACGAGGACACCGAGCCCGCGGAGCGCGGGGACGCCGACTTCCACGCCGCGGTCACCGCCGCGGCCCACAGCCCGATCATCGCCCGGATGATGGCCGAGCTCGCCCCCGAGATCGCGCTGACCCGCCACGAGTCGCTCGACCAGCCCGGCCTGCCCGCGCGGTCCGCCGCCCAGCACCGGGCGGTGGCCGAGGCCGTGATCGCCGGGGACCCCGTCGCGGCCTCGGAGGCGATGCTTGCCCACCTGCGCAGCGTCGGGGACGTCAAGCTGCTCAGCTGGATCCCACCGGAGGACGACGAGGCGTGAGCGGCGTCGTCACCCTCGACGTGTTCAGCGCGCTCACCGACTCCCACCGGGGCGCGACGACGTTCCTGGCGGGGCTGACCTCCTCCTGGCCGGTCGACCCGGCGGAGGTCGCCTGCGACTGGGACGCGCGCACCAAGGAGCTGCACCGCACCACCAGGACCTGGTGCCGCCACGCCGATCTCGCGACCAAAGCGCTGGTCTCGACCTACGCGTCGCTCGGGGTGCGCCGCGACGCACAGGACGACGCCGCCGGCCTGCTGGCGTCCCTGGCCGACTGGCCACTGTGGCCGGACGTGGCGGCGCTCGCACCCGAGTCGTGGGACGCGCTGCGGGTGGGGCTGCTGACCAACTGCGACGACGAGCTGCTCGCCGGCACCCGGGCCGCGGCGCTGGCGTGGGTGGACCCGGGGCTGCTGGTCACCTCTCAGTCGCTGCAGGCCTACAAGCCGGTCGCGGCCTTCTACGACCGGGCCCGCGTGCGGGTCGGGCCGTTCGTGCACGTCGCGGCCTCAGCGCGGGACGTCCGCGGGGCGCTCGAGGCCGGGGTGGCGTGCGTGCGCCTCGCCCGACCCGGGCACCGGCTCGACCCCGCAGGCCCCGCGCCCGCGGTGACCGTGCACGACGCCGCCGACCTTCCGGCCGCCGTCCGCTCCGTCCTCCACCGCGAGTAGCGGGCTCCCCGCGGCCCAACGGCGCCTTGGCGCAGCAGCAAGCCCGTGCTTATCCGGTCAACTCCGCTAGTTGGCGGCGATGGGGCAGCCGGGGTAGGTCGCCACCCAGACCGGCGCCCAAGCAGCCCAAACAGCGACCACCGCCGCCCCCCATGCTGGTACCTGGGCGACGATGGGCGCTGGCGGAGCGGGCCTCATCGTCGAACATCTTCCTCGGTTTGGCCATCGCCAAGTCCTGACAAGAGCTTCGCACGCCCCCGCCCGGGACGGGCCACGGACGGCACGACGGAAAGGTGCCACGACGTGGGTGAAGAAGATCCCTGCTCGAAGGCCATGCTGGCGCCCAGCTTGACCTGGCCGCTGTGGCGTCCGCTGATTACCCGGACGAGCTGCTCCTCCTCGGCCAACATGATCCGCGCCGTTTGATAGAGCCGCTGCCCAGCGGGTGTCAGACGGACAGCTCGGTGCTCGTACCGCATCAGCGGCACCGCGTAGCGCTGTTCCAGACTGCAGACGTGGAAGGACATGGTGGACTGGGCAAGACCGAGATGCTCGGCCGCCGCGGAGTAACCGCCCCGATCGACGACGGTCACGAAGACCCGCAGCTTGAACAGGTCCAAGCCGACGGGTTGCCTCCGATGACCGGGTCCTCGAAGACTAGCTCAGGACAGCCTCCGCGTACCGGGCCTCCCTGGGAGCAGCGACGTCGAGCAGGCCACCCTCGCGCATCCACCGGTGGGTGGTCTCGAACATTTCCTGCGTGTAGCTCTGGCCCACGATCCGCTCACCCGGACCGAAGCGGCGCACATCGACCAACTCCTGCAGCTCGGTCGGCATCTCCTGCAGCCAGTAGTGCTTGTACCGCTCGGGTTGTAGGTCGATCTCCTGCTGGGCCTGCAACAACGCCCGGAAGTACCGGTCGACGTCTTCGCGCTGGGCCTCCGGTGAAACCAGGAAGCCCATCACAAATGTGGTGTCCACGATTTTGCGGAAACCGCGCTGCTCGAGGAGGTAGTACCCGGGGCCCCACACGTTCGCGGCGGGAACCTCGCCCTGAAGGAGCAGACGCACCCGGTCGTAGGGGCGCCCCCCGAAGTGCAGCGCCATGTCTTCGCGGTTGAGGAACGGTTCGAGGCCCTGCAGGGCCGAGTAGTGGCTGCCCGAGTGATACCCCACCGCGACGTCGACGCCGGCCAGGTCGGCGGGCTCGTGATAGGTGGAGTCGGGGGCCACGAAGATGGCGGAGGGGCAGATTGAATAGGCCTGCGCGTACATCTTCCCGTGGTGCTCGGCGGCCGCGGCGTTCACCGCCCAGTGACAGGCGCAGGACACATCCGAGCCGCGACCCTGGGCCATGTCCTCGAAGGCGCCGCTGCGGAACTGGGCAGGGGCCGCCCCTGCTGAGGTCACCATGGCACCAGTCGCCGACCCTGCGGCGAACCCAGCGCTGTCGAACTGATAATCCAAACCCTCGGCGTGGAAGAACCCACGCTCCTCGGCGACCCATTCGTGCAACCGCACGTGCGGCTGGATGTGAAACACCATCAGAATCGAACTCCCGTCATCTCGTTCATCGGTCAGGTCTTCACGGTATGTCCAGGACCACACCAGAACAACGCAGCAGAATCGATCGGTCCATCGAAATTGCTAGGCGACTCGTCGTGGTGCTCTGCGGTGCAACCGCACCTGCTCGGACTCACGGGCCGCGAGTAGGGCATTGGCCAGTGCAAGTTGTGCGCTGGTTGATCCGGCTGGGTTGGTTGGTTGATTCAGGTGACGCCGGGGACCTGCAGGAGTTGGAACGCGACATCCTCCACGAACGCACCCTGGCCGGCCCGGCCGCAGCCCGGACTCCTGGCGGATCTCGAGGCGGGCCACTACGTCCGGGGCTGACGCGACCGGTGGTGGCGGTCAGGCTGCGGTGAGCCGGACCGGCAGCGACGCCCAGGCGCGCAGCGTGTTGTTGAGGTGCCGCACGCCCGGCCCGGTGGGCTCGAGGGTCCCGACCCGGCGCAGCAGCGCCGTCACCAGGGCCTCGGCCTCGAGCCGGGCCACGTGCTGGCCGACGCACTGGTGCAGGCCCATGCCGAAGCCGACGTGCCCCGACGGGTCGCGGTCGAGGTCGAAGGTGTCCGGGTGCTCCCAGCGGCGGGGGTCGCGGTTCGCGGCGGCGAAGCAGACCAGGACCTTCTCGCCCTCGGGCACGATGTGCCCACCCACGACCACGTCACGTTCCGCAGTGCGGAAGAACATCTGCACCGGCGACTCCAGGCGCACCGCCTCGTCGAACGCGAGCCGCACCAGCGTCGGGTCCGCGCGCAGCCGCGCCCACGCCGCGAGGGTGCGGGCCAGGCACGCCAGCAGCGCGCCGATGCCGTGCACCGTGGTGTCCACCCCGGCGGTGAGCAGCGAGCGCACCACGAGCGGGGCCTGCGCCGGGGTGATGTCGCCGCGGTCCGACGCCGCCCAGATCGCGGCGCCGAACCCGTCGTCGGTGAGCACGTCCCGCGCGCACTGCCCGGCCACCCAGCCGGAGAGCTCCGCTACCCGCGGTGCTCCCTTCGCCCGCAGCGGCATTGTCCGGCCCGAACGCGTTGAACACGGTCTCGCCGTAGGGGAGCAGGTTCTCCCGCCCCTCGTCCGGCAGGCCGACGGCGTCGGGGAACACCCGCAGCGGGAACGCCTCCGCGAGCGCGGGCACGGCGTCGACTTCCGTCACGCCCCCGGGCCCCGCGTGGCCGAGCAGGTCGTCGACGAGCGCCTCGGCGTCGGCGAACCAGGCCTGCCGCAGCCGGTGCAGCGCCCGCGGCCCGAGGACCTTGGCCAGCTGATGGTCGGGTCATCGGCTCACCGATCCGCACGTCGGCACGGAGCCGGACCGCGGTGCGGGAGGGCAGAGGAGATGGCGGGGGGAAGATGGGCGGCGTGACGAAACCGGGCGGCGACGCTGAGCGAGGCCGACGGGTTGGGGTAGGCGTGCGGGTCAGCAACCACCGAACGTGGGGCTCGGGGCCGGTGGGGGACCCAGGGCTGCGCGTGGCGGGGGTGATTATCGAAGATCACAGCGACATCGTCGCGGACGCCGGTGGGGTCGGGCGTGACTGGGCTCTTCCGGGGCGCTGGGCGATTGCTCTCGTTGACGGATTTCTGGTCGTCCGCAACACGACGAACTTGAGGTCGACTGAGGCGGCCTGGCTCTCCCGAAGCGGGCTGAACGCGACAGCAGCGCAGTGGATACAGGCGTCCCACCGTGGATGTGCCTCGACGGTCCTGGCGCTGCACCGAAACAAGATGATCAGGGACTAACGTGTCGAAGGGCCGAACCCGGCCGTGATCTTGATCCGGGCGCTCACCTTACGGTTCAGATCTCGGTGAGCGTGCCGGTTTTGTCGTGGTAGACGAAGCCGCGCACCTGGTCGGTGTGGGGCAGGAACGGGCTTGCCTGGACCCGGTTGATCGACTTGCGGACGTCGGCGGCGGAGTCGGCGAAGGCCTCGGGGTTCCACGCGGGGCGGATGCCGGTGTCGGTCTCGATCTGGGCCTTGAACTGTTCGTCGCCGAAGGTACGCATGCCGCAGTCGGCGTGGTGGATCAGGATGAGTTCGGTGGTGCCCAGCAGCCGCTGGCTGATCGCCAGCGACCGGATGGTGTCCTCGCTGATGACGCCGCCGGCGTTGCGGATCACGTGCGCGTCGTCTTCAGACAATCCGAGGATGCCGTAGATGTTGACCCGGGCATCCATGCAGGCCACGACCGCCACCGCGAGACCTGGCGGCATCGGTAGATCACCCTTGTCGAACGACTCGGCGTAGGCGCGGGCGTTTTTCAGCAGCTCATCGGTGCGGCTCATGGCTGTGTCTCCTATCGGATAAATGTTCCTGCGTTGCCTCAGGGATGGGGCTTCGGCGCGTCGACCGGGGGCGGGTTTCCGTCGTCGCCGGCGCGCGATGGCCCGGCGGGAGAGTCTCGGAGAGCGTCAGTCTTCGGTGTTCGCTTCCAGTCGGACCTGCCCGGACGGAGTGGGGCGGTCAGGCCTCGCCGCGGGCGGGGTAGTTGTTCTCGGTGAAAAACTTCGCGGCGCCGAGGACATCAGCGATGCGGGGGCGGGCCGCGGGCATGGAGTTGACCGCCGCCATGTACACGGTCGCGTCGGGGCGGATCAGGAACACGCCGGGCTCGCCGAACAGGTCGGGCTCGGGGTCGGTGATGCCCTTGCTGACGAACAACCCCCAGGCGCGCATCGACTCGACGGGCTGCCCGTAGCCGACCTGCAGGCGGTCCAGGCCCCAGTCGTTGACGCTGCGCTGCGCGCGGTCGGCGTCGTCGCCGCTGACGGCGATGACCGTGGTGACGCCGGTGGCGGCGAAGTCCTCCAGGGTCCGGTTCAGCTCGGCGAGATAGCCGCGGCAGATCGGGCAGTGCAGGCCCCGGTAGAAGACCACCAGGGTGAACGAGTCTGGCCGCTGGTCGGCGAGCCGGAACTGGCCGCCGCCAACGAGGGGTACGACGAGGTCGGGCGCGGGGGTGGTTGGCGTGGGAATCGGCATACAGTCCGGAACCCTGTTGCGGCAGCGACTATTCCTGGCCCCGCCCGCACGGCCAGGGGCGACGGCAGGTCAAGGCCGCGTCTGTTAAACCTGCAGTCGGCTCGGGGCGCTCTTGAAGCCAACCGTTGTGGCGTGACTTCGCAGAACGCAGGCACGCCCGCCGCGGTCCGTGACGCGCCCCTCGCTGGCCCCGGGGTCAGCTTGTCGACGATCTGACGGCGCCGCTTGGCACGCCATTGGCAGTCACCGCTGAGGATCGCCCTGTCGCCGGGGGTGGCCCATCGTGGTCCGCATCGCGTATTCCTGACTCGCTATCTGGAGACGCCGCGCGTTCAGGAGTGCTCACCAGCCGCGCTTACGCCATTCCGGCACGTTCGGCCGCTCGATCCCGAGGTTGGTGTCGCGACCGTGGCCGGGGTAGACCACGGTGTCGTCCGGCAATACGTCGAACACGCGCTGCTCCAGGTCGTCCACCAGTGAGTGGAAGTCCTCCGCCGAGCCGGTCTTACCAGGACCCCCAGGGAACAACGCATCTCCCGTGAACAGGTGCTGCTCGTCACCGGCGCGCAGTAACAATGCCACTGAGCCCGGGGTATGCCCACGTAGGTGGATGACCTCCAGCGCGAGTTCGCCGACGTCGATGACGTCGCCGTGAGCCAACTCACGATCGACCGGGACGGGCAGCGGTTTCGCGTCGAGCGCGTGTGCCGCGGTGGGCGACCCGGTGCCGCTGACGACGTCGGCCAGTGCCTGCCAGTGGTCGGCGTGCTGATGGGTGGTCACCACCAGCGACAGCTCCGGGGCCTGCTCGTCGAGCAGCTCGGTGAGCCGTTCCGCGTCGTTGGCGGCGTCGATGAGCAGCGCCTTTCCCGTTGCCTCGCACACCACCAGGTAGGCATTGTTGTCCATCGGGCCGACCGAGATCTTGGTCAGGCTGCCGCCGGGGAACTGCTTGCGCTGAGCTGCGCCGCCTGCGGACACGGACCCGGTGTATTGCTCGTCCAGCTGCATGATCGGCAACGCTACCGGCGCGGCCATCTCCCCGCGACGACCGCCACGAACGAGTTGTTGTCGGTGGGCCCACCTAGCATGGGTGAGTCCGGTCTGGGTGCCATCGTGGCGGGCCGGTATCGAGGGCGATGAAGGGATCTGGAGTGGCTGACCGTCTGGTCGTTCGTGGCGCTCGTGAGCACAACCTGCGGGGCATCGACGTCGACCTTCCGCGCAACAGCATGATCGTCTTCACCGGCCTGTCCGGCTCCGGGAAGTCGAGCCTGGCCTTCGACACCATTTTCGCTGAGGGCCAACGCCGTTACGTGGAGTCGCTGTCCGCCTATGCGCGCCAGTTCCTCGGGCAGATGGACAAACCGGACGTGGACTTCATCGAAGGCCTCTCGCCCGCGGTGTCCATCGACCAGAAGTCGACCAACCGCAACCCGCGCTCCACCGTCGGCACCATCACCGAGGTGTACGACTACCTCCGACTGCTCTACGCCCGGGCCGGCACGCCGCACTGCCCCGTCTGCGGTGAGCTCATCTCCAGGCAGACCCCGCAGCAGATCGTGGACCAGGTCCTCGCCATGGAAGAAGGCGCGCGCTTCCAGGTGCTTGCGCCCGTGGTCCGCACCCGCAAGGGCGAGTTCGTCGACCTGTTCGACCAGCTGCGCAGCCAGGGCTACTCCCGAGTGCGGGTGGACGGCACCGTGCATCAGCTCACCGATCCGCCGACCCTGAAGAAGCAGGAGAAGCATGACATCGAGGTGGTCGTCGACCGCCTGACGGTCAAGCCCAACGCCAAGCAGCGACTGACCGACTCCGTGGAGACCGCACTGCGCCTGGCCGACGGGGTGCTGATCCTCGACTTCGTCGATCGCGAGGACGACCACGCCGACCGTGAGCGCCGGTTCTCCGAGAAGATGGCCTGCCCCAACAACCATCCGTTGGCCATCGACGACCTGGAGCCCCGGTCCTTCTCCTTCAACTCGCCTTACGGTGCGTGCGCGGAGTGCACCGGTATCGGGATCCGCAAAGAAGTGGACCCGGAGCTGGTGGTGCCCGACGACGAGCTGAGCCTCGCCGACGGCGCCATTGCCCCTTGGTCCTCGGGGCAGACGGCCGAATACTTCGCCAGGCTGCTGTCCGGTCTGGCGGACGCGATGGGGTTCTCGCTGGACACCCCGTGGAAGCGCTTGCCTGCCAAGGTCCGCCGCGCAGTCCTCGGTGGCTCCGACGACCAGGTGCACGTCAAGTACACCAACCGCTACGGTCGTACGCGCTCCTACTACGCCGCGTTCGAGGGCGTGATGCCGTTCCTCGAGCGGCGGATGCAGCAGACCGAGTCGGAGTACATGAAGGAAAAGTACGACGGCTACATGCGCGAGGTTCCCTGCCCCGCGTGTGCCGGCACCCGCTTGAAGCCGGAGATCCTCGCGGTCACCATGGGCCACGGCGCACAGGCCCGCTCCATCGCCGAGGTCTGTGCGTTGTCGGTGGCCGACTGCTCGCAGTTCCTCAACGCGATGCAGTTGGGCAAACGGGAGGAGATGATCGCCGGGCAGGTGCTCAAGGAAGTCCAGGCTCGGCTGGGCTTCCTGCTCGACGTCGGTTTGGAGTACCTGTCGCTGGACCGTGCGGCGGCCACCCTCTCCGGTGGTGAGGCCCAACGGATCCGCCTGGCCACTCAGATCGGCTCCGGGCTGGTCGGGGTGCTCTACGTGCTCGACGAACCCTCGATCGGTCTGCACCAGCGGGACAACCGACGCCTCATCGAGACCTTGACGCGGCTGCGCGACCTCGGCAACACCCTGATCGTGGTGGAACACGACGAGGACACCATCCGGCACTCCGACTGGGTGGTGGACATCGGCCCCCGGGCAGGGGAGCACGGCGGACAGGTCGTGCACAGCGGCACTTACGCCGACCTGCTGACCAACCCCGAGTCGATCACCGGCGCTTACCTGTCCGGCCGCGAAGCGATTCCGCTGCCCGCGCGGCGGCGCAAGATCGACCGCAAGCGCCAGATCACGGTGGTCGGCGCTCGGGAGCACAACCTGCACGGCATCGACGTCAGCTTCCCGCTGGGCGTACTCGTCGCGGTCACCGGGGTATCCGGCTCCGGCAAGTCCACCTTGGTCAACGACATCCTGGCCACGGTGATGGCGAACAAGCTCAACGGTGCCCGGCAGGTCCCCGGCCGGCACACCCGCGTCAACGGGCTGGACCAGCTGGACAAGCTGGTGCAGGTGGACCAGTCGCCTATCGGTCGCACTCCGCGCTCCAACGCCGCCACCTACACCGGGGTGTTCGACAAGATCCGCACGCTGTTCGCCTCCACCGTGGAGGCGAAGGTCCGGGGCTACCAGCCCGGCCGCTTCTCCTTCAACGTCAAGGGCGGCCGCTGCGAAGCGTGCTCCGGGGACGGCACCCTGAAGATCGAGATGAACTTCCTGCCCGACGTGTACGTACCCTGCGAGGTCTGCCACGGCGCCCGGTACAACCGGGAAACCCTCGAGGTGCACTACAAGGGCAAGACCATCGCCGAGGTGCTGGACATGCCCATCGAGGTAGCCGCGGAGTTCTTCGAGGCGATCAACTCCATCCACCGCTACCTCAAGACGTTGGTCGACGTGGGCCTGGGCTACGTCCGGCTCGGCCAACCCGCACCCACGCTGTCCGGCGGAGAGGCGCAGCGGGTCAAGCTGGCCTCGGAGCTGCAGAAGCGGTCGACCGGGCGCACCGTGTACGTGCTGGACGAGCCCACCACGGGGTTGCACTTCGAGGACATCCGCAAGCTGCTCGGCGTGGTCAACGGACTCATCGACAAGGGGAACTCGGTCATCATCATCGAGCACAACCTGGACGTGATCAAAACCGCTGACTGGGTGCTGGACATGGGGCCGGAGGGCGGGGCAGGTGGCGGCACCCTCATCGCCGAGGGCACCCCGGAGCACATCGCCTCAGTCGCCGCCAGCTATACCGGCCAGTTCCTGTTGCAGACGCTCAAGCCGGAAGAGGTGGCGATGCCGGAGCCGTCCCGACCCAGCAAGCACCGCGCCAAGGTGGCCCTCCCAGCGCGATGATCACGGCAACTGCGTCCGGACACGCGCGCCGGGGCGACTAGATTGCTGTACCGATGACTGAACACGATAACGAGCCGCAGCTTGCCTTTGCCGATCTCGGGATCGACGAGCGGGTGCTCCACGCGCTGACCGACGTTGGCTACGAGAGCCCCTCGCCCATTCAGGCGGCTACCATCCCGCCGCTCATGCAGGGCCGCCACGTGGTGGGCCTGGCGCAGACGGGGACCGGTAAGACCGCTGCGTTCGCGGTGCCGATCCTGTCCCGTATCGACCTGAGCCAAAAGACGCCGCAGGCATTGATCCTGGCCCCCACCCGGGAGCTCGCGATTCAGGTGGCCGAGGCAGTGGGCAAGTACGCCCGCCACCTGTCCGGGCTGCACGTCCTACCGATCTACGGTGGGCAGAGCTACGGTATTCAGCTGGCCGGGCTGCGTCGCGGCGCGCACGTCGTGGTCGGTACCCCCGGGCGAGTGATCGACCACCTGAACAAGGGCACGCTCGACCTGACCGAGCTCCGCTTCCTCGTGCTCGACGAGGCGGACGAGATGCTGGCCATGGGTTTTCAGGAGGACGTCGAGACGATCCTCGCGGATACCCCCGACGACAAGCAGGTCGCCCTGTTCTCGGCGACCATGCCTGCGCAGATTCGCCGCATCGCCAAGCGCTACCTCACCGACGCCGCCGAGATCACCGTCAAGACGAAAACCGTCACCGCCGCGAACACCCGGCAACGGTTCATCCAGGTCGCCGGCCAGCGCAAGCTCGACGCGCTCACCCGGGTTCTCGAGGTGGAGCCGTTCGAGGCGATGATCGTCTTTGTCCGGACCAAGCAGGCCACCGAGGAACTGGCCGAGCGCTTACGAGCCAGGGGGCACTCGGCAGCGGCGATCAACGGCGACATCGTGCAGGCCCAACGCGAACGGACCATCGGTCAGCTCCGCAAGGGCGACATCGACATCCTGGTTGCCACGGACGTGGCCGCCCGCGGTCTTGACGTCGAACGCATCAGCCACGTCGTCAACTACGACATCCCGCACGACACCGAGTCCTACATCCACCGGATCGGGCGCACCGGTCGCTACGGACGCTCCGGGGATGCCCTCCTGTTCGTCACCGCCCGTGAGCGGCACCTGCTGCGGGCCATCGAAAAGGCGACTCGGCAGCCGATCACTGAGATGGCGCTGCCCTCGATCGACGACGTGAACTCCACCCGGGTCGCCCGCTTCGGCGACGCCATCACCGCGAGTCTGGACTCCGCGGAGCTGCCCATGTTCCGCCGGCTCATCGACGACTACGAGCAAGCGCACGACGTGTCCCTCAACGACATTGCCGCAGCGCTCGCCGTATTGTCCCAGGACGGCGAGTCGTTCTTGCTCAAGCCGGAGCCACCTGCGGCCAAGCGGCCCAAGGAACATGCATCGGCGGTCCGAGGAGACAAGCCACCCCGGACTGGCGGGAAGTCCAGAACCTCGACGGGTGGGGCGATGGTTACCTACCGGATCCGGGTAGGCCGCAGGCACAAGATCTCGCCAGGCTCCATCGTCGGAGCCATCGCCAACGAGGGCGGCCTCACTCGCGCTGACTTCGGTCACATCGATATCCAAGCGGACCACAGCTTGGTGGAGTTGCCGGCGAATCTCTCCGCAGACACCTTTGAGCGTTTGCGCCGAACCAGGATCTCTGGACAGCTGATCGGACTCACGCTCGACGAGGGCGGCGGCTCAGCCGGACGGACCAAGCGCACGTAGCGTCAGTACACCGGGCCGGTGTACTTCTCACCCGGGCCCATGCCCGGCTCGTCGGGGTCGGTCGAGGCCTCCCGGAATGCGCGTTGCAGGGCTTGCAGCCCATCCCGCAGCGGACCGGCGTGCGGCCCCAAGTACTCCAACGACGAGGTGATGAGCCCGGCGAGGGCGGTGATCACGCGGCGGGCCTCGTCCAGGTCGCGATGCGGGCTCGAGTCGGGGTCGGCCTCGGAAAGTCCGAGCTTTTCGGCTGCTGAGCTCATCAACATCACTGCGGCGCGGCTGATCACCTCTACCGCCGGGACCTCGGCGAGCTCGCGCGCCTCGGCAGCCGGTTCGGGGTAGGGCAGATCGGTCATGCCTGGTACCCTTTCACTTACGACCGCTCCCGGTGTGCATCGGGGGCAGCAAGTGGAGCCCCGCTCCCACCTCCGCGTCAGCACGCGTAGGTCCGGTCCCGCCCGAGCAGTCGGGGCGTTGGATCTCCCGGTGGGAGGCCTGGACCGGTCGGCAACGGGCCCTTACACCGAATGGTGCCGGGGCCTTCGTCGTGGAATGCCCGGTTCAGCGTGGTCGTTGATTACTACGTCAAGTATGCCGAACCGAGGAGGCCCCATCAGCGCTGAGACCCGCATCAACGATCGCATCCGTGTTCCCGAAGTGCGCCTGGTAGGGCCGAACGGGGAGCAGGTGGGGATCGTGCGCGTGGAAGATGCACTCCGCCTGGCCGTGGAGGCCGACCTCGACCTGGTCGAGGTGGCTCCTGAGGCCCGTCCGCCGGTCTGCAAGCTCATGGATTACGGCAAGTTCAAGTACGAGAACGCGCAGAAGTTGCGCGAGTCCCGCAAGAACCAGCAGATGACGGTGGTCAAGGAGCAGAAGCTCCGGCCCAAGATCGACATCCACGACTACGAGACGAAGAAGCGCAACGTCGTTCGCTTCCTCGAGGCGGGACACAAGGTCAAGGTCACGATTATGTTCCGTGGCCGGGAGCAGTCCCGGCCCGAGCTCGGGTTCCGCTTGCTACAGCGGTTGGGCGCCGACGTCGTGGATCTGGGCTTCGTCGAGACCTCCGCCAAGCAGGATGGGCGAAACATGACCATGGTGCTAGCGCCGCACAAGGGGGCCAAGACCAGGGTCAAGGCCCAGCTCGGCGCCGAGGCTCCCGCAGCCCAGGCTGCGCCCGCTGCCGCACCACCTGCTGAAGCGGCACCGGCGCCTGTCGCCCCCGCCGAGCAGACGTCAGCCTCCTAGCGCCCATCCGCTCCCACCACGATGAATGAGGACAGTTCATGCCCAAGATGAAGACCCACAAAGGTACCGCCAAGCGCATCAAGGTGACCGGCACCGGCAAGCTCATGCGCGCGCAGGCCAACCGTCGACACCTGCTGGAGCACAAGGCCACCAAGCGCACCCGCCGTCTCGACGGCCACACCAACGTCGACTCGCGTGACGCAGGCCGGATCAAGCGCTTGCTCGGTATCTGAGTCTCCGCCACCAGTGACGGCCGCAGCGCGCCCTTTGCGCTGACGGTCACCCCCGCACATTCGGGCGTTTGCACGCCCCCGAGATCGAACAGGACCTACCAGTGGCACGCGTGAAGAGGGCAGTCAACGCCCAGAAGAAGCGACGCACGACGCTCGAGTCGGCAGCCGGCTACCGCGGACAGCGTTCGCGGCTGTACCGCAAGGCCAAGGAGCAGATGCTCCACTCGATGACGTATTCCTACCGCGACCGCCGCGCGCGCAAGGGTGAGTTCCGCAAGCTGTGGATCCAGCGCATCAACGCCGCAGCCCGGGCCAACGACATGACCTACAACCGCTTCATTCAGGGCCTGAAGGCATCTGGGCTCGAGGTGGACCGCAAGGTGTTGGCGGACATGGCCGTCGCCGACCCCGCCGCGTTTGCTGGGCTGGTGGAGATCGCCAAGGCACATGTGCCCGCCGACGTGAACGCCCCCAAGTCGGCCCAGCAAGAGGATGCGGCCTGAGCGGTCACTTCGTGCCCAGGCAGCGACCCGCCGAGCCGTTCACCGAACGGACTCCGCGGGTCGTTTCCGCGGTCAAGCTGCACCGTGGGATCGGCCGTCGTAAGGCAGCCCGGTTCCTCGTCGAAGGGGCGCAGGCGGTCCGTGAGGCATTGGCTGCAGGTGTGGTCCGTGAATTGTTCTGCACCGCCGAGGCGATCGCCCGCCACCCGGATCTCGCGTCGACCGCCGAGCGCAACGGCATTCCGGTCGGTGTGGTGACCGCGCGCGCCGCCGCCGCACTGTCGGACACCGTGAGCCCGCAGGGCATGGTGGCGGTGTGTGACCTCCTGGACGTACCGCTGGACCAGGCGCTCCAGGATGCGCCGCAGCTGGTCGCCATGCTCGTCGACGCGGGGGAGCCGGGCAACGCAGGCACCATCATCCGGGTGGCCGATGCCGCCGGAGCTGACGCCGTTGTGCTCGCCGGGGACAGCGTTGACGTGCACAACGGCAAGTGCGTGCGGGCGAGCACCGGCAGCATTTTTCACCTACCGCTGGTCCGGTACCGGGATGTGTTGGGCGCCGTGGAGCTCGCGCGCACCGCGGGTCTGCAAGTCCTGGCTGCCGCCGCCGACGGTGAGCAGGATCTGGACGACGCCGAGGGGCTGCTCGGGAAGCCGACGGCGTGGCTGTTCGGCAATGAGGCCCACGGCTTGCCGTCGAGCATCGCCGCGGCCGCTGACCATCGGGTGCGGATACCCATCCACGGCCGCGCGGAGAGCCTCAACCTGGCGACCGCAGCGGCCTTGTGCCTGTACGCGAGTGCCCGCGCCCAGCGCGGTACCGCACGGTCCTGAGCCCCATGCCGTCGCATTCAGGGGCCGCACCGTTGTTTTTGCTGCGTCACAACCAAGTCGAGGCCGCTGAACGCGATCTCGGACGACCGCACAACTAGGATGTCCGCCGTGTCCGCCACCAACGATCCGTATGACCCCAAGCAGGTCGCCGCGCTGTCCCCGGACGCGTTGGAGCAGGCAGGGCGCGACGCCGTGGCGGCCTTCGCGGGGGCGCCCGACCTGAAGGCACTGGCGGAAACCCGGACCGCGCACCTCGGTGACCGCTCCCCGGTCATGCTCGGCCGCCGCGAGCTCGGGGCCTTGCCACCCGCCGCCCGAGCAGACGCGGGCAAGCGGGTGAACCAAGTGCGCGCCGCAGCTCAGCAGGCCTACGACGAACGGCACGCCGAGCTGCTCGCCGAGCGTGACGCCGCAGTTCTCGACGCCGAGGCCATCGACGTCACCCTGCCTGCGCAGCGCCACCCCGTCGGTGCACGCCACCCCATCACCGCGCTGTCCGAGCGGATCGTCGACGTCTTCGTGGCCATGGGCTGGGAGGTGGCCGAAGGCCCGGAGCTCGAGGTGGAGCACTTCAACTTCGACGCACTGAACTTCCTGCCCGACCACCCCGCACGGACCATGCAGGACACCTTCTACGTGGCTCCGGAGGGTTCGCGGCAGGTGCTGCGGACGCACACCTCGCCGGTACAGGTGCGGTCCATGCTGGAGCGGGACCTACCGATGTTCGTCGTGTGCCCAGGCCGAACTTTCCGTACCGATGAGTTGGACGCCACCCATACCCCGGTGTTCCACCAGGTGGAGGGCCTGGCCATCGCCGAGGGGCTGACCATGGCCCATCTCAAGGGCACGCTCGACGCCTTCGCCCGGGCAATGTTCGGCCCAGAATCCAAGATCCGGTTGCGCCCCAACTACTTCCCGTTCACCGAGCCCTCGGCAGAGCCGGACGTGTGGTTCCCGGAGAAAATGGGTGGTGCCGGCTGGGTGGAGTGGGGCGGGTGCGGCATGGTCCACCCCAACGTGTTGCGCGCCGCGGGCATCGATCCCGAGAAGTACTCCGGTTTCGCCTTCGGGATGGGCATCGACCGCACGCTGATGTTCCGCAACGGCATCCCCGACATGCGCGACATGGTGGAGGGCGACATCCGGTTTACCCTGCCCTTCGGCGTCCAAGCCTGACGTTTTCGTTGTGAGAAGAAAGAGCTGACTGACGTGCGCGTACCCCTGTCCTGGCTGTCCACCGACGCCGGCCTGCCCGCAGATACGGTGCCTGCCGACGCCGCCGAGGTCGGCGACACATTTGTGCGCATTGGACTGGAGCTGGAAGAGCTCCTCCCGCTTGGCCCGGTCAGTGGTCCCGTGGTGGTGGGCCTGGTGCGTGAGATCACCGAGCTCACCGAGTTCAAGAAGCCGATCCGCTACTGCCAGGTCGATGTCGGAGAGTCCGATCTACGCGGGATTGTGTGCGGGGCAACGAACTTCGCGGTGGGTGATCTCATTGTTGCCGCGTTGCCCGGCAGTGAGCTGCCCGGCGGCTTCGCCATCGCCGCGCGCAAGACCTACGGGCACGTCTCCGACGGCATGATCTGCTCGGCCCGCGAGCTGGGACTGGGCAGCGAGCACTCCGGCATCCTGGTGCTGCCCGCGGGCACGGCAGCGCCCGGAGCGGATGCCGTCACCACCGTGGGGCTCGACGACGCCGTGATCGAGCTGGCGATCACGCCCGACCGTGGTTACTGCTTCTCGGTTCGCGGCCTCGGCCGGGAGCTTGCCGCAGCCTACGACGTGGAGTTCAGCGACGCCGGGCTGGCGGAGATCCCTGCCGCTGACGGCGATGTATGGCCGGTGACCGTGCAGTCCGACACCGGATGCTCCAGGTTCGCGTTGCGCCGGATCAGCGGCATCGACCCGGCGGCCGTGAGCCCGTGGTGGCTGCAGCGCCGACTGTTGTTGATCGGCATGCGCCCCATCTCCGCGGCGGTGGACGTCACCAACTATGTGATGTGGGAGCTCGGACAGCCACTGCACGCCTTCGACGCGCGCACCGTCCGCGGCGAGCTGCTGGTCCGCAAGGCCGGGGCGGGCGCGAAGCTGAGCACTTTGGACGGGGCGACTCGGGCGCTTGACCCGGACGATGTGGTGATCTGCGACGACTCCGGTCCGGTGTCCCTGGCCGGAGTGATGGGTGGGGCAAGCACAGAGGTCGGGCTGCAGACCACGGACGTGCTGCTCGAGGCGGCCACGTGGGATCCGGTGACCGTTGCGCGCACCGCACGGCGACACAAACTGTCCAGCGAGGCGAGCAAGCGCTTCGAGCGCGCGGTGGATCCGGCACTGGCCGCAGTTGCTCTGGAGCGGGCAGCGCAGCTGCTGGCCGACATCGCCGGTGGCAACGTGCAGCCCGGCCGTACCGATAGAGGTGGTGTACCCGCATCGGCGCCGATCGCCATTGCCGCCGATCTCCCCGATCGGGTCGCCGGTGTGCGGTACGCCGTCGGGACGACCGAGGCGCGGCTGCGGCAGGTGGGGTGCTCCGTCGCCTCGTCCGGGACGGAGCTGACGGTCACCCCGCCGAGCTGGCGCCCCGACCTCAGCCAGCAGGCGGACCTGGTCGAGGAAGTGTTGCGGCTCGAAGGCTTGGACGCCATCCCCTCCGTGCTGCCGAGTGCGCCGGCCGGCCGCGGGCTCACCGCCACCCAGCGTCGCCGGAGAGCGGCGTCCAAGGCGCTGGCCGCCGGGGGATACGTCGAGGTGCTGCCCACTCCGTTCCTGCCCGCTGGGGTGTTCGACGCCTGGGGCCTGGACGTCGCCGACGATCGTCGCCGCACCGCCGCAGTGCTGAATCCGCTGGAAGCCGACCGCGGCCAGCTCGCCACGACCCTGCTGCCGGCGCTGCTGGAAGCCTTGCAACGCAACGTGTCCCGTGGACAGCGCGACGTGTCGTTGTTCGGTATCGCCCAGGTCGTCCTTCCTGGCGATGGCGCTGTTGAGCCCACGTCACTAGCGGCGCTGCCGGTCGACCGACGTCCCGCGCAGGAAGAGATCGAGGCGTTGCTGGTGTCCTTGCCCGTGCAGCCGGTGCACGTGGGGGTGGCGCTGTGCGGCCAGCGGGAGCGCGCGGGCTGGTGGGGCAAGGGGCGTGCGGCCGAGGCGGCCGACGCCATCGCCGCCGCCATGACGGTGGCCCAAGCCAGCGGTGTCGAGCTGACGGTCCGCCAGGCACAGCACGCGCCGTGGCACCCGGGGCGCTGCGCGGAGCTCCTGGTCGACGGGCTGGTGGTCGGCCACGCAGGAGAGCTACATCCGGCCGTCCTCGAGCGTTGCGGGTTGCCCAAGCGCACCTGCGCGATGGAGCTGGACCTCGACGTGTTGCCGCTGATAGAGCGGGCGATCGCGCCGGTGGTCTCGCCGTTCCCGCCGGTGCTGCAGGACGTGGCGCTGACCGTCGCCAGCGAGGTGCCTGCTGCCTCGGTCGAGCAGGCCCTGCGCAGCGGCGGGGGGGAGCTGCTGGAAGACGTTCGGCTGTTCGACGTCTACACCGGCGTACAGCTGGGCGCGGGCAAACGGTCGTTGGCCTTCGCTCTGCGCTTCCGGGCCCGTGACCGCACATTGACCGAGGCCGAGGCCACGGCCGCCAGGGACGCTGCGGTGGCGGCCGCCAACGAGGCCACGGGCGCTGCGCTGCGCGTCTGACCAATGCCTCGGGTAGCAGAGTGCTACCTGCTGGCGATGTCGCCGTCGCTTGAATAGAATTGCATGATTATGCATAATCATCGGTATGACGACCACTGTGGCAGTAGCCGGAGCCAGCGGGTACGCGGGCGGCGAGCTGCTGCGCCTGCTGCTCGGGCATCCGGCCGTCCAGTCGGGTGAGCTGGAGATCGGCGCCCTGACGGCAGGGGCCAACGCGGGCAGCACCCTCGGGGAGCACCAGCCGCAGCTGCTCCCGCTCGCCCACCGCGTGCTGGGCGAGTCGACGGCAGCGGCGCTCGCCGGGCACGACGTCGTCTTCCTGGCGCTCCCGCACGGGTACTCGGCTGCCCTGGCGAACACACTGGACCCCGACGTAGTGATCATCGACTGCGGGGCCGACTTCCGGCTGACCGACCCGCAGGCGTGGACGCGCTACTACGGCAGCGAGCACGCAGGAAGCTGGCCGTACGGCATGCCGGAGCTGCCGGGCGCGCGCGAGCGGCTCGTCGGGGCCAAGCGCATCGCGGTGCCCGGCTGCTACCCGACTGCGGCGAGCTTGGCCCTCGCCCCGGCGCTGGCCGCTGGGATCATCGAGCCGCGGGTGAGCATCGTGGCGGTCACCGGAACGTCCGGCGCAGGCAAGGCGCTCAAGCCGAACCTGCTGGGCTCGGAGGTCATGGGCTCGGTGAGTGCCTACGGCGTCGGGGGTGCGCACCGGCACACCCCGGAGATCCGGCAGAACCTCTCCGCCGTCGCAGGGACACCGGTGAGCGTCTCCTTCACGCCCGTGCTGGCCCCGATGCCCCGCGGCATCCTCGCCACGTGTACCGCCCGCACCACCGTCGCTGTCGGCCAGGTCCGCGAAGTCTACGAAACCGCCTGCGCCGATGAGCCATTCATTCATCTGCTCGCGGAGGGCAGGTTCCCGAGCACAGGCGCGGTGCTCGGCTCCAACGCACTGCAGCTCGGCGTCACCGTCGACGAGGAAGCGGGGTTGTTGGTTGTCATCGCCGCCCTGGACAACCTCACCAAGGGCACCGCAGGCGCTGCGGTGCAGTGCCTGAACCTGTCGCTCGGTCTCCCCGAGACGGCTGGGCTCTCGACGGTCGGGATCGCGCCGTGACACCGACCCGCGGGACTCTGCTGCGCAACCACGGCGTCACCGCCCCGGCGGGCTTCAAGGCGTCCGCCGTGAACGGATCCGTGGCGGTGCTGGTCAACGAGGGACCCGATCTCGGTGCCGCGGGCGTGTTTACCGACGATGATCCGGGCGGGGCGGCGCTGTGGACGCGACAAGTACTGGGCACCGCTCGGCTGCGCGCGGTGCTAGTGCACCCAGCCTCGCCCGGCACCTCCCTGTCGGAGGAGTTCGGTGACACGCACCGCGCGGCCGAGCAGGTCGCCGACACACTCAGCGGCTGGGGGACCAGCACCGGTGCGGGAGAAGTTGCTGTCTGCACCATCGGCGGTTGCACGCCACCAGCGTTGCTTGACGTCGTTGCCGACGCGGTGCACGAGATCGGAGGGGGACTTGGTGGTGGCTCCGAAGCGGCACGGCTGCTCGCCGGGCAGCACGGCAACACCAGACAGGCCGCACTGCAGCATGCGGATGGGTGGACCGTCGGGGCGATGGCGACAGACGACGGGACACTGGGTGTGCTGAGCACCGACGCAGTGGCGGACGCAGCCACGCTGCTCAGTGCGCTGAACGGCGCAGAGCCAGCGAGCTCTACCGTGCTGTTGTTGGCCTCCGGTGCCAGTGAAACCCCCTGCAGCCCAGCGGAGCTCGGCGCTTCGGTGTCCGCATTGCTCGCCGATCTGCGCGCGCAACGGGAGTACTGATGAGCGCACCAGGAACACCCGCGCAGAAGGCCGGAGTGCTCATCGAAGCGCTCCCGTGGTTGCAGCGCTTCCACGGGAAGATCGTCGTGGTCAAGTACGGCGGCAACGCCATGCTCGACGAGGAGCTGAAGCGCGCGTTCGCCGAGGACATGGTGTTCCTGCGCACGGCAGGCATCCACCCGGTGGTGGTGCACGGGGGCGGTCCGCAGATCACCGCCATGCTCAGGCGCCTCGGGATGGACGGTGAGTTCAAGGGCGGCCTGCGCGTCACCACGCCCGAGGTGATGGACGTGGTCAGGATGGTGCTGTTCGGGCAGGTCGGGCGCGAGCTGGTCGGGCTCGTCAACTCCCACGGTCCCTTCGCCGTCGGAATGTCCGGTGAGGACGCCCACCTGTTCACCGCGGCGCGCCGCGGCGCCACGGTTGACGGGCAGCACGTCGACATCGGCCTGGTCGGCGACGTCGTGCGCGTCAATCCGGACGCGGTACTGGACCTGGTGGCCGCCGGACGCATCCCGGTGGTGTCCTCCATCGCACCGGATGCCGACGGCGTGGTGCACAACGTGAACGCGGATACCGCCTCGGCTGCCCTGGCGGAGGCCCTCGGCGCGCAGAAGCTGGTGGTGCTCACCGACATCGAGGGCCTTTACGCCGACTGGCCGGACCGTTCGTCTTTGCGCTCGGTGATCGACGCTGCCGAGCTGGCAAAGCTGCTGCCCACATTGGACGCCGGCATGGTGCCGAAGATGGAGGCGTGCCTGCGGGCGGTACGCGGCGGCGTCCCGACCGCGCACGTCATCGACGGCCGCGTCGCCCATTCGGTACTGCTCGAGGTATTCACGTCCGAGGGAATCGGGACCATGGTTGTTCCCTCCCCAGTCTCTGGAGGCATCGCATGACCGCGCCACTGCAACAGCGTTGGAACGCCAATCTGATGCCCAACTACGGCACACCACCGGTGGCGCTGGTCCGCGGCGACGGTGCGGTGGTCACCGACGCCGACGGCAGGGAGTATCTCGATCTGCTCGGCGGTATCGCGGTGAACGTGCTCGGCCACGCCCACCCGGCGGTCATCGCGGCGGTTACGGCACAGATCTCCACGCTCGGTCACGTCTCCAACCTCTACATCAACGAGCCCGCCGTCGCCCTCGCCGAGCAGCTGCTCGCCCACCTCGGTGCCGGCGATGCACGGGTGCTGTTCGGCAACTCCGGAGCGGAGGCGAACGAGGCGGCCTTCAAGATCGCGCGGCGCACCGGACGGCCGCATATCATCGCCGCGGAGAACTCCTTCCACGGGCGCACGATGGGCGCGCTGGCCATGACCGGCCAGTCGGCGAAACGGACGCCCTTCGAGCCGATGCCACCCGGCGTGCGATTCGTGCCCTACGGCGACGTCGGAGCGCTGGAGCAGGCCGTCGACACCGACACCGCGGCGGTGATGCTTGAGCCGATGATGGGGGAGTACGGCGTCGTCGTGCCGCCGGAGGGCTACCTCGCGGCCGCCAGGGAGATCACCACCCGGCACGGCGCGCTGCTGATGCTGGATGAGGTCCAGACCGGCATGGGCCGCACCGGCTGGTTCTTCGCGCACCAGGCCGCGGGCATCGTCCCGGACGTGGTCACCCTCGCGAAGGGGCTCGGTGGCGGGCTGCCACTAGGCGCCTGCATCGGCGTCGGGAAGGCCGGTGAGCTGCTGCAGCTCGGCCAGCATGGAACCACGTTTGGCGGAAACCCGGTGTGCTGTGCCGCTGCGCTGGCGGTGCTGGCCACCGTGGACGAGGACCACCTGCTGAGCAGGGCCGACGCGCTCGGCAAGGAGATAGCCGCGGGGATCGAGGGGCTCGACCACCCGCTGGTCGACCACGTCCGCGGCGCCGGACTCCTGCTGGGCGTCGTACTGACTGCGCCGGTCGCTCCCGCCGCAGAGCTGGCTGCTCGGGAGGCCGGATTTCTGATCAACGCTGCCCGGCCGGACGTGCTCCGCCTGGCGCCGCCGCTGGTGCTCACCGACGAGCAGGCGCACCGCTTCCTCGCCGCCCTGCCCGCCATCCTCGACACCGCCCAGGAGACCGCCTCATGACCCGCCACTTCCTGCGTGACGACGACCTCGCACCGAGCGAGCAAGCCGAGGTGCTGGCTCTGGCCGTGGCGTTGAAGAAGGAGCCGTTCTCCGCGCGGCCCTTGGCGGGGCCGCAGGGCGTCGGGGTGATCTTCGAGAAGAACTCCACCCGCACCCGGTTCTCCTTCGAGGTCGGCATCGCCCAGCTCGGTGGGCACGCCGTCGTGGTGGACGGACGGACCATGCAGCTGGGCCGCGAGGAGACCATCGACGACACTGGCCGTGTGCTCTCCCGCTACGTCAGCGCCATCGTGTGGCGCACCTTCGCCCAGAAGCGCCTCGAGCTGATGGCCAAGGGGGCGACGGTGCCGGTGGTCAATGCCTTGTCCGACCTGTTCCACCCGTGCCAGGTGCTGGCCGACCTGCACACCGTCGCGGAGCGCCGCGGTGCGCTGAAGGGTCTGCGGCTGACCTACTTCGGCGATGGCGCCAACAACATGGCGCACTCGCTGATGCTCGGCGGGGCCACGGCCGGCATGCACGTCACTGTCGCAGCACCCGAGGGGTTTAACCCCGATCCGGTCGTGGTGGCCGCCGCCACCGGCCGCGCAACGGAGACCGGGGGCAGCGTGGCCGTCACGAGCAGCGCCGACGAGGGGGCGGACGGTGCGGATGTGTTGGTCACCGACACCTGGACGTCGATGGGGCAGGAGGACGACGGCCTGGACCGCGTCCGCCCATTCCGGCCGCTCCAGCTCAACGCGCGCCTGCTGAGCCACGCCGCAGCAGACCCCGTCGTGCTGCACTGCCTGCCCGCGCACCGCGGCATGGAGATCACCGACGAGGTGCTCGACGGTGCGCAAAGCGCGGTGTGGGACGAAGCCGAGAACCGCCTGCACGCCCAGAAGGCGCTGCTCACCTGGTTGCTGGAACACCAGTGACCAGCCGCGTGGCGCGTCAGTCCCGCATCATTGCGCTGCTTTCCGCGCACCCGGTGCGTAGCCACAGGGAGCTGGCCACCCTGCTGGTTGCCGAAGGGATCGAGGCCACCCAGGCCACCTTGTCTCGCGACCTCGACGAGCTCGGAGCGGTCAAGCTGCGCGGCGTCGACAGTGGAGCCGGGGTGTACGTGGTGCCCGAGGACGGTAGCCCCGTACGCGGGGTGCAGGGCGGCACCGACAGACTGGCCCGGATGCTCGGTGAGCTGTTGGTGTCCTCCGATGCGAGCGCGAACGTCGCCGTGCTGCGCACACCTCCCGGGGCCGCCCAGTTCCTGGCCAGCGCGATCGATCGGGCGGCACTACACGACGTCGTCGGCACCATCGCGGGGGATGACACCATCATGGTGATCGCCCGCGAACCGCTGACCGGCACCGAGCTGGCCACCCGGCTCGACTCGCTTGCCCGCACTCAACCCACCACTCAAGAGGAGCACCACTCTCATGGCTGACCGCGTCGTACTCGCCTACTCGGGCGGGCTGGACACCTCTGTTGCCATCAGCTGGATCGGCCAGGAAACCGGTGCCGATGTCGTCGCCGTCGCCATCGACCTCGGCCAGGGCGGTGAGGACATGAATGACATCCGCCAGCGCGCACTCGACTGCGGCGCGGTGGAATCCGTGGTCATCGACGCGCGCGACGAGTTCGCCGAGGAGTACTGCCTGCCCACCGTGCAGGCCAACGCGCTGTACATGGACCGCTACCCGCTGGTCTCGGCCATCAGCCGTCCGCTGATCGTCAAGCACCTGGTCACCGCGGCACGCTCGCACGGCGGCACCATCGTTGCCCACGGCTGCACCGGCAAGGGCAACGACCAGGTGCGCTTCGAGGTCGGCTTCAACACCCTCGCACCGGACCTCAAGGTGCTCGCTCCGGTCCGCGACTACGCCTGGACCCGCGAGAAGGCCATCCGCTTCGCCGAGGACAACCAGATCCCCATCAACGTCACCAAGCGCTCGCCGTTCTCCATCGACCAGAACGTCTGGGGACGAGCGGTGGAGACGGGCTTCCTCGAGGACCTGTGGAACGCCCCGACCAAGGACGTCTACTCCTACACTGAGGACCCCACCGTCAACTGGCAAGCCCCGGACGAGCTGATCATCAGCTTCGACCAGGGTCGCCCGGTGGCCATCGACGGCCGGCCGGTGACGGTGCTGGAGGCCATCCAGGAGCTGAACCGGCGGGCAGGCGCCCAGGGTGTGGGACGCCTGGACGTCGTCGAGGACCGCCTCGTCGGCATCAAGAGCCGCGAGATCTACGAGGCGCCGGGCGCCATGGTGCTCATCAACGCCCATCAGGAGTTGGAGCACGTGACCATGGAGCGCGAGCTGAGCCGCTACAAGCGCCAGATGGAGCAGCGCTGGAGCGAGCTGGTCTACGACGGGCTGTGGTTCTCCCCGCTCAAGGAGGCGCTGGATGTCTTCGTGACCAAGACCCAGGAGCACGTCAGCGGGGACATCCGGCTCGTCCTGCACGGTGGCGCCATCGCGGTGAACGGCCGGCGCAGCAGCGAATCGCTCTACGACTTCAACCTCGCCACCTACGACGAGGGCGACACCTTCGACCAGTCCTCGGCCAAGGGGTTCGTGCAGTTGCACGGCCTGTCGTCCAAGATCGCCGGCAAACGGGACCTGGGTCGCCGGTGAGCGGGCTGTGGGGTGGCCGCTTTGCCGGCGGCCCTGCGGAGGCGATGGCCGCGCTGAGCAAGTCCACGCACTTCGACTGGGTGCTGGCACCGTATGACGTGCGGGCCTCCCAGGCTCACGCCCGGGTGCTGCACGCCGCCGGCCTGCTCACCGACGCCGACCTGGCCACCATGCTCGACGGGTTGCGCCGGTTGGCGGCGGACGTCGACTCCGGGGACTTCGTCGCTGCCGCAGCCGACGAGGACGTGCACAGCGCGCTGGAGCGCGGCCTCATCGACCGGATCGGTCCCGAGGTGGGCGGACGCCTGCGGGCCGGGCGCTCTCGCAACGACCAGGTCGCCACCCTGTTCCGGATGTGGCTGCGCGACGCGGTGCGGGGGGTGGCGACCGGCGTACTCGACGTCGTCGATGCGCTCGCCGGGCAAGCGGCCGCGCATCCCGGTGCGCCCATGCCGGGGCGGACCCACCTGCAGCACGCCCAGCCGGTGCTGCTGGCCCACCACCTGCTGGCGCACACTCATCCATTGTTGCGCGACGTGGCGCGTTTGCGAGACTTCGACGGAAGGGCAGCCGTGTCGCCCTACGGTTCCGGGGCGCTGGCCGGGTCCTCGCTCGGCCTGGACCCCGACGCGGTGGCCGCTGAGCTCGGGTTCGACGCCGCGGCGGAGAACTCCATCGACGCGACGTCCTCGCGGGACTTCGCCGCCGAGGCCGCCTTCGTGTTGGCCATGATCGGGGTGGACCTGTCCCGCCTGGCCGAGGAGGTCATCCTCTGGAGCACGGCGGAGTTCAGCTACGTCACCCTGGCCGACGCGTGGTCCACCGGCTCGTCGATCATGCCGCAGAAGAAGAACCCCGACGTCGCCGAGCTTACCCGCGGCAAGTCCGGGCGGCTGATCGGCAACCTCACCGGACTGCTGGCCACCCTCAAGGCGCAGCCGCTGGCCTACAACCGCGACCTGCAGGAGGACAAGGAACCGCTGTTCGACTCGGTGGCTCAGCTGGCGCTCCTGCTGCCCGCCATCGCTGGGCTCGTGTCCACTCTTGAGTTCCACACCGATCGGCTCGCGGAGCTGGCGCCTGCCGGTTTCACCCTGGCGACGGATGTGGCCGAGTGGCTGGTGCGCCAAGGCGTGCCGTTCCGGGTGGCCCACGAGGCGGCCGGCGGGTGCGTGCGGGCGGCCGAGGCCAGGGGAGTGGGCCTGGCCGAGCTCACCGACGCCGAGCTGGCCGGGGTGGATCCGCACCTGACGCCGGCGGTGCGCGAGGTGCTCACCGTCGCTGGCTCGATCGCGTCGCGCGACGCCCACGGCGGTACCGCGGGGGTCCGGGTGGCCGAGCAGCTCGCCGGGGTGCGTTCCACGGCTGCGGAGCACAGAGCCTGGGTTTCCGCGGGATGAGCGGGGAGCTGCCCGAGGCGTGGTTCAGCCGCACCGCCCTCGAGGTGGCTCCCGAGCTGCTGGGGTGCGAGTTGCGCCACGACGGCGTGGCGGTGCGGATCACCGAGGTCGAGGCCTACATGGGGGACGTCGACCCCGGCTCGCACGCCTACCGCGGTCCGAACAAGCGCAACCAGGCCATGTACGGCCCACCCGGGCGGATGTACGTCTACTGGCACATGGGGCTGCACCATTGCGTCAACCTGGTGTGCGCACCGGAGGAAGTGGCTCAGGGGGTGCTGATCCGCGCCGGTGAGGTGATCGAGGGGGTGGAAACTGCGATGGCTCGGCGCAACGCGGCCGGGGTCTGCCGCCGCGAGATCGATCTCGCCCGGGGGCCGGCGCGGTTGACGGTGGCGCTGGCGCTCGGTTTGCGTGACAACCACGTACCGGTCTGCCGACCGGGCGGACGGGCGACGCTGAGCGGACCTGGATCCGCGCGCGAGGTGATGAGCGGCCCGCGGGTGGGCATCGGCGGTGAGGGCGCGGATGTCAAGCGGTTCCCGTGGCGCTATTGGATCGCCGGCGACCCCACCGTCTCTGTCTACAAAGCCGCCCCGCCGCCCAGGCGCGCGCCCTGATCGGGCGGCTTCCGTGGTGTCAGACCACACAGAAATTGCCCGATCGGCTATTGCCTTAGCGCGCCGATCGCCTCGGCCACCGCGAGCACCCGCTGCGCGTTGTCCACGTGCAGGTTCTCGATCATCTGCCCGTCCACGGTGACCACCCCACGGCCCGCGCGCTGCGCTTCCTCGAACGCGTCGATGATCCGTCGCGCCGACACGATCTCCTCCTCGGCGGGCGCGAACGCGGTGTTGCAGGGCTCGACCTGTTTCGGGTGGATCAGCGTCTTGCCGTCGAAGCCCAACTGCCGTCCCTGCAGACACTCCGCGGTGAACCCGTCGAGGTCGGACACGTCGTTGTAGACGCCGTCTAGGATCTCCTTGTCCGCCGCCCGCGCGGCCAATAGGGCCAGCGACAGGCCGCCCAGCAGCGGAGCGCGGCCGGACACGTGCTCGGCGTGCAGCTCCTTGGCCAGGTCGTTGGTGCCCATCACCAGCACGGTCAACCGCTCCGAGGCACCGCAGATCTGCTCGGCGTGCAGCATGGCGACCGGCGTCTCCAGCATCGCCCAGATCTTGGTGTGCGCGGGAGCACCGCCCTCCTCCAGCGCCCGCTCGATGGACTGCACGTCGGAGGCGGAGTTGATCTTGGGCACCACCACCGCGGCGGGACCGGCTTTGGCCACCGCCAACAGGTCGTCCTCGTGCCACTGGGTGCCGATGCTGTTCACCCGGATGGTTACCTCGCGTTGCCCGTACTCGCCGGAGGACGCCGCGGCGCACGCCCTGGCTCGGGCGTCGACCTTGGCGTCCGGGGCGACTGCGTCCTCCAGGTCGAGGATCAGCGAGTCGGTCGGCAGCGTCTTCGCCTTCTCCAGGGCCCGCTCGTTCGCACCCGGCATGTACAGCACCGAACGACGCGGACGCAGGTGCTCGGCCATCAGGCGTCCTGACCCGCGAAGCCGTAGCGCTCGGCGAGTTCTGGGTCCTTCTCCGCGAGCTGGCGCGCGAGCTCCACCATCACCTGGCACTGCTTCACCGAGGCGTCGTCCTCCATCTTGCCGTTGAGCATCACCGCGCCCGTGCCGTCGCCCATGGCTTCGATGACCGCCAGCGCATGCGCGACATCGTCGGGATCGGGGGAGAAGACCTTCTTTGCGATGTCGATCTGCACCGGGTGCAGGCTCCACGCGCCGACGCAGCCCAGCAGGAAGGCGTTGCGGAACTGGTCTTCGCAGGCCACGACATCCAAAATGTCACCGAATGGTCCGTAGAACGGCAGGATCCCGTTGGCGGCGCACGCGTCGACCATGCGCGAGATGGTGTAGTGCCACAGGTCCTGCTGGTACACCGGGCGCGAGCCCTCGATGTCGCCGTCGGTGGGGTCCTGACGGACGAGGTAGCCGGGGTGTCCGCCGCCGACTCGGGTGGTCTTCATCCGCCGGTTCGCGGCCAGGTCGGCCGGCCCCAGCGACAGTCCCTGCATACGCGGGCTGGCCGAGCAGATCTCCTCGATGTTCACTACGCCACGGGCCGTCTCCAGCAGCGCGTGGAGCATCAGCGGCTTCTGGACGCCCGCCTTGGCCTCGAGCTGGGCCAGCAGTCGATCCACGAAGTGGATGTCCTCTGCGCCTTCGACCTTCGGGATCATGATGACGTCGAGCTTGTCGCCGATCTCGGTGACCAGCGTGGTGATGTCATCGAGGAACCACGGTGACTCGAGGCTGTTGATCCGCGTCCAGAGCTGCGTGTCGCCGAAGTCGTTCGCCTTGGCCACGGTGACCAACCCGTTGCGCGCCGCCTCCTTGTTCTCGGACTTCACCGCGTCCTCGAGGTTGCCCAGCAAGATGTCCACCTTTGCGGCCATCGCGGGCGCCTTCGCGACCATCTTCTCGTTGCTCGGGTCGAAGAAGTGGATCATCCGCGAGGGTCGCACGGGGATTTCGCGCAGCGGGTCCGGGGCGCCGACGGCGAGGGGGCGGAAGAAGTCCTTGGGGGAGCGCATGAGTTTCACTCTAAAGGGTGTTCACCACGCTGCCGGCTGTTAGTCACCATGGCGCGGGCGCATAGTCCTTGAGGAAGCAGCCGTAGAGATCCTCGCCCAGCTCACCGCGGACGATCGGGTCGTACACCCGGGCGGCGCCGTCGGCCAGGTCCAGCGGGGCATGGAAGCCCTCGTCGGCCAGCCGCATCTTCGTCGGGTGGGGGCGCTCGTCGGTGATCCAACCGGTGTCCACCGCGGTCATCAGGATGCCGTCGTCGAGCATCTCGCCTGCGCTTGTGCGGGTGAGCATGTTCAGCGCGGCCTTGGCCATGTTGGTGTGCGGGTGCCCCGGCCCCTTGTAGGCGCGGCTGAATTGCCCCTCCATCGCCGAGACGTTGACCACGTACGTGCGCCGCGCGCCTGCCGCCGCCATGGCCTTGCGTAGTCGGCTGACCAGGATAAACGGTGCCGTCATGTTGCACAGCTGCACCTCGAGCAGTTCCATCGCGTCCACCTCGTGCACGCGCTGCGTCCAGCTGTTCGCGAAATGCAGGTCGGGCACCAGCCCCCCGGCGTCAATGGCGGTCTGGTCAGCAACTCGGGCCGGTGAGGCCGATCCGGCGCGCAATGCCAACATGGTGACGTCGTGCGCGGTGGGATGGGCAGCGAGTGAACCGGCCAGCGCGGCCGGATGGGCGTCGCTGACGTGATCGAAGGTGATCAGCTCGGGCAGCTGCCCATCCGGGAGCGCATCGCGCTCGGCCTCCACCAGCGGCGCGTAGGAACCCGGCGACCGCCGCACCGTCTGCGCCGCGTTGTTGATGAGGATGTCCAGCGAACCTTGCTCGGCCACCGAGTCGGCCAGCGCCATTACCTGGGCGGGGTCGCGGAGATCGATGCCGACGATGCGCAGCCGGTGCAGCCAGTCGCCGCTGTCGGCCATCGCGGTGAACCGACGGATCGCGTCGTGCGGGAAGCGGGTGGTGATCGTGGTGTGCGCGCCGTCGCGCAGCAGCCGCAACGCGATGTACATACCGATCTTTGCGCGGCCGCCGGTGAGCAGGGCGCGGCGTCCGGTCAGATCCGTGCTGGCGTCCCTGCGCTGCCGGTTCAGCGCGGAGCACTCGGGGCATAGCTGGTGGTAGAACGCGTCGACGAGGGTGTACTTGCTCTTGCAGATGTAGCAGGCACGCGCAACCAGGAGGGTGCCCGCGGTTGCTCTCCTGGCGTTGGAGACCAGCGGGATGCCCTCTGTCTCGTCATCGATACGTTCCGGCGAACCCGTCGCCGTTGCGGCGATGACCGCCCGATCTGCCGCGGCGACGGCCGCGCGCTTGTCCGTTCGGCGCTGGATCTTCACGGCCTTGAACACCCCTGCCGTGGCCCGTCTGATGGCCAGCGCGTCGGGATGATCGGTGGGCAGCGTGCGGACGTGGGCCAGCACCTGCAGGCAGATCTGGAGCTCGGTCGGATCGATGTCGCTGACTGTCATACTCGGGTGGTTCTCTCACATCTTGGGTGGGCTCGGGGCTCCCACGACGGTACGGGCAGCGGCGGTGCGGGAGGATCACCCCGTGGCTGAACACATTGTGGACGAGCTGACCTGGCGCGGGCTGATCGCGCAGAGCACCGACCTCGACGCGTTGCGACGCGATCTCGACGCGGGCCCGGTGACGGTGTACGCGGGGTTCGACCCCACGGCTCCCAGCCTGCACGCCGGGCACCTCGTGCCCCTGTTGGCGCTGCGGCGTTTCCAGCGCGCGGGCCACCGGCCGATCGTGCTGGCTGGCGGCGCCACCGGTCTGATCGGTGACCCCCGCGACGTCGGGGAACGCAGCATGCACGCTCCGGAGACGGTCGCCGAGTGGGCGGCGAACATACGGGGTCAGCTGGAGCGCTTCGTGAACTTTGACGACTCGCCCAGCGGGGCGCTCGTGGTGAACAACGCGTCGTGGACCGAGCGGCTGTCAGTCACCGAGTTCCTGCGCGACATCGGCAAGCACTTTTCGGTCAACGTGATGCTCGGGCGCGAGACCGTCAAGCGCAGGCTCGAGTCCGACGGCATGTCCTACACCGAGTTCAGCTACATGCTGCTGCAGGCGAATGATTACCTGCAGCTGCACCGGCAGTGCGGCTGCACGCTGCAGCTCGGGGGCTCCGACCAGTGGGGCAACATCATCGCCGGAGTGGACCTGGTGCGGCGGGTGGACGGCGCCGCAGTGCACGCTGCCACCGTTCCGCTCGTGACCGCAGCCGACGGGACCAAGTTCGGGAAATCCACCGGAGGGGGCAGCCTTTGGCTCGACCCCCAGCTGACCAGCCCTTATGCCTGGTACCAGTACTTCGTGAACACCGCGGACGCCGACGTCGTGCGGTACCTGCGCTGGTTCACCTTCCTCGATGCCCAGGAGCTTGCCGAGCTGGAGGCAGCCACATCTGAGCGACCGCAGGCTCGCGCGGCGCAGCGACGGCTCGCGGGCGAGCTGACCACCCTCGTACACGGGGAGGCGCAGACGCGGGCAGTGGAGCTGGCCAGCCAGGCGCTGTTCGGACGGGCCGAGCTCAGCGAGCTGGACGAGGCGACGCTGGCCTCCGCGCTGGCAGAGACCACGCCCGTACAGCTGAACGCCGCCGACGCGCCGACCATCGTCGACCTGCTGGTGGCCACCGGGCTGTGCGCGAGCAACGGCGCCGCCCGCCGGACCGTCAAGGAGAGCGGAGCCTCGGTCAACAACCAGCGGATAGTCGCAGAGGACTGGACGCCCAGGCGCGAGGACCTCCTGTACGGGCGCTGGCTGGTGATCCGGCGTGGGCGCCGTCACATCGGCGCCGTGGAGCTATCGGGCGTGTGAAAGGCCCTGTCCAGCAGCGCGTCTGGCCGGCTGACCAGCGAGTATCCCGCAGGCAGCGGGTTGTCGACACCGCTTGTCGTGGGGATTTGACACCGCCGCTGCGCCTGCGTAGTTTTCTCTCTGTCAGCAGGGCGGACGCCGAACCGGTCAACACGACGGTAACGAGGTCGGACGCCAAAGGCCGACTCCCACTGGGCCGCAGCAGCATGATCGCGAGCGTGTACAGTGGGATGAGTATTAAAGGCCCCCGGGACCTCGGTTAAGCGACCGTCGCCTCTGGGTGTGCGTGTGTTCTTTGAGAACTCAACAGTGTGCCGATAGAATGTTAGTGCCATTTTTTGTTGTTTTGGCCTCAGCCTTTTGGGTTGGGGTGTCAGTTTGAGTTTTGAATTTGCTGGATCAGTT
>JAABUK010000349.1_pt1 | contig 100199 bp, 97 predicted proteins | sample 5559141 | NCBI WGS metagenome assembly JAABUK01 (sample SAMN10711869, study PRJNA513367) | rock metagenome | isolation source: Antarctica rocks | place: Antarctica: Victoria Land, Pudding Butte nord | collected 2016-01-03
CGGGCAGCTGGCGGCGCATCAACGGATACCAGTTAATCACCCTTGAAAACGCCGAGGCGGCGTGAGATACTAACGATGACGATGCTACGCCGCTAAATGAATGTCCACGATAATCGGCACGACCTCCTGCGGTCCATGCAGCACAAGATCTACAACGGGAATGGATCGGAATCGATATAACGCACCTTGCAATATCCGTCATTGAAAAACGCTTAAAACGACATTTTACGTCGATCGCATTCGACGTATTCGGTACGCCCACGAGCATTGACGGTGCACGTGACTTGGCACTTCGTGACAAGTATCAGTTCCAGTGGTGGGCGTGCAGCCTTGTGGACGCAAACCCCTACCAAGGCAAGAAAAAAGGTGCGGATGGCGGCATCGACGGGCTCACGTTTTTCGAAGATGAGAAAGGGAAGCCAAAGCGGGTTATTGTCTCAGTCAAAGGAGGCGAGAATGTGACGCTCACAATGCTAAAAGACCTCATCGCCACAGTCCAGGGTAAAAAAGCCGCGATTGGTCTTTTCGTTACATTATCAAAGCCTACTAAGCCCATGGTAATAGAAGCTACGCGAGCTGGCTATTACGAGTCACCTCTCGGAGGCAGCTATCGTAAGATCCAAATACTGACTATCGAAGGCATAATGGACGGAAGTGAACGGCCCGCGTACCCCATGTCTCAAAGCGGTGGACTTACCTTCAAATCCTCAGTCGTTAAGCACAAAGGAATGCGACAAGGCAATTTATTTTGACAACGGTGCTAGCTAACACCTGCGTTACAATGTTCCTGGAGACTTGCCCCCGCAGGTAGTAGCGGTAGCTTCTCGCCGCAGTACTAGCGTCGTTGCTACCCGGGTCGGCTCTTTGATTACATGCCAAAATCCCTGTACCTATTGCACTTGGGAATAGAAGGTTACGTTAACGCGCGGGTCACCGTTACCAGAGGACTGACTTCAAGCACCTCGACCCTCGGCAAATTAGGGGCGGTACGTCCCGAACGTCCACCAGTACCCCTCCGGATCGACGGCGGAGTACTCGCGCGAGCCGTATTCGGTAGCCGCGGGCTCGCTCGCGATCTTCGCACCGGCGCCGCGGGCGCGGTTGCAGTGCGCGTCGGGATCGGCGACGTAGGCGTACACCGAGCCCGTGATCCCACCGAGCGCGCGCGGCGTCTTCGCGGGATAGATGCCGGACTCGCTGGCGCTGCCGAGCATCAGGACCGCGCCGTCGAGCTCGAGCTGCGCGTGGGCGACCTGCTCGCCCTCGCCGTCGACGACGAGTGTCGGTACGAAGCCGAACGCCTCGCCGAGCCAGCGGATCGCTGCCCGCGCGTCGTCGTAGCGCAGGGCCGGATAGAGAACTTGAACGACCTGCTTCGCCGGATCACTCACGTCGGAACCTCTCACCTCGGTGGCTGGGCGCGACTTCGACACGCACGGTTACGGTTCAGCGTTCGTCGGGACCGCGAGTGCAACGATCGCGGAACGCTGCGTCCCGGAAACCTGCGGCGTGCGAACCCGCGCACGCTCCGCGCCGGTCTCCGCATCGAGCACGACGATCTCGTCCCGCGAGGCGAGCAGCAGCTCGCTGCCGTCGGGCGTTACCGCGAAGCCCTCGGTGTACGGCGATGCCTTATGGACGGGATCGGTATTGCGGAACACGACGCGCCGCGACACGACGCGATCCGACAGCGTATCGATCGTCGTCACGCTCTTCTCCACGGTCGCGAGCGCCTTATGATCGAATCGCTCGCCGAGCACGTACACCCGCGCGTTGTCGCGGCTCACCGCGATGCCGTGCGCGGGTTCGCCGATGGGAACGCTCGCCGTCCGCCGCATCGCGTGCGGGTCGATGACCGAGACGCTGCGCAGATCCGCCGCGTACAGCGCCGTCCCGTCCGGCGCGATCGCGAGCGTCGGGTAATTCGTCCCGCGAACGCGGTCGATCAGGCCGAACGCTCCGGTCAGGGCGGGGCCGACGTAGCGGTAGTCCGAGTCGGTACCGCGCAAGATTCGGCCCGTTCCCGTACCGTCGAAGACGTACGAATCATCACCCGTTGGATCCGCGAGATCGGCGATCACGCCTTCGCTCGCGATCGGCCCGCGTGCGAGCGTCGTCGCGAGGTCGGGCGACGCGACGCGAAGCCGAGCGTCGCCCCCGTCGGCCTCGACCGTCCAGACGTGCGCGGCATGCGACGCCGTCCCGGAGAACACGAAACCCGCGGTTCCCGGTGCCGTCGGCGGGTACGCGTGCGTGACGTGCGATCCGTCGAGCGCATATGCCACGAGTCGATCGCCTGCCCGCGTGTTCCCCGTCGCCGCCCATAAGACGTAACAGTACGACCCGTTCGCAAGGACGTTGAAGTCGTCGATGTTCGGCTGGGACATCCGCTCGCGCGGGATCGGCGGCGCGATCATCGGTGCTCCGAACGTATTCGTTCTCGCATCGAAGGGCACGACGCGACCGCCGGGATTGATCGCGACGTAGACGAGGTCCGCCCCGCCGAACGGCGTCGCCGTCGGCTCCGGTACCGGCGAACCGCTCGGCACGGACGACGGAGATGCCGTTGGCTGCGGCGAGGAAATGGTCGGCGGCCGTAGCGGCGGCACGGCGGGCGTCATCGTGCTCGGCGGCTCACTTGGTGCGGGCGGGCTCACGGGCTGCTCGCTCGGTGCGGGCGGGTTCGCGGGCGGCTCGCTCGGTGCGGGCGGGCTCGCGAGCGGCTCCCTGGCCGGCTCGACATCCGGCACGGTCGGCGGTTGCGACGACGGCATGACCGGCGATGGCGATGGCGATGGCGGCTCGGTCGGCGCGGGGATCGCCGTGCTCATCGGTGGCGGCGCATTCGATGGCGACGTCGGGAACGGCGGCGATGCCGTCGGCAGCTCCGTAGGCGTCACGGCAGTCGGGCGTTTCGCAGGCTCCGGCGCAACCGACGCTGCGTCCGAGGCCGTCGGTTCCGCCGCCGATCCACTCGGCACGGGCGGGGCCGATACGATCGGCGGCGGCGTCAGGGCCGAGATGTTCGGCGATGCGACCGAGCCATCGGGCGCGGTGGATGCAGCGGGATCCGGTGGCACGGGCGACGCCGTGGCTTGCCCGGCCGCGATCACGACCGTGCCGAGAAAAACGATCGCGTAGAAACGATGCATGACGCTCAGCTTACGTATGAGTGAAGGCGCTTATGATTCGTCGAGCGCCTTCGCGATGATGCGCGCCTGCTCGGTCGCGTGCGCGCCGCCGTAGCCCTCCGAGGGGCTCGCCATCCACGGCCGGCCGATGTAGTGAACTTCACCGAGGCCGCTCGGCAGCCGCTCGTAGATGCGCCGCCGAATATGGCCGCGCGCGCCCATGTTGTACGGCTCTTCCTGCACCCACGAGACCGAGCGCAGGTTCGAATACGCCGAGAGGATCATCGTTATCGCGTCGACCGGTAAGGGCGCAAGCAGCTCGACACGCACGATCGCGGTCTTGCGAAGCCCCGCGTACTTCTCGCTCGCGATGAGATCATAGTAGATCTTCCCCGAGCACAGCAGCACGCGCTCGACGGCGTCACGGCGATCGGCGAACCGCGCATCGTCGATGACGACCTTAAATTTCTGATCGGCGATCTCCGCAATTGAACCCGCCGCCGCCTTGAGCCGCAACAGACTCTTGGGCGTGAAGATCACGAGCGGCAACGCCTCTTTCTTGAGCGCCTGCACGCGTAGGAGGTGATAGTACTGCGCGGCCGTCGACGGCATCGCGAGGTTGACGTTGCCGTTGCCGGAGAGCTGCAGGAACCGCTCGATCCGCGCGCTCGAGTGCTCGGGCCCCGCACCCTCGTGGCCGTGCGGCAACAGCAGCGTGAGCCGCGACGTCTCGCCCCACTTCGCGCGGCCGGCCGCGATGAACTGATCGATGATGATCTGCGCGCCGTTGTTGAAATCGCCGAACTGCGCTTCCCAGAGCACGAGCGCGCTCGGCATCTCGACGGCGTACCCGTACTCGAAGCCGAGGCAGCCGTATTCGGAAAGCGGACTGTTGACGAGCTCGACGCTCGCGCACGCGTCGGAGAGGTGCTGAATCGGCGCGTGGATCGCCGCGCCGCTACGGTCGTGAAAGAACAGGTGCCGATGCGAAAACGTGCCGCGCTGCGTATCTTGGCCGCTCATGCGAACGGGCACGCCGCGTGCGAGGATCGACGCGAGTGCGAGCGACTCGGCGAGCCCCCAATCGCATACGCCGTCGTGCGCGAAGGCATCGCGGCGACGCTCGAGTTGCTTCAGCAGCTTCGGATGGATCACGAAGCCGCGCGGGACGGCGAGCAACTCGTCCGTCCACGCGATCAGTTTCGCGCGATCGATCGGGAAGGGCGGCTCGACGCGCGGCGCGATCGCGCGCACGGCGACCGGGCCGAGGTGGCCCGCCCATCTGCCGCCACGCACCGTCGCGTGCGCCTCGGCGAGCCGCGCCGTCGCGTTCGCGGCCAACTGATCGGCGCGCTGCTGCGACACGGCGCCCTGCGCCACGAGCTTCTTCGCGTAGAGCTCGCGCACGCTCGGGTGCGCCGCGATGCGCTTGGCCATTGCGGGCTGCGTGTAGGCCGGTTCGTCCGTCTCGTTGTGACCGAAGCGGCGGTACCCGATGAGATCGACGATGGCATCGTGGCCGAACGTGCGCCGGAAATCCATGGCGAGATGGACGGCCGCGATGCATGCGTCGACGTCGTCGGCATTGACGTGCACGACCGGCACGTCGAAGCCCTTCGCGAGATCGGAGGCGTAGCGCGTCGAGCGCGCATCGCGTGGCTCCGTCGTGAACCCGACCTGATTGTTGCTGATGAGATGGATCGTGCCGCCGGTCGCGTAGCCAGCGAGCGCCTGCAAATTGAGGACTTCCGCGACGACGCCCTGAGCCGAGAATGCGGCGTCGCCGTGAACGAGCACGGGTGCGGCGCGGCCGACGTCGAGCTTTGGGACATGCCCGAGGTGGTCGGTCTGCAGCGCGCGCGTCCGGCCCTCGACGACCCCATCGACGGCCTCGAGATGGCTCGGGTTGTTCGCAAGGATGACGTGCATCGGCGCGGCGGCCGCCGGATAGATGCCGCTCGCGCCGTGATGGTATTTCACATCGCCCGTGAGATCGTGCGCGCCCTCGCTCGAGCCGTACACGTCGGCGGACTCGAACTCGGCGAGCGTCTCCTCGTAGGGCCGATTGACGACGTGCGCGATCGTGCTGAGTCGGCCGCGATGCGCCATGCCGATCACGGTCGTCTCGACGCCGTCCTCGGCGAGCAGCGTGATGATCTCCTCGAGCATCGGCACCATCGCGTCGAGCCCTTCGATCGAGAACGTCTTCTGTCCGAGATATGCTTTACGAATGTACCGTTCGAAGGTTTCGACCTTCGTAAGCCGCCCGAGCATTGCAACGGCGCGTTCGGGCGTCAGTCGCACGACATGCTCGCCCGATTCGATGTACGTCCGGAGCCACTCGCGCTGCTCGATGTTCGCGATGTGCTCCACCTCGTAGGCGATCGTCGAGCCGTACGTTGCTTTGAGCGCCTCGACGAGATCGCCGAGCGTCCTCGCCGGAATCGTCGTCCGGAAGATCGACGCGGGGATCGCGGACATGAGCGCGGGCGTCAGGCCGTAGGTCGCGGGATCGAGCGCCGGATCGCCGGCCGGCGGCGTGCCGAGCGGGTCGAGCGTCGCGGCGAGATGGCCGTGCCGCCGATAGGCCGAGACGATGGCCATGCCCGAGGCGACGGCGTTGAGCATCGCGTCGCTCGGGGGCGCGCCGATCGCGGTCGCGTCCGTACCGGTGCCCGCGGCTCCGGCGGATGGCGCTTCGGAACGGCCGACGGCCGCCGAGCCGGTTGCGGCGTGACCGCCCGATGAGTTCTCGGCGAGATCGAGCGACCGTTCGATCGCCGCGTAGAAACCGTCCGCGCCGCCGAGCAGCGCCTCGATCCGGGCGAGGAACTCGCCGGAATCCGCGCCCTGGACGACGCGGTGATCGTACGTGTTGGTCAGCGTCACGATCTTCTCGACGCCGAGCGACTGCAACGATGCCGGGTCGGCCTGTGCGAAGCCCGGCGGCCATGCGATCGACCCGACCGCGACGATCGTGCCCTGGCCCGTCATCAGCCGCGGCACCGACGCGCTCGTGCCGAGCCCGCCCGGATTCGTGAGCGACAGCGTCGCGCCGGTGAGGTCGTCGGCACTTAGCTTGCCGTCGCGCGCGAGCGTGACGAGCCGATCGTATGCCGCGAGGAACCCCGCGAACTCCCGTGCGTTCGCGCCGCGAATGACCGGCACGACGAGGAAGCGCGAGCCGTCCTTGCGGGTCGCGTCGACCGCGATCCCGAGATTGACGCCCGCCGCGATGCGCCGCGCAGCCCCCGCGCTCGTGCGCGCGAAGCTCGCGGCGAGCCCAGGCTTCTCGCCGACGGCGCGCGCGATCGCGAAGGCGATGAGGTGCGTGAACGAGACCTTGCGCTTGGAACCGGCGGCCTTGAGCGCGGCGTTGAGCGCGGCGCGGCGGCGTTCGAGTTCCCCGACGCCGAACGTCCGAAGCGTCGTCGCCGTCGGCGTCGCGAGGCTGCGCTCCATCGCCGTCGCGAGCGCCGCCGGCGGCCCGACGAGCGGCTCGCCGACGTCCTCGCCGACGACGACGCCGTTTTGCATCGCGAGCGGCGCGGCGGCGTTCGGCCGCGCGCCCTTCGCGATCACGTCCGCCGCCAACACGAGGCCGCCCGGACCGCTGCCGGCGAGTCCTGCGACGTCGATGCCGTCGCGCTCCGCAATGCGCTGCGCGCGCTGCGAGGCGGTGCCCGCGTTCGAGTCGAGCCCCGCGCGGGGCGAACTCGTCGCGAGAGCAGCCGGAGCGGAGCTTCCGGCAGCCGCGACGTTGGTCGACTGCGGCACCGGATCCGCGGGGTCGCCGGGCTCGATCTCGGCGAGCAGCGCGCCGATGTCGACCGTCGCGCCGTCGGGCGCCACGATCGTGCGCACGATCCCGCCGACCGGTGCCGGGATCTCGACGTCGACCTTATCGGTCGTCACGTCCACCATCGTCGCCCCGAGCGCTACGGCGTCGCCCACCTTCACCCGCCATTCAACGATCGAGCCCTGCGTCACCGATTCGCCGAGAGCGGGCAACGTCACGGCCACGATGGTGCGTTGCATCGCGGACACGTTCGCGCCGATGGGCGAAACGTCTGCCTTCGCGCCGCGAATCGTCGCTACGAACCGGCGCGCAGCGCCGTCCGGAGACCGAGAACAGCCGCGGCTCGTTCGGCGAGTCGACGAGCGCCGCACGGAAGACGAGCGCGGCCTCGCATGTGGCGGATGCCGACGTCGCTCGGAGCGGCGGCGCGCGCGCGATCGAGCGCGCCGGCAATCCGCCTGCGACGAGGCGCCAACGTCGGGCACGCCGTGGTACGCGGCCGTGACGGCGATGAACGTCGCGACCGGATCGTCGTCCGCACGTAGGGCGATGTCGCGCATCGCGGCCGCGAAGCTCGCACGCCGCGAGAGCGACGCCCCACCAGGCCATCGCCCACGCCGGATCGATCGTGGCGGCTCGCCGGAACCGCAGCCGCGCCTCGCCCATGTTGAATGCCTCGAGCATGAACAAGCCGTCGAACGCGCGCTGCGCCGCAACCGAGTGCGTCGCGATCGCGCGGTGAACGCGCGCAGCTCGCTCTCGCATCCCGATATGCCCTGGAAGGGACTCGAACCCCCACGACCTTGCGGTCACTGATACCTGAAACCAGCGCGTCTACCAATTCCGCCACCGGGGCACGGGACCGACCGAGATTCGCGCGAGCGCGCGACGCCCCTGCGTCACACGCGAGGGGAACCCGTTCGCTCGATCCGGCAGACCGGGTGGTGACGCCGCGCTATTTCGAGGACTGGTCCGTCGGCGACCGGTTCGAGACGGCCTCGCTCGCAATCACGCGAGACGACATCGTGCGCTTCGCACGCGAGTTCGATCCGCAGCCGTTCCATCTCGACGATGCCGCAGGCGCGGCATCCGTCTTCGGCTCGCTGTGCGCAAGCGGCTGGCACACCGCGAGCATCGCGATGAAGCTCATCGTCGAGACCGGCGCCTTCTCGAGCGACGGCGTCGTCGGGCTCGGCATCGAGATGCTGCGATGGCTCTCGCCGGTGCGGCCGGGCGATGAGCTCTCGGTGCTCTGCATCGTCGCGGCCACGCGCGCGACCCGCCGACCGGAGTCCGGCATCGTCACCTTCGACAACGTCGTCCGCACACACGTTCACAACGCCATGACGTACGAGGCCGCGGTGCTGATCCCACGACGGCCCTCAATCGTCTAGCCCAATCGCCCGGCGAAGGTGATGGGGACGGCTACCAGCCGAATCCGGCACCGAAGAACGGGCCACCGAAGAGCGGTCCGCCGCCGTAAAATTCGTCGTACCCGAAGCCGGGACCGAAGCCATAGCCCCGTCCATAGCCGCCATAGCCGCCATAGCCGCCATAGCCGAAGCCTTGATTGTACGCGACGTGATACGGCGTGTCGATCTCGTTCGCGTCGAGAACGCCGCCGACGGACGTGCCGAGAACCGTGACCTTCATTCCGGGCCGGAGCGTGAGCCCCGTCGGGTTGATGATCGTCCCTTGATGGAGCTGGACCGCGTCGATGTCTTTGCTCTTCGTATCCTCGACGTGGAGCGAATACTTGCCGTTAAAGGCGGTGACCGTTCCCTTGAGCTGTTCTTGCCCGGGGACGGCTGCGAAAGCGGCGAGCGGAAGGGCCGCGATGGCCGCGACAGCGATGACTTGGAGGGCGAGGCGCGATTTCATTATGAAATCATTGTTTCCAAAAGTTTTCATAACTATCGCGCGACGAGCAGGATTTTGCTCAGCCCGCGCCACCGGCGCCCGGAGCGACGTTGCGGTTGCAGCCGTAGTCGAGCGTCGTGCTGCACGCGGTGAAGTCATGGCGATTCGTGCCGGAGCCGACGCGGACGCTCCGGTGCACGACGGGCACGTCGTCGGACTGCAGCGTCATGTCGTACGTCTTCGTTGCGAGTCCGCGCAGCACGAACGCGCCGCGCGCATCGGTCTTCTTGGACACCGTTCCGGCCGTGACCATCACGCCGACCAGCGGCTGGCCCGTCGTCGCATCGGTGACGTGGCCCATGAGAACGGCGGCAGCGAAGGCGGCCACGAGTTGAACGCGCATACCGCTTGCAACGCCCGCGAACGTGCGAGCGTCGCGCGACGTTCTGTCGACATGCGTCGCACGTTCGCACCCATGACCGCATCGCTCGTCCTCGTGACGACGCTCGCCGTCCCGCTCGGCGCGCACGCGCAGACGTTGCCGGACCGCGTCGCCGCGGCGGCGCCGGGCGCCACGATCGCCGTCACGGGCCAAGCGTCGGTCGAGCGTCCGCCCGATCGCGCGGTCGTGCGGCTCACGATCTCGACGAGGGCGCCGAGCGCATCGGCGTCCACGGCGGCCGCCGCCGCGGCGTACCGCGCATTAGATCAGCGGCTTCTCGCGCTCGGCTTACCGGCGACGGCCGTCGTGACGAGCAACTTCTCGTCGTCGTTTGAGGCCGAGCCGCCGCCCGCGCAACGCTCGCCAGACGGCCGCTACGGCTATGTGACGAACCGCTCGCTCGAGGTTCGCGTTACTCCGCTCGGCCACGCGGGCGCGGTCGTCGACGCGGCGGCGGCGATCGGCTCCGTGACGGTGGTGAGCGTCAGCTTCGATCTCGCCGATCGCAAGCCGGCGCAGCGTGAGGCGCTGGCAAACGCCGTCCGCGACGCTCGCGCTCAAGCCGAAGCGATGGCGAGCGCCTCCAGCGTCCGCATCGTTCGCCTCGTCTCGCTCTCGACGAGCGGGAGCGGCTACCAGCCGCGTCCATACCCGCTGGTGCGCGCGGCGGCAGCCCAGCTCGCCGTGCCGACCGATCTCGCGCCGAGTGGACCCGTTGAAACGGACGAGTCGGTCTCGGCGACCTACGAGGTCCGCTAACGGCTCAGACGTGCGCCCGCCTGCGGAGCGGCGCAACGCGGCGGCCCTCCGCGATCTCGACGACGCGCGACGCCATGTTCTTGAAGATGAACCCGTGAAACGGTAGGACGGCGTACCAGTAGAGCAGTCCGACGGACCCGTGCGGCTCGTAGAACGCGGTTTGCTGCAGCGTGCAGCCCGCGTCCGTCGGCGCGACCTCGAACTGGAGCCACGCGCGGCCGGGCAGCTTCATTTCCGCGCGCAGCCGGAGGATGCGGCCGGGCTCGTACGCTTCGACGCGCCAGAAATCGACCGCATCCCCGATGCGCAGATCATCCTGCGACCGGCGCCCGCGCCGCGTGCCGATCCCGCCGACCATCCGGTCCATGATGCCGCGGATCTCCCACAGAAAATCCGCGTACAGCCAGCCGCGGCGGCCACCGAGGCCGCTGAAGACGCGCGAGACGGCGCTCGGCGGCGCGATCGAGTCGCGCCTCCGGCGATCGACGAGCATGCCTTGCGTGTCGCCCGCGAACTGACCGGGCAGCGAGCGCACGTCGTAGGCGTCGAACCACGTCGTTGCGACGCCGCCCGCGACCGCGTACCGGTCCAGCGCCTTACGCACGGCCTCTTCGTACGAGATCGGGTGGATGTCGGGAAACTCGCGCAGGGCGACGTCGTCGCGGACGACCACCTCGCTCACCAAGCCGTCGACGAGCGGCCGCGCGATCGATGACGGGATCGGCGTGACGAGGTTGATCCAAAGCGAGGAAAGCCGCGGCGAAAGGACCGGCACGACGATCAGCGTGCGCGCGGCGAGGCCGCGCACGCGCGCATAGCTGAGCATCATCTCGCGGTACGTGAGCACGTTCGAGCCGCCGATCTCCCGCACGACGCTCCCGTCGCGATGGACCCCGAGCTCGGCGCAGAGGTACGAGAGCACGTCGCGCACGGCGATCGGCTGGCACCGGGTCTGCACCCACTTCGGAGCGACCATGAGCGGCAGCCGATCGGTCAAGTAACGAACCATCTCGAAGGACACGCTGCCCGAACCGACGATGATCGCGGCTCGGAACTCGGTCGTGGGCACGCCCGATCGCCGCAGCACGTCGCCGACTTCGTGGCGGCTCCGAAGATGGTGCGAGAGCGCCGCGTCGTCCTCGCCGAGACCGCCGAGATAGATGATGCGCGCGATCCCCGCATCGCGCGCGGCGTCGCCGAAGACGGCCGCCGCCTGACGGTCGCTCGCCGCGAAGTCCTCGTTCGCGGCGCTCATCGAATGGACGAGGTAGTAGGCGACGTCGACGCCTTCGAGGGCCGCGAGCACCGACGCTCGATCGAACACGTCGCCCTGCACGAGCTCGACACCCTCGAAGCGGCGCGCGAGCCGCTCGACGTCGCGTGCCATGCACCGGACGTCGTGGCCGAGCTCGGTGAGCTTGGGAACGAGCCGTCCGCCGATGTAGCCGGTGGCGCCGGTCACGAGGACCCTCATGCGCCGTATTTCCGAAAAATCGAGACGTGCGGCACGCGGAGTACGCGCGCGAGCAGACCGGTCCGGACGTTCGGCCCGAGCTCGAGAATTCGGAGGCGCCCCCGCGAGACCGTGAGCGTGAGTCCGAGCCGGACGAGCACGGCGCCCACGCGGCGCAGCGCGCTTGCCGCGGCGCGCGGCCGTCGTAACGCGAGCGCGAGCGGTGAGAAGCCCGCGATCTCAACGGCGATCTCGCGGCCAGTCGCGAGAACGCGCAACCGCGCGTCGCCGCTCGCGAACTCGAGCTCGCCGTCGAGCTCCACCACTACTTGGGCTCGCTCGTCTTGATCTTGAGCGTGCCGTTGAGCTTCCAGTTGGCGGAGGTCTGATCGGCGTGCGTCGAGCTCGGCACCGCGATCTGCATGTCCTCGAAGTGATATTCGATCGTCGCGCCGCGACCGGTGAGCATGCCGTACAGGCCCTCGGCGAGCTGGGGCCAGGTCGTCGTCTGCTTTTCGTTATTCATGGCCCATTAGACCGTCGATCAGCGATGTCGTCCCTTAAATCGAGGTAAAGGGCGCCCGCGCTCATGCAGCGGCCGACTTCTTTCGTTTGGCGGGCGCGCGCTTGGGCTTCGCACCCGCGTCGTCGGCCGCCGCGTCGTCGGCCGCCGCGCCGTCGCCGTCGGCATCGCTTGCGACCGCCTTCACGGCTTTGGCCGCGGTCTTCCCTTTGGGCGTCGCCCCGCCGTCGTCGCCCGCCCCGGCCGGCTTCGCGCTCGTACCGCCGCCCTTGGATGCCGCCAGGCTTCGTTGCAGGATCTCCATGAGGTCGACGACGTTGTCGCGGCGCGCCGCGGGAGCGGCGGCTTCTTCTTGCGGCTTTCCCTCGGCGCGCGCCTCGATCATCGCCAAGACCTCTTCGCGATAGGTGTCGCGGAACTGGGTCGGATCGAACTTCTGCGTCATCGTGTCGATGAGCATCTGCGCGACCTTCATCTCGTTCGCGGCCGGCTGCTCGTTCGCGGGCAGCTCGAGGGTCGACGCATTGACGATTTCGTCGGCGAAGTGCATCAGCTCGAGCACGAGCGCATCGCCGCTCGGTTTGAGCGCCGCGAGATGCTCGCGCGAACGAATCACGACCTTCGCAACGCCAACCTTCCCGCTCTCGCGCAGCGCGTCGCGCAGCAGCGCGTAGGCGTGGCGGCCGCGCTTCTCGGGCTCGAGATAGTACGGCTTGTCGAAGAACATCGGGTCGATCTCGGCGAGCTCGACGAACGCGAGGATGTCGACGGATTGCGTCGCCTCGGGATTGACGCGCTTGAGATCCTCGTCCTCGAGGATCACGTAGCGGCCCTTCTCGTACTCGTAGCCGCGCACGAGCTCGTCGTAGGCGACCTCTTCGCCATCAATGCTACAGCGCCGAAAGTTCTGGATGCGGCCTTCGTCGGTTTTGTGGAGAAAGTTGAACTTGAGATCGTTCGTGCGGATCGCCGTCTGTAACTTGACGGGGATCGTCACGAGCCCGAAGTTGATCGCCCCCGACCAGATCGCATGCGCCATCGACCGCTCCTCATCGCCAGGCGGTTCGCGCTCGCTCGAGCGCGGCTTCCAGCCGCTGCTCGTGCCAGGACGGACCGCCCCATAGATCGCCCGTCGCTTTGAGGCGCGGGAGCGCGTTCTTCAGCGTGTACCGGGCGAACTCTGTTTCGGTCCCTTTGGCCCGCTTGCGAGCGAGCGGCTCGATTTCGCTCCAGTCCAGCGTCATGGACACCGGCGCCCCGGCGCGCGGCCGCGCGCTATAGGGCGCAACGAGCGTCTTCCCGCGGCCGACCTGCACGTAGTCGAGATAGACCGTGCCGAGCGGCCGCCGCGCGGGCGTCCGAAGCAGCGTCGTGAGCTCGGGCAGCCGATCGTGCAGCGTCCGGGCGGCGATCTCGGCGAACCTCTTGCACGCGTCGTACGTGTAGTCGGGCGCGAGCGGGACGACGACGTGCAGCCCCGAGCCGCCCGAGCTCTTGACGAGCGGTTCGAGCCCGACGTCGCGCAGCACGTCGCGCATGCCGATCGCGACGCGCCCGAGCGTTCCGATCGTACAGCCGTCGTGCGGATCGAGATCGAAGAACACGAACTCCGGGACGTCGAGCGAGCTCGCCTTCGACGTCCAGACGTGGAGCACGATCGAGCCGAGATTGGCGACGTACGCGAGCGTCGCTTCGTCGTTGCAGATCACGAAGTTCGTCGTCGCGCGCTTGCCGTGCTCGCTCGGAATCTCGATCGTCGGGACCCAGTCGGGAACGCCGCGCGGCGCGTGCTTTTCGAAGAACGATTCGCCCGCGATGCCGTCGGGATAGCGCTCGAGCGTCAGCGGCCGGTCCGCGAGATGTGGCACGATATACTCGGCGATCTCGCGGTAGTACGCGACGAGCTCGCCCTTCGTGATGCCGTCCGCGGGCCACAGGACCTTCTGCGGATTCGAGAGCGTGACGGCGCGACCGTCGATCTCGACCGTCGCGCGGATGCTCGCGCTCACGTCTCGCGCACCACGTCACGCGCAGGCTTATCTTCACGCAGCGCCACGAAGACGGGATGGCGCAAATGATCATCGTGCGACCATTCCGTGAACGAGATCTCGGCGAGCAGGACCGGTTCGACGAAGTGCGGCTTCGCATCGAGCTTCGGCAACGTAACGAACGGCGACGCGGACGCGGCGAGCGGCGCGAGCTTCTTCGCGATCCCGGCGAGGAGCTTCGCGTCGAAGCCGGTCCCGACGCTGCCGGCGTAGACGAGCTCCTCGCCGCGATACGTGCCGACCAGGAGCGCGCCGAAATGCGCCCGCGAGCCGCGGCCCTCGGTCCAGCCGCCGATGACGAACTCCTGACGCCGCAGCGCCTTGACCTTGAGCCAATCCTTCGAGCGCTTCGAGACGTACGGCGAGGCGGCGCGCTTCATGACGATGCCCTCGAGGCCGCTCGCGCGGGCCATCTCGAAGAGCGCCCTGCCGTCGCCCACGACGTGCTTGCTCTCGAGCACGGGCCCCTCGCCCGTCAGCGCCTTCACCAATTCCGCCTTGCGCACCGAGAGCGGCTCGTCGCGCAGATCGCGCTCACCCGCCGCGAGCAGATCGAACGCCACGAACGTAACGGGCGACGCGGATTTCGCGCGACCGAATCGATCGAGCCGCGCCTGCAACGACGAGAACGACGGTCGGCCCTCGTCGTCGAGCACGACGATCTCGCCGTCGATGACGGCCGGCCGCGGCGAGAACGCCGTCGCGAGTGAGCGGAGCTCCGGGAACTTCGTCGTGAAGTCGTTGCCGTTGCGCGAGGCGATCGCGACCTCGCCCGCCGCATCGATCGTCACGATCGCGCGATAGCCGTCCCACTTGAGCTCGTAATACCAATTCCGATCGTCCGTCGCGTCGGCCACCGCCGTCGCGAGCATCGGCCCCAGAATCTCCGGCGCGACGACGATCTTCTTCGATCGCTTTGCTTCCGTTGCTTTCTTCTTCGCGACGGCGAACTCGGCAGGCTTCGATGCCACGGGCTTCGCTCGTGGCGAGCGCGCGGCCGGAGCGGCGTGGTGCGGCGCAGCCGGATCGACGGCGACGTCGTCGAGTGTGCGGCCGGAGATGACAGACTCGCCGTGTTCGTCGATCTTCCAGTCGGGATCGACGCGGTCGTCGCGTTCCTTGATGAGCAGCCATGACGTCGCTTCGCCGTCGCGGCCCTTGATGTGCACGAGCGCGAACGCGCCGCGGAGCTTCTCACCGTAGAGCTCGAACTTCAGCGATCCCTTCGCGATCTGCGCGCTCGTGTCGTCGCCCTCGAGAAGGCGGTACGTGCCGCGATCCCACACGACGACCTCGCCCGCGCCGTAATTCCCCGCCTCGATGACGCCTTCGAAATCGCGGTACTCGAGCGGATGGTCTTCGACCGCGACCGCGAACCGCTTGTCGCGCGTATCGTACGACGGTCCCTTCGGCACGGCCCACGATTTGAGCACGCCGTCGGCCTCGAGCCGAACGTCATAATGCAGCCGGCTCGCGTGGTGTTTCTGGATCACGAAGCGCGGCAAATCAGCCGCGTCGACCGGCGCTGTCGCGCCCGAAGGCTCGGGCGTTCGCGCGAAGTCACGTTTCTCGACATACGTCTTGAGCGACTGCGATGGCGTTCGCTTCATGGCCGACTCATACCCGCGTGCGCCTGTCTACGAAAGAACCGTCGCTGGATATGAGGGTTTGGTGGCACGCGCAAGCAGTCCGGCCGATGCCGGCATATCCATCTCCCCGTATACCATCGGCGATCACGACCTGCCCGCGGGAAGCACGCTCGGCGGGCCCAAGGCCGTCGTGACGCTCAAGGCCACGGGCGCAATCGAGAAGTTCTACGACATCGACGCGGGCCAGGTGCTCGTCGGCACGGTGCTGATGCACCACTGGGACGAACGCACCGGCGTGCGCCTCCACCCAGGACTCGGAGAATTCCGGCTCTGGCCCGACCGTCAGGAGCACGAGTTCACGTTCGCGGACCGGACTGCGGTGCGCGAGACCGTCCTCGTCCTCTCGGGATCGCCCGACGGCCACGATGTCGACCCACCGGCGGCCTACTACATCGTCGAGCTCACGAACGAAGCCGACGAACGCAAGATGATCTCGACGTACGCCGCTGCGCGCATGCGCGGCGAGACGGATCACGACGTCGTAACGGCATACGACGAAAAGCTGCACGCGGTCGCCGCTTGGAACGCGGCGAAGCCAGATATCGTACGGCATGTCGGGTCGACCATCGCGCCGACGACCTATGAGGTCACGTGCGACGCGGCGCGGACCAGCGCGGCGACGTTCCCCGGCCCGCTCGAGAACGCGCTCGACGCGGGCGGCTACGAACCGATTGCGCTGCTGCATTTCCGCCACGAGCTCGAGCCGGGCGCCTCGACGTCGTTCGCGATCGTCGTCACGTGCTCGATCGACGGCCGCGCAGCCGCGACGAAGGTGCACGCGAACGTGCCGACGCCGGCGGAAGCCGTCGCGCGCACGCGCGCATGGTACGCGGAAGTGCTCAGCCGAGCCATCGTCGCCACGCCCGAAGCCGACATCAATCGGGGCGTCCTCTGGGCGAAGGCGAACATGCTGCGCGTCGAGACGCGCTCGCAGACCGGCTGGTCGTTCGTCAATGATCCGACGAACTCGCACAACAGCGTCGGCCGCGATACGGCGTGGTTCGCCTACGGCGCCGACTACTTGACGCCCGGCTTCGCCGCCGAGTCGCTCGAGTGGTACGCGACGCACCTCGAAGACGACGGGCTCGTCGTCGAGTACTACGACATCCGCGACGGCACGCCGGCGACGTACGGCCTCAACATCAACGACAACACGCCGCTCCTGATCATCGCTCTCAAACATCACGCCGACGCCACGGGCGACCGCGCGTTCCTCGAACGCAACTTCCCCCATGCGGAGCGGGCCGCGCGCAAGATCCTCGAGGAGCGCGACGACCGAGGCCTCGTCTACTGTACGTCGACGAAGACGTCGGACTGGGGCATCGTCGGCTGGCGCAACGTCATCGAGAACTATCGGCTCTCGGGCGCTACGACGGAACTCAACTCGGAGTGCTTCGCAGCGCTCTCGACGTTCGCGCTCATGGCGCGGTGCCTCGGACACGACGACCTCGCGACGGAGTTCGACGGGCACGCGCGCGACCTCAAGGCGGCGATCGATGAGCACCTGACCAATCCGGACAACGAACTCTATCTCCTCAACATCGACGTCGACGGCCGGCGCCGGACCGACATCACCTCCGACATGGTCTTTCCCGTCCTCTTCGGCGTCGCCGACGAGCCGACGGCGGCGCGCGTCATCAATCGGTTGCGCTTCGACGAATTCTGGACCAACGCCGGCATCCGCGTCGTCCCGCGCTACGCGATCGACTACAGCCCGGGTAAAACGCCCGGCTACGGACTCCTCGGCGGCGTGTGGGTCGGTGCTACGTTCTGGTACGCCTTTGCCGCCGCGCGCTTCGACCCGGCCTTCGTCGCCGAGTCTCTGCGCGACAGCTTCCGCCACTATGCGCTCGATCCGATTCGCTACAACACGGTACCCGGTCAATTCTCCGAGTGGCTCCACGGCGAGACGCTCTCGAACGAAGGCATGCTGCTGTCGCCGTGGTATCCGCCGCGCTATCTCTGGGCGGCGATCGAGGGCGCGATGGGCTTGCGATTACGCGACGGTCCGCCCGCCCTCGACCCGCGGCTACCCGCCAACTGGGCGTGGTCCGGCGTCCGAAACCTCCAGCTGCGCGGCGGCGAATCGTCGTGGTTCGTCGCGCGCACGCCGGATCTCGCGCTATGTGCGACGTCCGAGTTCGCGCAGGATGGCCCGTACGAGCGATACGACGCCGACGTCACCGACCGCCTGAAGGTCGCCGACCCCGCCGTCGCAGGCTTCGCGTTCGAGCGCGAGGGTGAGGTCGTGGTTCTCCTGGGCAACACGAGCGCGCAGACCGTCACGACGGGTGTACGGTTCGAGGGCGACTTCGACGGCACGATTCAGAGCTGGAACAGCTCGCAGCCGGCGTGGCTGCACGACGATCGCACGGCGAAGCGCCTCTGCACGGGCGTCGGCATCGAGCTCGAGCGCCAGGGGTTCTTTCTCATCCGCGCACGCACGGGAGCGAAACGATGAAGCAGTATACCTTCGGCGTCAGCCAATACACGACGACGCCCTGGCCGTTCGAGCGGGATCTCGAGCGCTATCCCGAGCACGGCGTCGACGCGATCGAGGTCTGCGAGTTCAAGCTCAACCGCAATGACTACGCACCGCAGCTCGAAGCGATCGCGGCGACGGGACTGACGGTGAGCAGCGTGCAGACGACGATCCACTCGGTCTTCGTCGATAGCCTCGTCAACTCGCCGACGGCGCCGGAAGACCGCATGCGGCACATCATGTCGGGAATCGACCGGATCGCGCCGCACGTTCCGCAGGGCACGCCGTTCGTCTGCGTCACGGGCGCGCCCCCGGACGGCGACAGCGCGCGCGTGTACGAGTATGTCACGGGTGCGTTCGCGACGCTCGCCGATCACGCGCGGAAGCACGGCATGCGCATCGCCTTCGAAGCACTCAACCCCGTGCTCTACAATACCGACACCGCGCTCTGGGGCCTCGACGCCGCGCTCGAGCTCGTGCGCACGGTCGATCACGAGGCATTCGGGCTCTGCCTCGATAGCTGGAACGTCTTCCAAACCCCGAATCTCGAGGCCGTCATCGCAGATGCGGCCGAAAAGATCTTCCTCGTGCAGCTCGGCGATTGGCACCGTCCCCGATCGACGGCCGACCGCGTCTCGCTTGGCAAGGGTTCGATCGATACCACGAGGATCGTCCGCGCAATCCGCGCGACCGGCTACGGTAAACCCTACGTCGTCGAGTTATTTTCCGGCGAGTCGCTGCCGGGTTCGCTCTGGATGGGCGACCTCGACGCGACGCTCGCTGAGAACGCCGCAGCCTTCGCGACGATCTGGGAGGCGAGCTCCTAAGACGTGGCAACGGCGTCGGCGATAACGCCAGCGACGGCGCGACGGTTGCGGCGATCAACGCGACCACGATCATCGATCGCGTATGGCGCTTCCGGTCGGTCGTTCCTGCGGCCGATCGACCCATCGCTCGGAACGTCTTCCGAACCGCGAATCTCACGGTTCGGCACGAGCTAGGTCCGCGCGCCGCGCGGACCTAGCGCGTGGCTATTTGGACGTGTCGCTCGACGACGAACCAGCCGTCCCCGTTCCAGCCGCCCCCGACGTGCCGGCAGCGGCGTTCGAACCCGTCGAGCCGGCCGACGAGGATTGCGAGGCGTCGCCGCCGCTCTTCGCCGCGCCGCCCGCGGCCGGCTGCGTAATGATGTTCGTCGTGTTGTGCGTTCCGCCGTTCCACGGCTGCCAAAAGTACAGTCCTGCACCGAGGACGACGAGCACTGCGAGGATCGCGAAGATCGCGACGCCGTTCGAATTGCTCTCTTTGACGACTACCGGCTTCTCTTGCATGATTCGCGCCTTTCTCAAAACGTGTATGGAACCGTACCATACCGACGAACGGCCCATTCGACTCAAGGCGTCACACTTTCGAGCGCCGACTGCTTCGGAGCACCGACAATCCCTCAGATCGTGGGGCCTCGGTGCCGCTGTCGGCGAGCACTTACGGCGCGGGCGAGGCGATGTCGGTCGGCGCTTCGATCACGTTGCCCGCAGCGTTCCACTCGCCATACGTGATGCGGAGATCGGAGGGCCGCCCGGCGAACGTCACGTCGCACTCCTGCGGTAAGTACGTCTGCTTGCTGTACCGGCACGTGGTCGTCGCGGTCTCGGGCGCGGGCTCGGGCGAGGCCCCGCTTGCAGCGGCGGGCACCACGAGCATTGCATCGGTTCGAAAGTAACCGTAGGTGCGGCCGTCGACGACGCGGTCGGGAAGCATCGTCACGCGGCCGGTCTCGAAGGGATGCAAGAACGATGCCACGTTCGCGCGCACCATCGCCGCATCGACGGTCGCGTGCGTCCATGCGGCGCCGCCGACACGAGAATACCGATCCGCGCCGATCTCGAGCGTCTCGGAACGGAGCGGCCCGATGACCGTCATGGTGTCGATGCGATCGGGCAGCACGACGGTCGTGACCGTCATAATACCGGGCAAGCCGGCGACGCTCGTTCGAAACGACTGCACGTTCGCGAGCTCGGCGCGCAACGCAGCGGGTAGCCGTTCGGGCGGCGGCGCGGGGGTCGGCAAGGCGGGCGAGAAGGCCGGCGGCGAGTCCGTCGGCGGCGCCGCGAGCGCGGGCAAGCCGATCGCGAGCGCGCCGACGGCAAGCAAGGCTGCAGCGATGCGATTCATGCGAGGCACGTACCCCTCAATGCCGTAGGATGGCACGCCAGTACCAGACGCTCCAGCCGCCGACCGCCATCGAGTACGCGAGCAGCAGTCCCCAGAGCGCGGTCACGGCCGGCCCGTACGCGCGACGCGTCGCGAGGAGTGCCAGCACGGCGAGATACGGCTCGAAATCGAGCGCGTGGCGCATGCCGAACTGCGCGTAGCCGTTCACGTAGTAGATGAAGTCCGGCGTGGCGGTCAGCAGCGTCGCGACCCAGAGCGCGGCGACGAACGAGCGCGCGCCGCGGGCGAAGAACGCGAGCACCAGCGCGGGCGACGTATATTCGAGCGCGAGCCCCGAGAGCGTCGGCACGACGTACGGAAACGTAGGCTGGAGCCCCGCGCCCTGCACGAAGAACGACTGCAGCTCATAGCCGAGATAGCGCAGCGCGAAGGGCGATCCGAACGGCGAGCCCGCGCTATCCTGATGGAACCACGCCGTGTAGCCGATGTCGTCGAGCGATCCCCAGCGCGCGACGTCGTACCACAGATAGAAGGCAACGAACGGCACGAGCATCGCGCCAAATGTCGCGAGCCGCCGGAGCCGGCCGGCGCGCGGCTCGGCGCTCGGCGCGTCGCCGATCCCGAGCGCGAGCATCGCGCCATAGACGGGTAGTGCGAGCACCAGCGCGAAGCGCGACTCGACGGCGCAGGCCGCGAATAGCGCGACGAGCCACCCGCGCCGCGCCCCGGCGAGCTCGAGGAGCGCGAGCATCGTAAACGCGACCGACGCGACGTGCGCGATGAACCACACGTCGCCGAAGGTCGCGGCCCAGAAGAGATCCGTTCCGAAGAAGAGCAGCCCGCAGATCGCCGCGCGCGCAAGCACCACGACGCGCAGGCGTTCGCCGATCTCCCACGTGGCCCACACGGCGACGCCGCCGAGGATCGCTGAAAGCAGCGACTGGCTCGCGAGCGTGCCGCGCAACATCACGGCGGGGAGGAGCAGCAGCGCCGGCAGCGGGGCCTCGATGACGTAGTAGCGGCCGTGGTACGACAGCGCGTCGATGTAGGGTCCGGGCCAATCGATCCAGACGCGACCGTGCCGAAACGCATCGGCGAGCAGCGCGAAATTATCGTACGGTGTCGCGCGGAATCCGGAGGCCGCGGCGCACGCGAACGCCGCGAGCACGCCGAGCACGATGCCGAGCGCGCCGCGCGCCGGTCGCGTCACGCGCCGCCCGCGCGCGGCTCGAGCCGGTACTCGTGAAAAGAGCCGTTGAGGACGGGCGTCACGACGAAGTCGCGCAGGTGGAGCGCCGGATCGAACGTCACGAGATAGACGGGGCGCTCGCGAAGCCAGCCACGATAGTACGATTCGAATTGCGTCGGCGACGCGGAGACGACGACGCGGTCGCCCAGTTCGTGCTGCACGTAGGCCGCATACGCGAGCGGCGTCGCCCACGCCCACTCGGCGACGACGATCGCATTGCTCGGCGTCGCGGCGAGGACCGCTGCGACGTATCTCGGTGCGGTACGATCTCGGCGCTGCGCGAAGTACCTGCCGCGATCGGGCGCCGACGCCGCGCTCGACCACGCGACGACGAGCGTTGCCGCGCCCGCAACGGCGAGGGCCGCCACGCGCCGGAGCCGTGCGATCGCTTGCAGCAGATCGGGCACCGCTCCGAGCCCCAGCGCCGTCGCGATGGCCGCAACCCAGAGCGCGAGCAGATAGTAGCGCGTCGGATCCTGGAGGTCGGTGTACGACCGCGTGTACGGGACGGGCAGCAGCGCCGCGCAGAACAGTGCGACGGCAACGGCCGGCCGCCGCATCCCAAGGGCGACCAGCCCACCGAGCGCGACCCAGGCCGCGGGCGCGCCGAAGGCGTCGGCGACCTGCGCGCTCAGCGCCGCGACGTCGCGCCGGTAGTCGCCGGGCTCGAGATAGCCCGCGAAGCCGCTGTGAACGTCGAAGTCGGCACCCGTCACGACGCGAACGAAGCCGTGCCACGTGTGCGGATCGTCGTAATTCCAAAAGGGCAGCCCGGGCGGCAAGCCGATCGCGACGGTCGGATCGAGGCCGTGCGCGGCGACATACGCGCTGCGCAACGGCAGATACGCGTACGGCAGCAGGCCGAGCAGGAGACCGACCGCGACGGTACCGACTGCGCGCCACGCGGACCGGCCGCGAACGAAGCGCGCGCCGATCAGCAGCGCGACGCTTGGCATGGCCAGCAGCGCGATGCCGTGCGTGGCGCCGGCAAGGCCGAGCGCGAGCCCGCTTCCCAGCGCATCGCGACCGCGGCCGCGGTCGAGGTACGCGAGCGCGAACCAGAGCGCCGCCGCGCGCAGCAGCGTTTCGAGCGCCTGGATCTCCGCGCGCGTCGCGTCGCGCCACACGACGCTGGCCGTCGCGAACGCGACCGCGCCGAGCAGCGCGAAGATCGTCGCCGCCCCGAGCCGCCGGGCCATCGCGAATGCGAGGCCCGCGCTCGCCGCAAGCGAGAGGGCCGAAACGAGCGTCACGCGCCATGCCGGATCGCCAAAGGGCACGAGGCGGGTCGCGAGCCACCCGAGCAGGACGAAGGCCGGGCAGGCGGGCGGATGCGCGATGCCGAGGATCGCGGCGACCGTCTGCAACTCGCCCGTATCCCAGAACGCGAACGACGGCGGCAGGCACGCGACGTAGAGTCCGAGCGCCGCGAGCGCGACCGCGACCGCGATGATCCCGTCACGCGGGGCGGGACCGGTCGACGCGCGGGCGTACTGTTCTCGGGTCGCCATGCCGCCGCCACCCATTAGCGCCCCCACGATCGAACCCCGCCTCCGCACGCGCGTCGTCGTCGCCGAGCCGTTTTCGGCGAGCGGCATCGCCGTGCTCGAGGCCGCCAATATCGAGGTCGTCTTGCAGGTCGGCGGTTCGCGCGCCGAGCTCGCGACGGCGCTGCGCGAGGCCGACGGCCTCATCGTGCGCTCGGAGACGCGCGTCGATCGCGAGCTGCTCGCGCGCGGACCGAAGCTCCAGGTGGTCGCGCGCGCGGGCGTCGGGGTCGACGCGATCGACGTCCCGGCCGCGACCGAGGCGGGCATCCTCGTCCTCAACACCCCCGCGGCGAACACGCTCGCGGCGATCGAGCAGACCTTTGCGCTGACGCTCGCGCTCGCGCGGCACACCGTCCGCGCGAACGCGTCGATCCTCGCCGACCGCTGGGAGCGCACGCCGTTCATTGGCACGGAGCTCGCCGGGAAGACGCTCGGCATCATCGGCCTCGGCCGGATCGGCGGCGGCGTCGCCACGCGCGCGGCGGCCTTCGGCATGACGCTCCTGGCGAGCGACCCGTTCGTCTCGCAGCATCGCGCCGATGCGCTCGGCGTCGAGCTCGTCCCGCTCGCCGAGCTGCTGCGCCGCGCGGACGTCGTCACGCTCCACACGCCGCTCTCCGCGCAGACCCGCGGCCTCATCGGGCCGGCCGAGCTCGCCCTCATGCGGCCGACGGCGCTCCTCGTGAACTGCGCGCGCGGCGGCATCATCGACGAGCTCGCGCTGCTGGCGGCGCTCGACGCCGGAACGATCCGCGCGGCGGCGATCGACGTCGTCGCGCACGAGCCACCGCAGCCGGGCGATCCGGGCTCCCGCCTGCAGCGCCATCCCATGGTGCTCGCGACGCCGCACCTCGGCGGCTCGACCGTGGAGGCGCTCGAGCGCATCGCGACCGAGCTCGCGCGCGACGTCGCGAGCGTCCTCGGCGGCGGTCCGCCCGCCGGAGCCGTGAATGCGCCCGTCCCCGACGGCCCGGAAGCCGAGCGCCTCCGGCCCTTCGTCGACCTCGCTCACCGCCTGGGCCGGCTCTATCCGCAGCTCGCCGCCGACTCGAGCCTGCCGCCCTTCGAGGTCGTCCTCGAGGGCCAAATCGCGCCGCTCGACGCCGAGCCGCTCGTGACGGCGTTCCTCTCGGGGCTGCTGCAGACGACGACCGACCGGCGCGTCTCAATCGTGAACTCCCGCGCGATCGCGGCGGAGCTCGGCATCACGATCGCAGCGCGCGGCGACGACCGGCCGAGCAGCTTCCTCTCGACGCTGCGCGTCGAGGGCGGCGAGACGACCCTCGTCGGGACCGTCGCATACGGTGGCCCGCGGCTCGTCGCCGTCGACGGCTTCGCGGTCGACTCGGTGCCGAGCGGGCCGCTGCTCGTGACGCTCCATTACGACGTGCCGGGCATCATCGGCGGCGTCGGCACGATCCTCGGGAACGCCGGCATCAACATCTCCGCGATGAGCGTCTCGCGGCGCGACGCCGCTGGCAACGCCGCCATGATCCTCGCGACCGACACGTCCCCGCCCGTCGACGTCGTCGCAGCGGTCCGGGAGTTGGCCGGCGTGCGCAGCGTCCGGGCGGTGAGCCTGTGATCTGGCTCGTCCGGCACGGCGAGACGACCTGGAATCGCGAGGGCCGCTACCAGGGCCGGCGCGAGTCCGATCTCACGGAGCTCGGCCGTGCGCAGTCGGCCGCCGTCGCGAAGCACTTCGTCGCGTTGCGCGAGCGAGGCGGGCCCTCGCCCGCGCGGATCGTCGCCTCACCGCTGCGACGTGCCGTCGAGACCGCGAAACCGGTCGCCGGCGCGCTCGGGCTCGACGTCGAGCTCGACGACCGGCTCGTCGAGGTAGCACACGGCGACTGGGAGGGCCGGCTCAAAGCCGACGTCGAGCGCGACGATCCCGACCGCGTCCGCACCTGGCGCACGCATCCGAACGAGATCCGGTTTCCCGGTGGCGAGAGCCTCGCCGACGTCGCGGTGCGCTGGCGCGCGGTCGCACCCGAGCTCGTCGCGGACGGCCGGCCGACCCTCGTCGTGACGCACGACGTCGTCGTGCGTGTCGCGCTCCTCGAGGCGATGTCGAACGAGCTCGAAGACTACTGGCTGCTCCGGGTCGAGAACGGCGCCATCTCGACGCTCGAATCGATGGCGGGCCGGCTCGGTGTCGTCGAGCCCAATGCCGTCGAGCACCTCGCGGGGCTCCACGCCGACGCGCGCGAGCAGGCGCTCTGATCTACCGCGGTGCGGTGCCGAGCGGGGCAGGGGCAATCGGTAGCGGGGCGGCAATGGGCCGCGGGGTCAGCGCGTTCGTGAAGGCCGCCGCCGGGATGTTGGGCGGGAAGGCGTAGCCGGACCAGGCGATCCGTTCGCGCACCGCCCGGCCGTCGGCGAGCGTCGCTGCGGAGACGGCCTCGCGCACGAGCCAATACGACCCTTCCCGCGCGAACGCGATCGACGTGGTCCCCCGAAGCGCGCGGCCCGACATCCGGTAGTCGATGCGTACCGGTAAAAGGGCGCGGCCGTCGATCTCGACGCGCACGACTTCGAGCGCGCCCGGCTTTCGGCTCGTCGTCGAGAACGCGTAACGGCGAGCACGCCCGTGCGCGGAGACGCCGAGGAAGCGGAAAGCGTAGTCGCCCGGCTTCGGAGCGAGCCGCGCGATCGCGTAGCGCTCGCGCTTGCGGACGATGATGCGGATCGCCGGCTTCTTGAGGGTGTAGCCGTCGACCGCGAGGGTCTCGTCGCGCTCTGCTTCGCCCTGGCGATAGATGCGATGCGTCTGCACGAGATCGCGCGGCCCCGTTTGCTCGACCGTATAGTCGAATGTCATCGCATGGGGCACGGCCGCGCCGCGCAGGGCCAGGGCGTAACGCCCGAGCACCTCCGCCGGCGAAAGAACGGCCGCCGGCCTGGCATTCGCTCGGGCGGGCTGCGTCGAGCTCGCTCGAAGGGGCTGTTCCGGACTCGCCGGAGCGGCGCTCGCCACATAGCGGGGTAGCACGGCGAGGACGATCGCCGCCGCGCCGGTGGCGAGCCGCGTCACCCCCCGAGCGCCGTGCGGATCGCCGCGAGCGCGGCGTCGGCGCCCGCCGGATCCTTGCCGCCGCCCTGCGCGCTCGCGGCTTGGCCGCCGCCCTTACCGCCGACGGCCGGCGCGGCCGCGCGCAGCAGGTTGCCCGCGTGCACGCCCGCCGCAACGGCGTCGGCGCTCGCGGTGACGAGCAGCGCGACCGCCGGCCCGTCGATGCCGACGAGCGCGACGACGCCGCTCGGGAAGCGTTGCCGGATCGCCGCGCCGAGCACCTTGAGCGCCTCGGCGCTGCTCTCGCGCACGATCCCGGCGACCAGCCGCGTCGCACCGACGGATTCGGCGCCCGCGACATATGCCGCGGCGTCGGCGCTCGCGAGCCGGGCGGCGAACGCGTCGCGCGCTCGCTCGAGGTCGCGCGTCTCGACTTGCAGGCGCTCGACGCGCTCCGCGAGATCGGCCGGCTGCGCCGAGAGCGACTCGGCGAGCGAGGCGACGAGCCGTTGCTGCTCGACCGCGTACCGTTCGGCCGCACGCGAGACGACGCCCTCGATGCGCCGGATCCCGCTGCCGACCGACGACTCGGTGAGCAGGAAGAACATCCCGAGCTCGGCCGTCGTGACCGCGTGCGTGCCGCCGCAGAACTCGAGCGACGGTCCGGCGATGACGATGCGCGCGAGCTCGCCGTACGCCTCGCCCGGCAGCGGGATGGCCCCGCGCGCGAGGGCGTCCGCCGGGCGCATGATCTCGGTGTCGATGCGGTAGTCGGCCCGGATGAGCTCGTTGACCCGCGCGGCGGTCGCGCGGCGCTGGTCGGGCGTGAGTGCGCCCGTCGGCGAGCGGAAATCGAAGCGCACGCGCTCGGGCGAGACGTACGAGCCCGCCTGCGTGACCTCGTCGCCGACGACGTCCTTGAGCGCGCGCTGCAGGAGGTGGCAGCTCGTGTGATGCCGCCGGATCTCCGTGCGCCACTCGGGATCGACGGCGGTGCGCAGCACGTTCCCGAGCTCGACCGAACCCGCGGCGAGGTACCCGCGGTGCGCGATCGCGTCGCCGACGAATTGCGTATCGACCACGTCGAACCGCGCCGGCTCCGCCGTGCCGTGCGCGGCGTCCGGTTCGGCGAGGATGACCCCGCGGTCGCCGATCTGGCCGCCCTTCTCCGCGTAGAACGAGGTCCGGTCGAGCACGAGCCGGACCTCGTCCACGCCGCCCTCGAGCCGCTCGACGGGCGCCCCGTCGCGCAGGATCGCGAGCACGCGACCGTCGCTCTCGAGCCCCGCGTAGCCGGCGAACTCCGAATGCAGTGCCGGAAGATCGGCGACGGCAACCACGGCGCGCTTGCTCCGCGCGTCGGCGCGAGCACGCTCGCGCTGAACGCCCATCGCGGCGGCGAAGCCGTCGGCATCGATGCCGACACCCGCCTCACCCGCGATCTCGCGCGTGAGCTCCGAGGGGAAGCCGAACGTGTCGTGCAGCGTGAAGACGTCCTCGCCGCGCAGCGGGGCGCCGCCCGAGCGCGCGATGAGACCCGAGAGCAGCTCGCTGCCGCGCTCGAGCGTGCGCTCGAAGGTCGCTTCCTCGGCACCGAGCGCGGTCCGAACGCGCCCCGTCGCCGCTTCGAGCTCCGGGTACCCGGGCGCGAGCGTACCGACGACCGCGGGCACGAGCGCCGCAAGGAAGCCGCCGGGATAGCCGAGTAGCCGGCCGTTGCGGATCGCACGGCGGATCAGGAACCGCAAGACGTAGCCGCGGTCGGCGTTGCCGGGATACACGCCGTCGGCGAGGAGAAACGTCGCGGCGCGTGCGTGGTCGGCGACGATCCGGCGCCGAACGAGCTGCTCGACGGGATCGAGTGACGTTGCGCCCACGGGCGGTTGCGCGTCTACGAGCGCCGTGAAGAGATCCGTCTCATACATCGAAGCGGCACCGTTGGCAACGGCGAGCAGCCGCTCGAACCCGGCGCCCGTATCGATGTTCTTCGCGCGCAGCTCCGCGAGCGAGCCGTCGCGACCGCGATCGAACTGCTGAAAAACGAGATTCCAGAGCTCGACGTAGCGGTTCCCGAGGTTTGGACCCGTGTCGCCCGTGCCGCTCGCGTGCTTCGGCCCCGTATCGTAGAAGATCTCGGAGGACGGTCCGCATGGGCCGGTCGGCCCCATCGTCCAGAAGTTATCGTCGTCGAAGCGCGAGATCCGGCCGGGCGCAAGGCCCATGTCACGTTCCCAGATCGCCTGCGCGTCGTCGTCGGACGTATGAACCGTCACGTAGAGCCGCTCGGGATCGAGCCCGACCGTTTTGGTCAGCAGCTCCCACGCCCACGCGATCGCATCGCGCTTATAGTAGTCGCCGAACGAAAAGTTCCCGAGCATCTCGAGGAACGTTCCGTGCCGTCCGGTCCGGCCGACATTCTCGATGTCGGACTTCGCGCCCGCGACGCGCAGGCACCGTTGAACGGTGACCGCACGCGGTGCCGGGGGCCGAGCCTCACCGAGAAACGCCGGCACGAACTGCTCCATGCCGGCGATCGTGAAGAGCGTCGAGGACATCGCATCGGGCACGAGCGAGGCCGACGGGGCGTGCGTATGACCGCGGTCGACGAAGAAGTCGACGAACGTCCGCCGAAGGTCTTGGCTCGCAAACCGCACTAGCGCGGTTTGTCGTACCGCTTCTGTTCGGCGATCCCGCCCCAATAGAGGAAGGCGCAGATCAAGATCGAGACGATCCCGAGGATGATTCCCAGCGTTTCATCGGACACGCCCGTTAGTATATCATCGTTCGTGCAGAACGTCGCGAAGTTTCTCGAGCGCTTTTTGCTGTAGCCGCGAGACGTGCATCTGCGAGACGTTGAGGCGCTTTGCGATCTCCGTCTGCGAGATCGACTCGTAGAACCGCAGGAAGAGAATGATCCGCTCGCGCCGGGAGAGCACCTCGAAGGCGCGCTCGAGGTTCGTCCGGTCCTCGAGGTTCGCGAGCGACGGGTCCGCCTTGCCGATGTAATCGCCGAGCGTCTGGGCGTTTTTGTCGCCCTCGCCCGTAACTTCGGTGTCGAGCGAGAGCAAGTTGTACGCCTGACCGAGCTCCTGCGCTTCGAGCACTTCCTCCTCGGAGGCGTGCAGATACGCCGAGAGCTCCTTGACCGTCGGCGAGTGCCCGAGGTTCACGGTGAGCTTCTCGATCGCGCGGTTGACGGCGAGGTTGAGCTCCTGAAGCCGCCGCGGAACCTTGACGGCCCAGCCCTTATCGCGGAAGTAACGCTTGATCTCGCCGACGATCGTCGGGGTCGCATACGTCGTGAATTCGACCCCACGCTCGAGATCGAACCGGTCAATGGCCTTGATTAGCCCGACGGTGCCGACCTGGATCAGGTCGTCGAGGGCCTCGCCGCGGTTGGCGAATTTGACCGCGAGGTACCGGACGAGGTTGAGATGGGCGACGACGAGCTCGTCGCGAAGCCGATCGGCCGAGCCGAGCTGCGCCTGGCGGGCGTCGGCGAGGCGGGCGAACGCATCCCGCGTCCGTGCCCGGTCCCAACGCTCCTCGTCAGCGTGTGTCGAGTACACGCTAGGAGCCGACGCGCTTGACCATGAGGAGCTCCGTGCCACGCTCGGGATCGAAGCTCGACGAGAACTCGTCCATCAGTGCCTCGACGAGGAACGCCCCGAGCCCCTCGCTTTGGAGGCCGCTCGCACCCGTCGCGGGGCCCATGACCGTGCCGGCATAGCGATGGTCTCGACACGAGATCTGGACGTACGAGCCGCCGGCTTCATACGAAATATCGATCGCGTCGTGCTCCGAGGCATGCTGGATGCACATCGTGCACGCTTCGGCAATCGCGAGCTTGAGGTCCTCGATTTCTTCGACCGAAAACGGCAGCCGATTCGCGATCGCCGCGACTGCGAGCCGGGCGACCGCGACCCATTCCGGCCGAGCCGGAATGCGCAACTCGACCGTCCCGAGGTGCTCCGAGCTCACCGGCGACGCGCTCACGCGAGAGCCTTCTTCGCACTCGCTTCGTCGTCGAAGATGCCGAAGATCTTGACGAGGCCGGTGATGTCGAAGATCTTCTTGATCTGCGGGTTTGTGCACACGAGATTGACCGTGCCGCCGTGCTCGCGGACGCGCTTGAGCCCACCGATGAGGACGCCGAGCCCGGTCGAGTCGATGTAGCGCACCTTCTCTAGGTTGATCACGAGATTGTAGTGGCCCTGATCGATGAGCTCCGTAATCGCGTCCTTGACCTTCGGAGACGTGTAGACGTCGATCTCGCCGCCGAGCTCGACGACGTACGCATCGTCTTCGGATTCGCGGACGTGCACTTTGATGTCCAAGATTGCTCCTAGCGTGGGATGGGGTCGGGTTGGCGCGCGGCGAGCGACCGAAGCGACTCGCGGGTGCTCGGACCGGCGAGCGGGGTGACCAGCATCGCCAGCGCCGCTCCGGCGAGCGCTCCCGTGACGATTCCGGAGACGAATCCCAGCTCCCGAGCCATGACCGTGCGAACTCCGTTCCGAGCGAATCGAAAGGCCGAGCGGTCAACGAACGCTGCGCTCGGCGGCCTTCGAGGGCGTCCTCCCGTCGCGTGTACCCGTTTGCTCCGTATCGTCACGCACCGCTGCGACCGTGTGCGCCACGCGCGCCGCGAGCGCGGAAGCGTCCGAGACGGCCTGCGCCCGACCGAAGGAGAACCGGACCGTCCCGCGCTCGGCGAGATCGTCGTCGCCAAGCGCTACGAGGACGTGGCTCCCGGCGACCGCGCCCGACGCGCACGCGCTCCCCGTCGAGACCGCGAGCCCGGCAAGATCGAGGGCGATCGCAAGTAACGCCGCGTCGGCGCCCGGAAACGCGATCGCGGTCAGGTGCGGGAGCCGCTGGACGCCGCGCGCGAGCGCTCGCGCACCCGGCACGGCGGCGAGGACCTCCGCCTCGAAGCGGTTCCGCAGCTCGGCGAGCCGCGCGGCCTCGCTCGCGAGCTCGGCTTGCGCGAGCTCGAGGGCGACCGCGAAGCCGACGGCCGCGGCGACGCTCTCGGTCCCGGCCCGCCTGCCCGACTCCTGGCTGCCGCCGATCTGCTGCGGCCGCAGCGGCGTGCCGGCGCGAACGTACAGCGCTCCGATGCCGAGCGGGCCGTAACACTTGTGCGCCGCGATCGAGAGGAAGTCGACACCGAGCTCCCGCACGTCGAGCGGCAGCCGGCCGGGTGCCTGAACCGCATCGCAGTGGAAGAGCACGCCGCGCTCGCGAGCCTGGACGGCACAGGCCGCGATCGGCTGCACGGTGCCGATCTCGTTGTTGGCGAGCATCATCGAGACGAGCGTCGGCAGCCGTTCGAGCGCCGTGTCGTAGGCGGCAAGCTGGACCCGGCCGTCCCGGTCGACGGGGAGGAGCTCGACCTCCACGCCCTCGTCTCGGGCCCGCCGGACGGGCGCGAGCACGGCGCGGTGCTCGACTGCCGTTGTCACGACGCGCCGGGCACCGGCGGTCGCGGCAAGCACGCCCGCGATCGCGAGGTCGTCGGCCTCGGAGCCGCCCGAGACGAACACGATCTCGCGCGACGTGCCGCCGAGCGCGGCCGCCACCCGGGCGCGAGCGTCATCGAGCCCGGCGCGCGCGCGACGGCCCTCGGCGTGCAGCGAGCTCGGATTTCCGCCGCTGCTGAGCCACGGCAGCATCGCATCGAGCACCTCGGGCCGCATCGGCGTCGTCGCGGCGTGATCGAGATACGCTCGCTCGTTCGGCATGGCGGGGCCGTCACACACGGAAAGGTAACCTCTAAAACGTCGGGCGAGGCGCAAGCTTGCCGATATGGGAGCTATAGACCGGAGTCGTTCGGGCGGTACATTGACGCTTTCCTCGGCCACGATCCCCACGAGCGCGACGGGGGCGAAGTCCCCGCCTCGCTTTGCCTCGCTCGGGCTCGCATGGTTGCTGCTCGCCCTCGCGCTCGCGCTACCGATTCTCCTGGTCGCCGCGCTCGACATTCGCAGGATGGACCGGACGGTCGCGCAGATCTCGCGCGAGATTCGCGCGACGCAATGGATCGCGCAGGCCGTTGACATCGTCGGCGCGCTCGACGCGCTGCGGTTCGTACCCGCCGCAATCACCCGCGACGATCCGTGCGGCCTCGCGCCGAGCGAACCGCGCGCCGTCGCGAGCCTCGACGCTCGCTTCGCGCGACTCGCCCGCTTCACGGCGGCGAACTCCGCCATTTTGCCGAACGACGTCCGGGCGTTCACGGTCGTCGACGAGGCGCGACGGGCGTACCTTGCCCGCCCGTGCGGCGAGTCGGCATCCCGCTTCGTCGCCGCCGCGTATCATGCCGTGAGCGCAATCTCCGAAGGGGCGCAGCTCTCGTTCGAGAGTGACGTCGCAACGGCAAGCCTCGCCGACGCGGTCGACAACACGTTCCTGCAAGTGCACGGCCCGCTCGGCGCCGCGGCCCAAACGTTTCTCGCCGGGAGCCGGCGCGGCCGGCTCACGATGATGGACCGCATCACGATCGCGAAGCTGCTCGGCCAGGCACAGAGCTCGGATCTCAACTTCGGCGGCGACGTCACCCTCGTCGCCGCCAGCTATCCCGCCCTCAGCCCGTCGATCGGAAGCGCGGCCACCGAGGCAATGCGGGCGAGCGACGCGCTCTCGAGCGAGCTGCAGCGCCAAGTCGGGCTCAACGTCCCGCTCAGCGGGCCCGAGCCCAGAGCGACGATCGAGGCGAGCGCCGCGCGGCTCGCGCGAGCGACGAGCGTGCTCGAACCACGGCTCGTCGCCGGCACGTTCTCCGCGATGGACGTGCAGATGGGCGAGCTCTTCGTCACGCGCCGGAGGACCGTCCTCATCGCCGTCGGCACGATCGCCTTCGTCTTCGGGACCACGCTCTACGTCGGTCTGCTCGTGAACCGGCGCGACCGGCGCGAGCTCAATCGCGCGCAGCAGAAAGCTCGAGCGCTCGCGGCCGAGCTCGCGCAGAAACGCGCCGAGCACGACCGGATGCTCACCGAGGCGCAGTTCGACGCCGTCTTCGACCGCTCGCAGATTGGCATCGCGTTCCTGGATCGAACGGGCGCGACGACCGAGTGCAATCCGGCGCTCGCGACCATCCTCGGCAGCAGCCGGCCGCAGCTCCTGGACGCGGGCGATCACCGCTTCGGCGAGCTGCTCGAGGGGCTGCGTGAGACGTTTCAATTCGAAGAGGCGCTCCCGCGCGCGGACGGCACGACCTGCCACGCGCAGATTACGGTCTCCGCAGTCGGCGTGCCGCGCTCTGACGATGTCGCGGCGATCGCCATGGTCCAGGACATCAGCGAGCGGATCGCGATCGACGAGCGGCTGCGCTACGAATCCTCGCACGATCATCTCACCTCGCTGCTCAACCGGCCGCAGTTCCTCACGCAGCTCGAGGCACTGCTCTCGTCGCGACCCGAGCGCGACCGCTTCGCCGTGCTCTTCATCGACCTCGATAAATTCAAGCTCGTCAACGACACGCTCGGCCATCCCGCGGGCGACAAGGCGATCACGATCGCGGCGCAGCGGCTCGCCGGCGCGACGCGCCCGGGCGACGTCGTCGCGCGCCTGCACGGCGACGAGTTCGCGGTGCTGCTGCACGACGGGGCGAGCGCGGATCCCGGCCGCGCCGTTGCCGATCGCATCAATACCGCCTTCAACGCGCCGATCACGCTCGACGGAACGGCGGTCGTGCTCACGGCGAGCATCGGCATCGTCGCCGGACTGCAGGGGTATGATTCCGCAGAAGACGTGATGCGCGACGCCGACGTCGCGATGTACGCAGCGAAGAACGCGGGACGTTCGACGTCCGCCGTGTTCAAGAGCGAGATGCACGACGGCATCGGCGGCAACATGCGCCTGATGGCGGACATGCGCTTCGCGATCGAACGCGGCGAGTTCCGGATGGTGTATCAGCCGATCGTCAACCTCGTGACGGGCACGATCGTCGGCGTCGAGTCGCTGATGCGCTGGCGCCACCCGACGCTCGGCGAGATCCCGCCGATCGACTTCATTCCGATCGCCGAGGAATCCGATGCGATTCTCCAGCTCGGCCGCTTCGCGCTCATCGAGGCCTGCGCGCTCGTCGCACGCTTCGATTCCAAGATCAATCCGCGCCTGACGTGCAGCGTCAACGTCGCGATCGCGCAGCTCACGAACGGCCACGTCGTGCGCGACGTCAGCGACGCCCTCGAGCTCTCCGGCCTCGCGCCCGAGCGCCTCATGCTCGAGATCACCGAGAGCGGCCTGCTCGAGAACGGCACGCGCGCATCCGAGGTGCTCGCGGAGCTCGACGCGCTCGGCGTGCGACTCTGTATCGACGATTTCGGCACCGGCTACTCGTCGCTACGATACTTGCACGAGTATCCGATCGACGTGCTCAAGATCGACCGCTCGTTCGTCTACGGCGAGGACGGCCGCGTCGCCAACGAGCCGATCGTCCAGATGCTCCTGACGCTCGCGCGCTCGCTCAACATCGTCGCGATCGCCGAGGGCATCGAGACCGAGACGCAACGCACGACGCTGCTCGAGAGCGGCTGCCGTTCCGCGCAGGGCTATCTCTTCTCGGGCCCGCTCGACGAGCCGTCGCTGCTCACGTGGATCCAGGACCGCGCCGCGTCGATCGACCGCCTGCGCACGATCGACGTCGCGTAGCGTCTCGGCGCTCGACGTTCTTCGAAGTGCGTCGAGTCTGCTTCCTCGATCCCGACGAAGGGCTTCGTAGAGATGCTTCACGGAAGTATTCCGCGCAAAGCACCCGCTCAACGAGCGCCGTAGCTCGCGTGTCGGGCGTTGCTCGACGCTAGAGGTGCGTCGGGCCGTCGCTTTCTCGGCGCTCGGCGATCCAGTCGACGAGGTCGGCTTCCTCGCCGAGCGTGCCGGGATTGAAATAGGCGCGGTCGGCAATCGCGACCGGAAGATAGAGCTCCAACCGTTCGGCAGGCGGCCGGTTGCCGGTCGCGCCGGCATAATCGTCATGCGCGTACCGGTAGCCTTCGCCATGGCCGAGCTCGCGCGCGAGGCCGGTCGGCGCGTTGCGCAGATTGAGCGGCACGGGATCGGCGCGCGTGCCCTCGACGTCGGTGAGCGCGGCCTTGTAGGCGCGGCCGACCGAGTTGGATTTCGGCGCGGTCGCGAGATAGAGCGTCGCGTGCGCGAGCGGATAGAACCCCTCCGGCATGCCGACGAAATGCACGGCCTGCTGCGCTGCAATCGCGACGGAGATCGCGCGCGAGTCCGCAAGCCCGATGTCTTCCGAGGCGGAGATGACGAGCCGGCGCGCGATGAAGAGCGGATCCTCGCCCGCATCGATCATGCGCGCGAGCCAATAGACCGCGGCATCGGGATCGCTGCCACGGATCGACTTGATGAACGCGCTGATGACGTCGTAGTGATTGTCGCCCTTCTTATCGTACGCGACGACGCGGCGCTGCATGACGTCGGCGACGAGCGCGCGATCGATATGCTTCGTTCCCGTACCATCTGCGGGCGCTGCGGCCGCGGCGAACTCGAGCGTACCGAGCGCGATGCGCGCGTCGCCGTTGGCGATGTCGACGAGCGCGTCGAATGCGTCGTCGTCAATCGCGATCGCTTCGTTCCCGAGCCCGCGTTCGCGATCGGCGAGCGCACGGCGCACGATCGTCGCGACGTCCTCGTCCGTGAGCGCCTGCAGCACGAAGACGCGCGCTCGCGAGAGGAGCGCCGAGTTCACCTCGAAGCCCGGGTTCTCGGTCGTCGCGCCGATGAGTGAGATCGTGCCGTCCTCGACGTGCGGCAGGATCGCGTCCTGCTGGCCCTTGTTGAAGCGGTGGATCTCGTCGACGAAGAGTACCGTGCGGCGGCCCATCTGGCGCGCGGCCTTGGCGTCGGCGACGACCGCGCGCAGATCGGCGACACCCGCGTTCGTCGCCGAGAGCCCGACGAACGTGGAGCCCGTCGTGTGCGCGACGATCTCCGCGAGCGTCGTCTTGCCCGTCCCTGGCGGGCCCCACAGGATAATCGAGGGCACGGTATCGTTCTCGATCGCGCGCCGCAACGCGCGGCCGGGCCCGACGATCTGCGGCTGGCCGACGTACTCATCGAGCGTCCGCGGCCGCATGCGCGCCGCGAGCGGCTCGGGAGCCGTGCTCGCGAAGAGGCTCGTGCGGTCGCCCGGCCGCGGCCTCACCCTACGGCCGGCGGCGCTTGAGGATCGAGCGCGGTGTCGCGGCGACGCCGGGGACGGGCGTCTCGGCGGGCGCGGTGATCGTCACGTCGCCGTTGCCGTCCACCTGACCCGTCTCGGTATTGTAGTCGAGCTGGCTCGCCTGGATCGTGCGCTCGCCGTCGCGGACGGTCACGTTGCCTTCGAGATGCAGATGGTGCGTCGCGTCGTCGAGCACGGCGCGGTCGGCCGAGGCCTCGTGGCCGCCCGGCTGCGTGAAGTGCATGCTGCCCGTCGCGACGTAGATCTTCGTGTTCCCGTCGACGTCGAGCTTGTCGGCCGTGAGCGTCGAGGGTTGCTGCGTCAGCGAGAGCGCTTTCGAACCGCTCGTCGCGGGGGCGTTCTCGTGGACGACGACGTTGCCGCTCGCGTGCATGATCTTCTTCTGCGCGTTGCCGCTCGCGCGGTCCGCGGTGATGTCCATGCCCTGGCGCGTCGCCGTGAAGTGCGTGGGGAACGAAAAGTCGCCCGTGTTGAGGTTGTAGTGCACGCTCGCGGTCTTGATCGAATCGAAGCCGGCGAACTGCGAGAGGGCGTGCGTCGCCGGGGTGCCCGCGGCGGCGAGCGCGCAGGCGGGGACGAGCGTTAGCAGCGCCGTTGCGGCGGCACGGCGGCAAGCGCCGCTCATGCGAGCGTCTCCGTCTCGGGTCGGCACACGCGGCGATTCAGCACGGCTTCCAGCATGTCGATTCCGATGGCCCCTTCCCGGAGGACGCGCGGCTCGTCACCGGAGACGTCGATGATCGTGGATTCGATGCCGAGCGGAGCCGCTCCGTCGTCGATGCAGAGGTCGGCACGCGGCAAGTCGCTCGGATCACCGCCCGTGAAGGCCGGTTGACCCGAGTAATTCGCGCTCGTGGCCGCGAGCGGCCCGCAGCGTTCCAAAATCGCGGCGCATACCGGATGTTTTGGCACGCGCAAACCGATCGTCGAGCGTCCCGCCGCGAGCCACGATCCGAGAAACGCGAGCCGCGGGACGACGAGCGTGAGCGGTCCGGGCAAAAACGCCCGGGCGAGCTCCGCGGCGAGCGCCAGACCCGGCGCATACTCGAGCATCTCGTCGACCGAGGCGAGATGCAGCGTCAAGGGCTTATCGATGCCGCGACGCTTGAGCTCGTACACGCGCGCGACGGCGTCTTCGCGCCACGGATCGCAGCCGATGCCGTACACGGTATCGGTCGGAAAGATCGCGGTCCCGCCGCGGCCGACCGTCGCCGCGACGGAGTCGGCGATGCGTCCGATCGAGACGCGCTGGCTTCGGAGCGTCCGCATCAGCGCGCGGAACGCGCGATCACATGCGAACTCGTAAACCGGTTCCGATGGCGACGCACGAGAGGGGGTCATCGGCGACGAGCACGGGGATGCCCGTGACCTCGCCGAGGAGCGTATCGAGCCCGCGCAGGAGCGCGCCGCCGCCCGTGAGGATGATGCCGCGATCGATGATGTCGGAGGCGAGCTCGGGCGGCGTCTTCTCGAGCACGGCTTTGACCGCTTCGACGATCGACTGCAGCGGCTCGGCGAGCGCCTCGCGCACTTCCTCGCTCGTGATCTTCACGGTCTTGGGCAAGCCGTTGATGAGATCGCGACCGCGGATCTCCATGACGATCTCCTGATCGAGCCGGTACGCGCTGCCGATCCGGATCTTTATGTCTTCGGAGGTGCGCTCGCCGATCATCAGGTTGTACACGCGCCTGATATGACGGATAATCGCCTCGTCGAGCTTGTTGCCGGCGACGCGCAGCGATTGCGAGACGACGATGCCGCCGAGCGAGATCACCGCGACGTCGGTCGTGCCGCCGCCGATGTCGACGACCATGTTTCCGGTCGGGCCGTCGATCGGTAGGCCCGCGCCGATGGCGGCGGCCATCGGCTCCTCGATGATCTCGACGCTGCGCGCGCCCGCGAGCTTGGCGGCGTCCCGCACGGCACGCTCCTCGACGCTCGTGATCTCGGCGGGGACGCAGATGATCACCGTCGGTTTGGGCCGCAGGATGGCGTCGATGAACGAGCGGTTGCGCGTTACTTTCTTGATGAAGTAACTCAGCATCGCCTCGGTGACTTCGAAATCGGCGATGACGCCGTCGCGGAGCGGCCGGATTGCCTGAATGTTACTCGGCGTTCGGCCCAGCATCTGGCGCGCTTCTTCACCGACGGCGAGCGTTTTGTTCGTGCGGACGTCCTTCGCGACGACGGAGGGCTCCCGCAGCACGATGCCCTTGCCCTTAACGAAGACCAGCACGTTCGCCGTGCCGAGATCGATTCCGATATCCAAGCGCTGCCTTCACTACACGAGTCGGCCGCCGGCAAGAGGCCGAAGGCGGAACGAACGTTTTGCGCGAGCTCGCCTACACGACCTTCGGGTAGGCCATCGTCTCGAAGACCTCGCTCGGCTCGGCGATCGACGCGATGCCGCTGGCACGGTGCACCTGGCCGCCGAGCGCAGAGAGCATCTCCTCGAGCCGCTCGTAGCCGCGGTCGACGTATTCGAGGCCGATGATGTCGGTCTGGCCGTGCGCCGCAAGCCCCGCGACGACGAGCGCCGCGCCCGCTCGGATGTCCGGCGCCTCGACGGGCGCACCCGAGAGCGGCCCGCCGCCGCGCACGACGGCCGTGTTGTTCTCGATCGCGACCCGAACATCGGCGCCCATGCGCGCGAGCTCGTTGACGAACGAGAAGCGCGCGTTGAAGATCGTCTCCTCGACGACGCTCGTGCCGGGCGCCGTGCAGAGGAAGCCGATCATTGGCGGCTGGAGGTCGGTCGGGAAGCCCGGATGTGGCGCCGTCATGATCTCCGTGCCGCCCGTGACGCCGCCCGCGCGAACGCGGATCCAGTCCTCGCCGCACGTCACGTCGACGCCGCACTCCGTGAGCTTGGCGAGCGTGGCCTCGAGGTGCGCGGGGGCGCAGCGCGCGACCGTGACGTCGCCGCGCGTCGCGCAGCCCGCGAGGAGCAATGTGCCCGTCACGATCCGGTCGGGGATGATCTCGTACTCCACGCCGTGCAGCTCGGCGACGCCGTCGACCACGATCGTTTCCGTCCCCTGGCCTGCGACGCGCGCGCCCATCGCGACGAGGAAGTTCGCGAGATCGACGACCTCGGGTTCCATCGCGACGTTGCGCAGCGTCGTCGTGCCGTCGGCGAGCACGGCGGCCAGCAGCGCGTTCTTCGTCGCGCCGACGCTCGGCTGGCGGAAGTCGACGTCGCCGCCCGTGAGCCGGGCGCCCGTGGTGCGCGCGATGAGGTACCCGTGCTCGTTCGTGACGGCGGCGCCGAGTGCGCGAAAGGCGGCCTCGTGCATGTCGGTCGCGCGCGTCCCGAGGACGCAGCCGCCGGGCAGCGGCACCTCGGCGCGGCCGAAGCGCCCGAGGAGCGGCCCAACGAGATCGAAGGACGCCGCGAGCTTGCGGACGAGCGCGTAGGGTGCGCGGTGCGTCGAGACGGTCGACGGATCGATCGTCACCGAGTTTGGCCCCTCGCGCTGCACCGTCGCCCCGAGGGCCTCGAGCAACTGCCACATCACGGAGACGTCGGTGATGCGTGGTATGCGATGCAGCGTCACCGGCGAGCGCGCGAGCAGCGCCGCGGCCATGATCGGCAGCGCCGCGTTCTTCGCGCCGTGCGTCTGGACCGAGCCTTCGAGGCGATGGCCGCCGCGAACGCGGAGCGTGGTGTCGAGCCGGTCGAGGACGTTCATGACGATCGTTCGGATGTTCCGCGCGACACCTCCGGTCCCCGCCGCCCGGCCGCTGCCGATGCGTCCCATCCGCCAGGGGCGCCGCCGCTCGCGGCGAGAACACGGCTCGCACCCATACCGCGCGGAGCTCGTCCATGTTCGAAAGAATCTTCCGACGATCAGGGCGGCTCTTCGCCGCGGCATTTCTGACCGCAGCGCTCGGCGCCGGGGCATCCCGGGTGTCGGCGCTCGCGCAGCCAGTGTTGGCCGAGCCTTCCGCGACGGCCGCACGCACCACCAACCCGCCGTCGATCCTCTTCGGGCCGCTGTTCCGAGACGTCCAGCTCGCACAGATCTTTCCGGACCAAAAGACGTTCTGCGATCTGATCCCCGACGAGCCGCCCGCGCGGATCGTCGCGGAGTACCGGGCGCTCAAGAGCTCGCCGAGCTTCTCGCTCGCGGCCTTCGTCGCCGCGCACTTTCGCTCGCAGAGCGGGACGCCGGTCGTGCTGCCGGCGCCGCCGGGCGAGGCCGCCCAACCCTACATCGCCTCGCTCTGGAACGCGCTGCAGGAGCGCACGGCAACCGTCGATCAGAACGCGCCCGACGCCTCGCTGCTCCAGCTGCCGCAGCCCTTCGTCGTCCCCGGCGGCCGCTTCGCCGAGATGTACTACTGGGACAGCTACTTCACGATGCTCGGGCTCGAGGCGGACGGCCGGCACGACGTCGTCGAGAACATGATCGCCGACTTCGCCTACGAGATCGACACGTTTGGACACGTCCCCAACGGCAATCGGACGTATTATCTGAGCCGCTCGCAGCCGCCGTTCTTCGCCGAGATGATCGATCTCCTCGCGCAGCGCGACGGCCCGAGCGCCTACGTGCGGTATTTGCCGGAGTTGCAGCGCGAGTACGACTACTGGATGGCCGGCTCGGGTCGCGTGGCGCTCGGCCGGGCGTACCGCAACGTCGTACGGCTGCCGCTGCTCGGCGTGCTCAATCGCTACTACGACGAGCGCGACGTGCCACGCGACGAATCGTACCTCGAGGACGTGCAGACCGCGGCGTCGACATCGCGCTCGGCGCCCGACCTCTACCGGAATCTGCGCGCGACGGCGGAGTCGGGCTGGGACTTTAGCTCGCGCTGGCTCGCCGACGGCAAGACCCTCGCGACGGTCGAGACGCTCGATCTCATTCCGGTCGATCTCAACGCGCTGCTCGAGCACCTCGAGTCGACGCTCGCGCATGCCTATGAGCTCAAGGACGATCAGGTGCATGCCATCGCGTACTCGGAGCGCGCGACGCAGCGCACCACGGCGATCCGCACGCTGCTCTGGGATCCGCAGGCGGGCATCTTCGGCGACTGGGATTGGCGCACGGGCCGGCTGACGCACCGGCCGTCGGCGGCGACGCTCTATCCGCTCTACGAGGGAATTGCCACGCCGCAGCAGGCCACAGCGGTCGCGCGCGCCGTGGAGACGAGCTTCCTCGAGCCCAACGGCGTCGCGACGACGCTCGTCGCGTCGGGCCAGCAGTGGGATCAGCCCAACGGCTGGGCGCCGCTGCAGTGGATCGCCGTCACCGGCCTCAACCGCTACGGCGACGGCGCGCTCGCGCGGACGATCGCTCAGCGCTGGGAGAACGCGAACCTCGCCGTCTTCGCGAGCGACCGGAAGTTCGTGGAAAAGTACGATCTGCTCACCGCGAACGGCGGGGGCGGCGGCGAGTACGCGACGCAGATCGGCTTCGGCTGGACGAGCGGTGTCCTGCGCGGCTTCATGCAGCTCGATCCCTGAGGCGGCGCGTGACGAACGTCTACCTCGGCATCGATCTCGGGACGACGAGCGTGAAGGTGCTCGCGCTCGACGGCGCCGGCCGCGAGCTCGCGCGCGGCGAAGCATCGGGGCGCCTACAACGGCCGACGCGCGAGCGCGCGGAGCTCGATGCGGCCGAGGCACGCGGTGACCTGCACTCGGCGATGACGGCGGCGATATCCGGGTTGCGTTCGGATGCGACGGTTCGCGCGGTCGGCTTCTCGTGCGCGATGCACGGCATCATGCCCGTCGACGCGGCCGGCGCGCCGCTCGGACCGATCGCGACGTGGCTCGACCGTCGCGCCGCCGAGGTCGCCGAACGCTGGCGCGCGGACGGTACGGCTCGGGCGCTCTACCGCGCGACGGGAGCGCCGGTCCATCCGATGCTGCCGTCGTGCAAGATCGCGTGGTTCGCGGAGCACGAGCCGGAGCTTCATCGCGCCGCCGCCCGCTGGGTCTCGCTCAAAGATTGGCTCGTGTACGAGCTCTGCGGCGAGTGGCTCGCGGACCCGGGCGTCGCCTCGGGCACGGGATTCTTCGCGCTTCCAGCGCGCGCGTGGTCGGCCGATGCACTCTCGCTCGCGCGCATCGCGCCGGGCCGCTTGCCGGCGGTCGCATCGACGCGCACGCGCCGCCGCGTACGCGACGCGGCGGCCGCGGCATTCGGACTGCCGCGCGGCGTCGAGCTCGTGCTCGGCTCGAGCGACGGCGCCCTCGCCAATCTCGGGACGGGCGCGACGCAGCCCGGCGTCTGGGCACTCACGCTCGGCACGAGCGGCGCGCTCCGTGCGACGACGGCAGATGCGACGTTCGATCCGCACGGCCGAACGTTCTGCTACGCCGCCGACGATTCGCGCTACGTCGTCGGCGGCGCGACGAGCTCCGCGGGCGCGGTCGTCTCCGCACTCGCCGACCTCCTGTTCCCCGACGTCGCGCGCGCGGACCGCGTCACGCGCTTCGTCGCCGCGGCCGCCGAGTCGCCCACCCACGGGCTCCCAGTCGTCGTCCCGTTCCTCGCGGGCGAACGTGCGCCGTATTGGCGTTCGGACCTCCGCGGCGCGATCGAAGGCCTCGAGCTCGACACGGGTCGCGACCGCATCGCACGCGCGACCGTGGAGTCGGCTCTCTTCGCGCTCGCCGAGGTTGGCGACGTGATGCGCGAGCTCGTCGGCCGGCCGACGTCGCTGCGCGGAAGCGGGCATCTCGCCACGGCGCCGGCCGTGCGCGAGCTCGTGGCGACGCTCTTCGATTGCGAGCTCCTGGTCTCGTCGCACGGCGATGGCTCGGCGCGCGGTGCCGCCTGGACCGCCGCCGCGGCGCTCGACGCTGCGTCGGTCAGCGACCTCGCCGCGAGCGTCGACCCCCCCGAGCGCACGACGCCGAACCGGGACGACCACGGCGCGGCTGAACGTTTCGCGCGCTATCGCGCGGCCGTCGCTCGCGCCGTCGCCGCGCCAGCGCCGTGACGGCGAGGGCGTCGGTAGCGCGCTGCTCTCGTCGCTGCTCGCGACGCTCGACGCTCGCGGCTGCGCGACGATTCTCTTGGATGCGACCGCCGCCGGCGCGGCGCTGTACGCGACCCTCGGCTTCGTCACAGCTGACGAGACCGGCATCTTCGGCCGGGACGGCGACCGGAGCGAATCGGCCGACGAGAGCGCGATCGAGTCCGATGCGCTTCGATCAGCGATCACGTTCGACGCGGCGATTCTCGGCTGCGACCGCAGCCCGACGCTGCGCGAGCTCGCGAGCGAGCGTGGCGCTCGACTCGTCGTCGACCCGGCCGGCTATCTCTTAACGCGACGCGGCGCGCCGTCGCCGATGAGGCGCGCTGCGATCTTCGGCCAAGCGAGCCTCGCTCTCGGCTGAGGCGTCGCCGCGCGAAGGGCCGAGCAATGAGAATTCACCCGGCATGCGGTACGCTCGCAGCCCGGCCAATCCGCGGCCGACCGGGCGGCGAACGCAATGTTCCGAGCGGGGGTCAAACGAGCCGTGCCCGATGCGATGACCGGCGACGACGCGCGCCCCGTTCTGTTCACCCTGCACAATCTCGGCGGTAGCGCCCGGGAGTGGGAGCGGGTCGCCGAACGCGTCGCGCCGCGGCTGCGGCTCGTCGCGATCGATCTGCCTGGCTTCGGCGACGCAGCGCGCGCGACGGGCTACACCGTCGAAGCGATGGCGACGCACGTCGCCCGGCGCATCGTCGCCGAACGGCCGCGCCGCTGGCTCATCGCGGGCCATAGCATGGGCGGGAAGGTCGCGGCCGTCGTCGCCCGGCGTGCCGAAGACGGCGATCCGGAGCTCGCTGGACTCGAGGGGATCGCCCTGGTCGCCGGCTCGCCGCCGAGCCCCGAGCCGATGTCGGACGACCAGCGCGTGGAGATGCTCGGTTACTTTACGGGCGACGGCGCGGCGCGGCGCCGCGACGCAGAGAAGTACGTCGCCGCGAACAGCGGTAACGGCCTGGACCAGGCGGCCGCCGCCGCCGCCGTCCACGACGCGCTCCGGCTCGAACGCGCGGCCTGGACTGCGTGGCTCGAGCTCGGCAGCCGCGAGGATTGGGCGGAGCGCGTCGGCGTGCTGCAGACGCCCGCGCTCGTGTTCGCGGGTACCGATGACGGCGCGCTCGGGCCCGATGCGCAGCGCGAGCTCATGATGCCGCACTTCGCGCACGTCCGCTTCGAGGAGCTGGCCGGCGCGAAGCATCTGCTCCCGCTCGAGCGCGCGGCCGACGTTGCGCGACTCATCCTCGCGCATCTCGCGCAGATCGACTACCGCGCGTTGATCGCGTCGGATCGCGTGAGCGCCGGGACGCGCGCGGCCCTGCTCGCGCGCGAGCAGCCCGACGACGCCGCGTACGCTCCGGATGCGATGAGCGCCAGCGCCCTTGCAACGCTCCGCGCGCTCGTCGCCCGCGTCGTGCCGCAGGAACCGGGCGAGTTCATCGATCTCGCCGCGCGGATCGACGCCGCGCTCGCGAACGGCTCGGGCGACGGCTGGCGTTTCGCCGCCCTTCCGCCCGATGCCGAGGCCTATCGCGTCGGCACGAGGACCCTGCGCGCCGCAGCCGAGCACCGGTACGGCGTCGCGTTCGAGTCGCTCGAACCCGCGGCGCAGGACGCGATGCTGCGGGCGGTCGCGGACGAGACGATCGCACTTCCGGCGCCGCCCGACCGCAACACGACGGAATACTTTTGTGCTGAACAGATGCGGGCATGGTTCGAAGAGGTGCGTGCGGACGCCGTCAAAATCTACATGTCGCATCCGCGCACGCTCGCGCGAATCGGCTACAGCGGGAACGCGAACGGCGGCGACGGGCTGCCGAAGAGCGGCTTCTATCAGGTGGGCATCGGCGAACGCGAAACATGGGAACCGATCGCCGCGACGGAGACGACGCGATGAAGCTCGACGGGATGAAGCGCTACGGCAATGACGAGATCGTCGACGCTGTCGTGATCGGAACGGGCGCGGGCGGCGCGCCGATCCTCGCGCGCTTGGCGCGAGCCGGACTGCGCGTCGTTGCGCTCGAAGCCGGCCGCAATACGACGCCGGAAGACTATCCCGCCGACGAGAGCGCAGCCGACATCTACTGGCTGCGCGAGCGCTTGAGCGCGGGCGAGACGCCGGAGGCGTTCGGCGCGAACAATAGCGGCTCGGGCGTCGGCGGCTCGACGCTGCACTGGGGCGCGTTCTGTCCGCGCGTCGATCCGCGCGATCTCCGGATCCGCTCCGAATTCGGCGTGAGCGAGAACTGGCCGTTCGGCTACGAGGAACTGCTCCCGTACTACGAGCGCGTCGAAGCGTTCATCGGCGTCTCGGGACCGCGGCCCTATCCGTGGGATCCAGCGCGGCGATACCCGCTCGAGCCGGTGTTGCGCAACGCCTCCGCGCAGATGATGCAGCGCGCGTGCGATGCGCTCGGCGTTCGCGCGACCGACGCGCCCGCGGCTGTCGTCTCGCAGACGTTTGCCTATCCCGGCGCAGACGTTCGGCCCGCCTGCATCAACTGCGGCTACTGCCATCAGGGCTGTCGCATCGGCGCGAAAACCAGCATGGACGTAACGTATCTTCCGGTTGCCGTGCGGGCGGGCGCCGAGATCCGGCCCGACGCGTTCGTGCACGGTTTCGAACTGGATGCGAACGGCAAAATCGCCGCGGTCCTCTACCGGCGCGACGGCGTCGACGAGCGACAGCGCTGCGCCAACGTCTTCCTGTGCGCGGGTGCGGTGGAGACGCCGCGGTTGCTGCTCCACACCGGTATCGGCAATTCGAGCGGCCAGGTCGGCCGCAACTACATGTGCCACGTCGCGACGCAGATCTGGGGCCTCTTCGAGGACGAGATGCGGCCGAACAAGGGCTACCCATCCTCGCTCATCACCGAAGACTTCATGCGGCCGGCCGACGCCGATTTCGCCGGTGGCTATCTCGTGCAGAGCCTCGGGATCGTACCTGCGACGCTCGGCCAGAATCTCGCGCGCAGCGGCATGTGGGGCGACGCGCTCGTCGACTATCTGCAGCGCTACAATCACGTCGGCGGCATGGGCATCAACGGCGAGTGCGTCTCGTCGCCAAAGAACTATCTCGAGCTATCGGATGAGACGGACGAGACCGGCGTTCGCAAACCCAAAATCTATTTCAGCACCGGACCAAACGAGCAGAACATGGCTCGGCACGGGATCGCGCTCATGACGAAGCTATGGGAAGCCGTCGGCGCATCGAGGCTGACGACGATCTCACGCAACGCGCACACGATCGGCACGTGCCGCATGGGCGATGACGCGAGCGACAGCGTCGTGGACGACGCGGGCCGTAGCCACGACGTCGAGAACCTCTGGATCTGCGATAACTCGGTCTTTCCGAGCTCCCTCGCGGCCAATCCCGCGCTCACGATCATGGCGCTCGGCCTGCGAACGGCCGAGACGTTCCTGCGCAGCGAGCCGCGTGCGCCGCGGCTCGGCAACGAGCCCCTCGTTCCCCCGACGGTTCCCGTCACCGCCTGACGCACGCGGCAGCCGATCATTACGGCGCGGGCGACGGTTCGCTCGGCGGCGCGCCTCGCTGGTCCCGCATCGAGCGCCGCGCATTCGAGCCGAGCATCAGGAGCGCCCGACCGGCATCGGGCATGAGGTTCGACGGCGTGGCGAGGCCGTCGCCCGAGCGGAAGCCCGGCCCGTGCGAACGCCCGATCGCCCTCGCACTCACCGGTGGCGCGCCGGGCAGGCCGCCCGGGCCGCCGTAGCCACCGGCGAACGCCGAGGCCATCGCGGAGCGAAAGCCGGCGTCAGCCTGCAGCACACGCTCGCTCTCGTCCTTTGTGAGCAGCGCGTCGATCCGGCGCGCCGCCGTCTCGCGATCGATCGTCCCGGCATCGGCGTCCGCGATGACGACCCGGGCCGCACGCGCGTGGTCGGCCGAAAGCGCCCCAAAGGCGGCATCGCGCGCGCGGTCGCGAGCCGCATGCATCGCCGTTCGCGGATCGCTTGCCGCGGGAGCAGCCGTTGACGAAAGCGCCGGCGCCGGCTCGACCGTCGGGGCGGCGGCGAGTGCGACGAACGGCGCCGCAGCGAAGAATCCGGCGAGAACGAGAGCGCGCATGCCGAGCACGTTAGGTCACGTTCCTGAGAGACCGCTGAGACCTTGCCGTGGCGAGCCGGGCGAGCGGGATGATCGCCGCGATACAGGCCACCACGAGCAGCAGCGCCAGCCGGATCCCGATCGCATCGGAGGTCAGGCCGATCGCCGGCGGCCCAACGAGGAACCCGGCGTAGCCGATCGTCGAGACCGTCGCGATCCCGACGCCCGGCGGCAGCGACCCCATCCGGCCGACAGCGCTGAACGCGATTGGGACGACGTTCGCGAGCCCGAGCCCAACGGCGACGAACGCGACGAACGCGACAAACGCGTCGTGCACGCCGATCGCCGCGGCGAGCGCGACCGCCGCGAGCAGCGCGCCGTAGCCGAGCACGCGCACCGGGCCGAGCCGCGCGACGAGCGCGTCGCCACCGATGCGGCCGGCCGCCATCGCGACGCTGAACGCGCCGAAGCCGAACGCGCTCGCCGCCGCGGCGACGCCGAGCGAGGTGCGCAGATAGATGCCGCTCCAATCCGCCATCGCGCCCTCGCCGACGAGCCCGAAGAGGGCGATCGCGCCGAGCACGCCGAGCATCCGGCGCGTCTCGCCGTCGCGCGCGCCGCGTTCGGCGGTTCGTGCGGCGCGCTCCGGTGCTTCGTTCGCGAGCGAGAGTGCCGCGCCGAGCGCGAGCAAGACGCACACCATCGCGACGCCGATGCCCTGCGCCGCGAACGGCACGTCGCGCGCGATGAGAATCGCCGCGAGCGCCGAGCCGAGGAGGCCGCCGATGCTGAAGACGGCGTGAAATGACGAGAGGATCTGGCGGCCGTAGCGCCGCTCGACGGCGACGGCCTGCGCGTTCATCGTCACGTCCATCGAGCTGAACACCGCGCCGAGCAGCGCCGCGCACGCCGCGAACGCCGGATACGACGTCGCGAGAAATGGGAGGCCGAGCGCGGCCGTCGCGAGGACGGAGGCGGCGCCGCACGGCCAGCGGCTGCCGACCCGCGCGACGAGCGCGCCGACCAGCGGCATCGCCACGAGCGACGCCGCCGAGGCCGCGAGCAGCGCAAAGCCAAGCGCGCCGTCGCTGAGCGCGAGGCGTGACTTGAAGAGAGGCAGGTGCGCGACCCACGTTCCGAACGCGAAGCCGTTCGCGAAGAAGAGGACCGAGACGCCGACGCGGTGCGCGCCGGCACGCGTCATTTCGCCGCGCTCTGGATCTCGGTCACGATGCGATCGAAGTGATAGACCGTCCGCAGTCCTGCGAGCAGGGCGCGGCTGTCGACCGACACCGCGCGATTCCGCGCACCGTCATAGCCGTACTCGCCACCGAGCGAATAAATGTTGCCGTCGAAGACCAGCCCGACGACGCGCGCGTTCTGATCGATGAGCGGGCTACCGGAGTTGCCGCCGATGATGTCGTTCGTCGTCGTGAGATTCATCGGCGTCGCGAGATCGAGCTTCGGCTTCGCGGCGAGCCACGTCTGGGGGAGCGCGTACGGTACCGCGCCCGTCGCGCGCCCGAAGAGTCCGGCAATCGTCGTGAACGGCGGCACGGACCGGCCCTGCGACGGAAAGCCCATGACGGCGCCGTAGCTCAGGCGCAGCGTGAAGGTCGCGTCGGGATCGACCGTCGTGCCGTAGATCGCGAAGCGCGCCTTCGCGATGCGCTCAGCGGCCGCTCGCGTCGGGGCGTCGACGCGCGCCTGATAATCTTTCTGGATCGCGCGTACCTGCGGATCGAGCGTGCGCGCGAAGACGATCGCGGGATCGGTCGACGCGGCGATCGCGGCCGCGCCGCCGTCGTAGAGCGCGAGCCGCGCTTTCGCGTCGCCGAGCTTTGTGCCATCGACGAGCCGTGCGGCGAGCGCATCTGGGGCTTCCGCGCCGAGCACCGCGTGCGCGAGCGGATCGTCGGTTCCGAGGTTTTCGCGGACGTGCGTGAGCCGCAAGCCGAGCTCGAGCTTCGCGAGATCGGGATAGAACGGCACGTCGGCGCCGAGCTGCTGCCGCACCGCGACGAGATTGCTATCGTTATATTCCGGAAGCCGCTCGGCGTTGGGCTTTTCGCGTTCCGCCGCGGCCTCGACGAGCGTGAACGCATCGCCGACGACGCCGCCTTCGAGCGAGTTCGCGGCGTTCTCACGATCGCGCAGCTCGGAGCGGACGGCCTGGACACCCGCGACGTCGTCCCACGCCGATCCGGACGACGCCTCGAGCGCGGGATTCGCGGCGACCTTTGCACGGAGCGCGTTCTCCGCCGTCACCTTGAGTGCGAAGAATTGCGGATCTTCGAGCGCGGCTTGGCGTCCGAGAATCGCCTTGTAGCTATTCTGCACGAAGAACGTGTCTTCGTGCGCCTCGCGGCCACGCTCGGGCGACTCCGTATCGAACTGCTCGAGCTCGCCGCGCAACTCGCCAAGCTGCGGCATGACGCTCGGGTACACATATTGCCGCTCGTAGGCAAGTTGCGAATCCGTGAGTTCGCGAGACGTGCCGCCCGGGTTGCCCGCGACGAAGACGAGCTGCCCCGCCTTCGCGCCGGCCGGACTCCACTTCAGGTAATCCGGCGTTGCCGCAGGCTTGCCGCCGACGTACGCCCGCAGCATGCCGAGGTCGAAGTCGTAGCGGGGAAAGTTGAAGTTATCGGGATCGCCGCCGAACTGCGCGACGGCGTATTCCGGCGCGAACACGAGCCGCACGTCCGTATACCGGCGATAGTGGTAGAGATCGTAGATGCCACCATGGTACAGCGAGACGACGTCGCAGCGCACCGTCGGATCCTTGCCGCACGTCGCCTGCGCCGTGGCCTCGGCGGCGTTGAGCGCCTTGACCGCGGCCTCACCCGTCTTGCCGACGACCGCACCCTGAATCGTCGCGGAGACGTCTTCGATCGTCTGCAACTGATCGAGCTCGAAATTCGGACAGGCGTGCTCGTCCTCGGGACGTTTCGCCACGTAGCCCGTCTGCACGAAATCGTGCTGCGGCGTCGAGAGGTTATTCACACACTCGACGACGCAGTGATGGTTCGACATTACGAGCCCCGTTGGCGAGATGAACGACGCCGAGCAACCGCCCGCGATCCGCAGCGCCGCGTGCTGCACGTGATCGAGGAACGGCTTCGTCGGCAGGAAGCCGTAGTCGGCCTTCACCTTCGCCGACGGGAAGTTATCGAACGTCCACATGCCTTCGTTCGCCGAAGCAACCGAGGTCGTAACGAGGAGCGAGCCGAGCGTAGCGGCGGCGATCCGAACCAGCATTCCATAAGCTACGATACCGGGCCGACTTCCGCTTTTTTATCGAGGGCTCGGCTTGAGAAGTTCGCGGTTGACTTGTCGATGTCGATCGTCGTCGCGACATCGAGGATACTTGAGTTTCGACCGGAGAGTCGCATGCAGATTTCCCCGACCGGGCCGACCACGATCGACGCCGCCGCCACGACGGCGCAGCCCGTACCGAGGGCGACGTCACAGCCGGTACCACCTGGCGACTCGATCGCCCGTACCGGTGCCTCCGATCGGCACCTGCCGCACGGCTTCCCGCTTGCGCGAATCATCGAGCGTGCCGCGGCGGCACATGGGATCGATCCGAAGCTGCTGGCAGCCGTCGGCGAACAGGAGAGCGACATGGGTCGCGGCGCGGGATACGATCGAACGACGCACGTCGGGGCGGACGGTCACGGCCACGGCATCTGGCAGATGGACGATCGATTCCATACGATGCGCGATGCCGTTCGCGCCGGTCGCGATCCCGCGTTCGCCGCCGGCGAAGCCGCACGTCAACTCTCCGAGAACATGCGAGCGTACGGCACGTCGAGCGGCATTCAGCGGTATAATGGTCGCGACACGACGCTCCCGTACTATCATGCCGTTATGCGGCACCTCGCACACATCGCCGCGGACGTCCGACCGTGATGCATCGCCGCACGCTCCGGCTGCTTCGCGCCGTCGGCATGCTCGTTCTTCTCGTAGCGCTGATTCGGTCGCGCGTCGACGCGTATCCCGTGCGGCCGATCGGCGTCCGGACGTTTGTGATGAGGGGAACCCTCGTCGACTACAACCTCGGCAATCACGGCGGAGGCCTGACGATCGTAACGGCGGATGGGCGATCGCGGACGGCGGTCATCGCGTATCCCAATACGATCGATGGCCGCCACTATCTCTGCCAAGATCTCCCGAGCCTGCGGGACCCGACACCCAGCGCCGTCGCGTGCTCGCAGCGACCTCCGGGCATCCTCGTCGGGCGCTCGCACATTCGCGTGATCTACTGGTACGGCATGGTAAGGGGCAGGCGCATGGAGATCTCCGACGCGATCGTCAGCGAGCCGACGCGCCGTGAACACTAACGGCGACTATCGTCCGACGCGCGCCGATCGCGCTTCGTACTGATCAGCACGACGGCAGCGCAAAGCAACGTGGCGATCGATACTCCGAGGGCAAGAAGGCTCTCCGGTCGTGCGGCCGACACGAGCGCAGCAACGAGTGCAACGCCAAGCGTTACTCTCCCAGTCGCGCCCGTCGATCGCCATGTCAGCGCGGCCGCGATTGCAATAATGCCGAGTTCGATCATCACGCTTTCTCAGCGTACTTCCCCGTCCGGCATGCGTGGTCAGCCGCATCGCTCCTGACGATCGTATCGCCGATCGCGAGTCCGGTAATCGCCATTCCCACAGCCATTCCTGGCCCAGTCTCCGAGGTGGCGACGATGGTACCGAAGCCAACATAGACGCCGGCGATCGATTGCGCGAGTTCCATGCGCGCGTGCTTACACTCCCAAGAGTCGGTCGACGGCTGCACTTCAGGCGAGACATGAATTGGCGTCGGCGCGGTCACCATCGATCTCGCGGTCATCTTCGGACTCCTTCTCGGCAACGATCGATCGCGACGCCGCGTCAGCTGCCTAGTCCGATCGATGCGTCGAGATCCACCACGCCGCGTATGGCGTCTTCGCGATTCGCTTCCGAGTGTAATCCGGAGCACCGTCGGTCCACCAGACGTCGCCGCGTTCGCCGAGTGCGCGCTTGACGCGGTCGACCTCGTCGTGCGCGTGAACTTCGGCATCGACGTCTTCGTCATGCCGAGCGTGCGTGACGGCGCGCCGCGCGTCCATCAACTCGTGAACGAGCCGCTCGCGAGTTGCATCATCGAGCGCCGGGTTCGATGCGCGCCACAGGGTACCGCGAACGACGATGTAGCGCCCGTCCGGCGTGCGCGGTGCGCCGGCCGCATCGCCTGCTTCCGGGGCGCTCGCGTCGACGTGCTTCGAAATCAGCCGGCGAGTTGGAGACGGGCATTCGCGAAGTCGATGATCGACTGCTCGCGTGCGTAGTCCGCGGTCTGCGGCGTCAACGACCGCTGCCGTTCCGTCGCCGCATCGAGATCGGCTTTCGCCGCGGCGCGGTCGACATCGCCCTTCTTCTGCGCAGAATCGACGAGCACGGTGATGCGATCCGGCAATGCCTGCAAGAATCCGTCGCTCGTCGCGAACTCGAGCCGCTGCCCGCCCGACGCATTCGCGCGTAAGATCCCGGGCCGCAGCGCCGTGAGGAACGGCGCGTGCGACGGCAGGATGCCTTCCTCGCCTTCCGTCCCGACCGCGATCACGAGTTCGGCATCACCCTCGAAGGCGATATTGACGGGCGTGATGAGCCGGAAGGGAATCGCGTTCGCCACTACTTATTCGTCTCGCCGAGTTTGTCGGCGTTCTGCTTGACCTCGTCGATGCCGCCGGCCATGTAGAACGCCTGCTCAGGGAGCGAGTCGAGCTTGCCGTCGAGGAGTTCGGAGAACGCGGCGATCGTATCCTCGAGCTTGACGTACTTTCCTTCGCGGCCCGTGAACTGCTCGGCGACGAAGAACGGCTGCGAGAACAAGCGCTGCATGCGGCGCGCGCGGCCGACGATGATCTTGTCGTCATCGCTGAGCTCCTCGACGCCGAGAATCGCGATGATGTCCTGCAGATCCTTATAGCGCTGCAGCGTCTCTTGGACGCCACGCGCCACGCGGTAGTGCTCATCGCCGATGATTTGCGGATCGAGGATGCGCGAACTCGACGCGAGCGGGTCGACGGCGGGATAAATGCCGAGCTCCGAGATCTGGCGCGAGAGCGCGGTCGTTGCGTCGAGATGACCGAACGTCGTTGCGACGGCGGGGTCGGTGTAATCGTCGGCGGGCACGTAGACGGCCTGGACCGAGGTGATCGAGCCCTTGTGCGTCGAGGTGATGCGCTCTTCGAGGACGCCCATCTCGGTGAAGAGCGTCGGCTGATACCCGACGGCCGACGGCATGCGGCCCATGAGCGCGGAGACTTCCGAGCCCGCCTGCATGTAGCGGAAGATGTTGTCGATGAAGAGCAGGACGTCGGCGCCCTTCTCGTCGCGGAAGTACTCCGCCATCGTCACACCCGTCTGCGCGATGCGGAAGCGCACGCCCGGCGGCTCATCCATCTGACCGAACACGAGCGCCGTCTGTGCGAGCACGCCCGACTCTTTCATCTCGAGCCAGAGATCGTTGCCCTCGCGCGTCCGCTCGCCAACGCCCGTGAACACCGAGAAGCCCTTGTGGACCGAGGCGATGTTCCGGATGAGTTCCTGGATGAGCACCGTCTTGCCGACGCCCGCGCCGCCGAAGAGACCGACCTTGCCGCCACGCGTGTAGGGCGCCATCAGGTCGATGACCTTAATGCCCGTCTCGAAGATCTTCGGCGTCGGGTCCTGCGCGGCGAAGTTCGGCGCATCGCGATGGATCGGCCAATAGGCCGCGGCCGTCACCGGCTCGTCCGAGTCGATCGCCTTGCCGAGCACGTTGAAGATGCGCCCGAGCGTGCCTTCGCCGACCGGGATCGTGATCGGGGCGCCCGTGTTCTCGACGGCCTGGCCGCGCACGAGACCGTCGGTCGAGCCCATCGCGAGGCAGCGGACCTGATTGTTGCCGAGCTCGTCCTGCACTTCGAGGACGAGGTCGCGCGACTGCATCGCCGTGCCGCCGAGGTTCGCATCGGAGGCAACGGCCTTCTTGTTCGCGCCGATCTTGACGATGAGGGCGGTGTTGATGAGCGGCAGCCCCTCGGCCTTGAACTCGACGTCGACGACGTTGCCGAGGACCTGGGTGACTTTGCCCGTGCTCGTGCCAGACGTGGCGGGTTCGGTTGCGATGGCTGACATGATTCTCTTCCTTATCCGGCTTGGGCTTCGGCGCCGCCGACGATCTCGAGCATTTCCGTGGTGATCGCGGTCTGACGCGCCTTGTTCATCGCGAGCGTCAGGTCGTCGAGCAGCTTGCCTGCGTTGTCCGTAGCGTTGGTCATGGCGATGAGCTGAGCCGCGTAGAAGGCGGCGTCGGTCTCGAGCATCGCCGAGAAGATCGTGAACTCGAGATACTTCGGTAGCAGCCGCGTGAGCACGGCCTCGGGCGACGGCGAGAACTCGACGACGCCCATGGGGCCGTCGGTCGCGGCGGCGTCGTCCGCGCGCTTCTCGGCTTGGATCGGCACGAGCGTTTTCGTCTCGGGCCGCTGCGAGAGCATCGAGACGAGCTTCGGGGCGATGAGGACGATCTCGGAGATCGTGCCGTTCGTGAAATCGTCCGTGACCTTCGCCGCAATCTCTTTGGCCGTCGCGAGCTTCTCTTGCGCGGAGAGCGACCACGACTCGGCCGTCTCAAAGCGCGTCCGGCGCGCGGCGTTACGCGCCTTGTTGCCGACCGCGTAGTATGTGATCTCGGAGCTGCAATCGCGCACGTAGAGCTCGCCCGCGCGGATAATATTGGAGTTGAAGGCACCCGCGAGGCCCTTATCCGCCGTCATTAAGATGACGCCGACGGGCGCGCCCGCTTTCCCCGGCTTCATGAACGGGTGGTCGACCGAGCCGATCGCCGACATCAGGTCGCGCAGCATCGCGCCGAGGGCGTCGGCGTAGGGACTCGCCTGCTTCTGCACCGCTTGCGCGCGCCGAATCTTCGCGGAGGCGACCTGCTTCATCGCCTTCGTGATCTGCTGCGTGTTCTTGAGCGACTTGATGCGATCGCGAAGATCGCGGACGCTAGGCACTAGAACCGCGCATTGAACGTCTCGATCGCCTTGCCGAGCGCCTCGGTATGTTCTTTCGAGAGCGCGCCCGTATCGCGAATGCCGTCCGGAATCTCGGGATGGTCGGCGTGGAGGAACTCGGTGAACCCGTGCATCCACGTCTGGATCCTCGGCGTATCGATCTTTGTGAGATAGCCCTTGGTCGCCGCGTAGATGAGCGGAACCTGATCCTCGACGTTCTGCGGCTGGTACTGCGGTTGCTTGAGAACCTCGGTGATCTTCTCGCCGCGCGTCAGCGTCGCTTGTGTGTTCTTGTCGAGGTCGCTCGAGAGCTTCGCGAACGCGGCGAGCTCGCGATATTGCGCGAGGTCGAGCTTGAGCTGACCCGCGACCGACTTCATCGCCTTCGTCTGCGCCGACGAGCCGACGCGCGAGACCGAGATGCCGACGTCGACGGCGGGCCGCACGCCCTGGAAGAACAGCGTCGTCGTCAGGTAGATTTGCCCGTCCGTGATCGAGATGAGATTCGTCGGGATGTACGCCGAGACGTCGCCCGCCTGCGTCTCGATGATCGGCAACGCCGTGATTGAGCCGCCGCCCTTCTCGTCGGAAAGCTTGGCCGAGCGTTCGAGGAGCCGCGAGTGCAGGAAGAAGATGTCGCCGGGATACGCCTCGCGGCCCGGCGGCCGCCGCAGCAGCAGCGAGACTTCACGATAGGCGATCGCGTGCTTCGTGAGGTCGTCGTAGATCACGAGGACGTCTTTGCCCTCGTACATCAAGTCCTCGGCCATCGCCGCGCCGGCGTAGGGGGCGATGTACTTCAGTGCCGGACTATCGGCGGCGCTCGTCGTGACGATCGTCGTGTACTCGAGCGCGCCCTCCATCTCGAGCCGCGCGGCGAGGGCCTTGATGTTCGAGTCCTTCTGCCCGATCGCGACGTAGATGCAGAAGACGTCCTTGCCCTTCTGATTGATGATCGTGTCGATCGCGATCGCGGTCTTGCCGACCTGGCGGTCGCCGATGATGAGCTCGCGCTGGCCCTTCCCGATCGGGATCAGCGCGTCGATCGCGCGGATGCCGGTCTGCATCGGCTGCTTGACGGGCTGACGCTCGATGACGGTCGGCGCGGTGTTTTCGATCGTGCGATATTTCGTCGCCGTGATCGTGCCCTTGCCGTCGACGGCGTTGCCGAGCGGATCGACGACGCGGCCCAGCAGCGAGCTACCGACGGGGACCGAGGCGATCCGGCCGGTCCGCTTGACCTGCATGCCCTCTTTGATCTCGGTGTCGGGCCCGAGGATGATGACGCCGACGTTGTCCACTTCGAGGTTGAGCGCGATGCCCTGGAGGCCGTTGGGGAACTCGACGAGTTCGGACTGCTGCACGGCCTCGAGACCGTAGATGCGCGCGATGCTCGAGCCCACCTCGATCACGGTCCCGACCTCGTCCTCGTGGACCTCGCTCGAGAAATTGGCGATCTGGCTCTGAAGGATGGAGGCGATTTCGTCGGCATTGATCATCGTGGTCGTCCTATCGCGAGGGCGCGGCTACGCGCGGGAAATGGAGAGTTCGCGGGCGAGATCGTCGATCCGCGCGGCGAGCGAGCCGTCGACGCGGCGATCGTTCGTCGTGAGCCGGATCCCGCCGAGGAGGGTGGCGTCCGTGCGCGTGCGGACGTCGTACTGCTTCCCGCTGGAACGGCCGAGGCGCGCGACGATCTCGTCGATCTCGCTCTGATCGAGCGCCCGGGCGCTGACGATCTCCAGCGGCTCCTTGCCGGCGGCGGCGAGTGCGAGCCGCTCGTATTCCGCAGCGATCTCGCCGAGGAGCGCCTCGCGCCGCTTGCGCACGAGCAAGAGGATGGTGTTGCGTGCGATGTCGTCGAGCTTGCCCTCGAAGACGCGGCCCAGGAGCGCGAGCTTCGCGTCCCGGCCGAAGACGGGCGAGAGGAAGAATCGGCGAACGTCGTCCTTGCCGTAGATGGCATCGGTCGCGGAGCGGAGATCCGTCCCGACGCGATCGATCCGGCCGGCGTCCCGGGCCAGATTGAAGATCGCGGTGGCATAGCGACGGGCGACGGTCTGATTTTGCACTACGCGCGCCCGCCGTCCTCAGCGGCCTCGATCGCGTCGGAGACCAACCGGCGATCGGTCTCAGCGTCGACCTTCGAGGCAGCATCGCGTGCGATGCGAACGGCTTTCGCGAGGATATCCGCGCGGAGCTGCTCGCGGGCGGCGGCGAGCCCGCGCTCGAGCTCGCCGTTCGCGTTGACCTCGACGCGCTCGCTCTCGGCGCCGGCGTCGCGAAGGATGCGGTCGCGCTGACGGACCGCCTCGGTCTCGGCGCGTGCGACGATCGTCGTCGCGTCGCTCTCCGCGCGCTCGAGCTCCGCCCTTGCGGTGTCGATCTCGGATTTGGCGAGATCGCGGCGGCGCATCGAATCGAGCCGCTCCGCGTTCTTCCGGGCCTCGGACTTGGCAATGCCGGGGCCGAGGAACCGGCGCCAGATCCAGACGAGCACGGCGATGAAGGCGATGGCCGCGACGACCTGGCTCCAGGTCGCGAGCCCTTCGTAGAACTCGGTGCTCATCGCATAGCGCCCGTCGCCCGCGCCAGCAGCTGCGAAGCGAGCTGCCGTGAGAGTTGGTCTTCTTCGGCACGGGCCGCTTGCAGCTCGATCGCAACGCGTCGCCGCGCCTCATCGGCCGTCTTCGCCGCGCGCCCGTTGGCCGCGCCGACGGTCGCCGACGCCTCTGTTTCGGCGGCCGTGCGCGACGCGGTGAGGATCTCGTCGGCACGGCGGCGGGCCGCCGTGCGCCGAGCATCGGCTTCGCTCCGCAACGTCGCGACCTGACCCTCGTAGCGATCGAGGTCGTTCTTGATCCCGTCGATGACGGCGCGTCGGGCGGCGATCGCCTTGCCGACGGGCTTGAGAAAGACGACGTTCAAAATCGCGAGGAAGATCGCGAAATTGATGACCTGGAACCAGAACGTGCCGTCGACGGAGAGGAACATGGCCGGAGCCTACTTCGAGAGGTGCGAGAGCAGCGCCGGGACGTTCGCGACCACGAGCAGGAGGTAGAACGCGAGGCCGAGGCCGATGATCGGGAACGCTTCGAGCACGCCGACGCCGAGGAAGAGGAATGTGAAGATGTTCGGCCGCGCCTCGGGTTGCCGGGCGATCGCCTCGACGGCCTTGGATGCGACGATGCCGTCGCCGACGGCCGAGCCGAGCGCGACGCCGAGGATGATGAGGCCGAACGCAAGGATCGCCGCGGCTGCGACTAAGCTCTCAGAGCTCACGTGGGTGTACCTTTCTCGAGTGGTGTGGGTCCGGGCGCGCCCGGCCTATGCGTTGGTGAGGGCCGCGCCCGACGACGTCGTGATCGAGGTCGAGGGAGTCGGTTCCACGTTCTCGCCGTGGTCGGCAGCGTGCTCTTCGTGCGCCGTTGAGAGCGAGAGATACACGATGCCGAGCAGCGTGAAGACGAACGCCTGGATCGTCCCCACGAAGAAGTTGAAGAACTGAATAAAAAACGGCAGGATGCTCACCGCGATCGAGAGCGGGAACGCGCCGATGTACACCTTCGCCGTCGTGATCGAAGCGATGATGATGTAGAGCAGCTCGCCGACGAAGATGTTGAAGAACAGCCGGAGCGCGAGCGTTGCGGGACGCCCGATCTCCTCGAGGACGTTGATTGGGAAAAGCACCGGGAACGGCTTGAAGAAGTGCGCGAATGCGCCGAGGCCGTTTTGACGGATCCCGACGACCCAGGTGAGGCCCCAGACGATCAGCGCGAGCGGCAGGGCGGTGTTGAGGTCGCCCGTCGGCGAGCCGCCGAACGGGAACCCGAACGCCTTGAACGGCAGAATGCCAAACTGGTCGAGCAAGAAGATAAAGACGAAGAGCCCGATGAAGAACGGCACGAACGGCTCGCCGCTCGGCCCGAGGGAGCCGTACACCATGTCGGCGACGTAGTCGACGATGCCCTCGAACACGGTCTGCGTCTTGTTGACGGGCGCGCTGCCGGCTTCGGCGATCCGATAGCTGCGGCCGACCCACCACAGCAGCGCGAGCGCCACCGCCATCGCGATCCACGTCGTGTAGACGGTATCGCTGTGGACGTTCCCGAGCACGGGGACGTGCCAGAGCGTATGTTCGCCGATGCCCTCTTTCAAGAATATTCCGTTCGGACGGCGCGCCCGACAAGCAGAGCGTAGAGCGCGAGTGGGAGGAAGAACCCGAGGAAGTAGGCCGCCATCGTCCACCACGGGCCGTGGAGCGCAAACGTCACCGGCAGAACGCCGAAGACGCCGATACGCAAGATGCTGGACATCACGAACGTCGAGACGCTCTGGTGATTCGCGAGACGTTCGTTGCCGCGCATCGTGAGTAGCGCGTTGAGGATCCCGCACGAGACGCCGACGACGAGCGCAACGGCGGCGAGCGGGGATTTGACCGCCAGCAGAGCGGCGCTCGGAAACGCCAAACCAAACGACCACAATGCCATGGGTCGTTTGCGGTCGTAATAAGCGCGCAACTCGGCCTCTGACACGGCACATTCGGGTTGGCAACCGTCGGAAGTGTTTCCTTCGTCAGTTCCCGGGTCGAGCACGTTCGCGCGGTCGCTTAGCCGGAAAACGGCGTCGGCCGCGGGCCGCCGCGATATCGCGCGAGGAGCCAGGCAACGATGCGGCCGGCGGCGAGTCCGTCGCCGTACGGGTTGCTCGCGCGCGCCATCGCCGCGTACGCCGTGCGGTCGCGCAGGAGCCGCGCGGTCGCCGCGACGATCGCGCCCCGGTGCGGGCCGACGAGCTCGAGCGTCCCGGCCTCGAGCCCCTCCGGGCGTTCGGTCTCGTCGCGCATGACAAGTACCGGCTTCCCGAGGCAGGGCGCTTCCTCCTGAAGACCGCCGCTGTCGGTGAGCAAGAGCGTCGAGCGCGCGATGGAATGCACCGTGAGGTCGTAGGGCAGCGGCTCCACGAGCACGATCCCCGGAACCCGGCCCAGGCGCTCGCGCGCGACGGGCGCCACGCGGGGGCTCGGATGCACGGGCCAGAGGATCTGCGGCCGCTCCGGGAACGCCGCGATCTCGGCGAGCGCGTCGCAGATCTCCGGCATCCGGTCGTGATTCTCACGCCGATGCGCCGTCAGGAAGATCAGCGGCCGCGCCGGGTCGAGGCCGCGCCACGCTGCGGGGCTCGCGGGCGGCGCCTCGCGGGCGACCGCGAGGAACGCGTCGATGACGGTGTTCCCCGTGACGATGGCGTCGGCGGGCGCGACGTTCTCAGCCATGAGGTTCGCGTACGCCCGCGCAGTCGGCGCAAAGTGGTGGCTCGCGAGCCGCCCGGTGAGCCGGCGGTTCATCTCCTCGGGGAACGGCTCCCAGATCGTCGAGGTCCGCAGCCCCGCCTCGACGTGGCCGACCGGGACCTTCGCGTAGAACGCCGCGAGCGCGGCCGCCGTGCTCGTCCCAGTGTCGCCGTGCACGAGCACGACGTCGGGCTGCCGGCGCTCGAGCACGGGCACCATTCCCTCGAGCACGCGCGTCGTGATCTGCGTGATCGACTGGTCGTGCGTCATGATGTCGAGATCGTCGTCCGGCTCGATCGCGAAGAGCGCGAGCAGGTCGTCGAGCATCTGGCGGTGCTGCGCCGTGACGCAGATGAGCGGCTCGATCTCCGGCGCCGCACGCAGCGCCGCAACGACGGGCGCCATCTTGATCGTATCGGGGCGCGTGCCGAAGACCGTCATCACGCGGAGCGGACGACGGGGAGCCTCCGGCGTCAGCTGACGCTCTGGAGGTGTACGTGCGACGGCCCGCCCGAGAGCGCGTAGGCCACGATGCCGAGCACGATCGTCACGGCGTAGATCAAGAGTACGGCCTGCTTCACGTTGAGGCCGAACCGGAAGACGAGCATGTGGTGGAAGTGGCCGCGGTCCGCCTCCGTGATCGCCTTACCGGCGCGCACGCGGCGCACGATCGCCGCTGCCGTGTCGAAGATCGGCAACGCGAGCGCGACGAGCGGCACGAGCAGGCTCACCGCGACCGCGACCTTCGCCGTGATGAGCAGCGAGACGGTCGCGAAGACGTAGCCGATGAGTAGCGAGCCCGTGTCGCCAAGGAAGATCTTCGCCGGGTTGAAGTTGTAGGGCAGGAAGCCGAGCGCGCCGCCGACGAGCGCCGCGAGCACGAGCGCCGCCCCGATGTGGCCGTGCATCGCGGCGATCGCGAAGAGGAACGAGCCCGAGATCGCGGTGACGCCCGAGAGCAGCCCGTCGAGGCCATCGAGGAAGTTGATCGCGTTCATCATCCCGAGGTACCAGACGAGCGTGAGCGGATAGTCCACCCACGACGGCAGCGCGACATACTGACCGCCGAACGGCAGCCGGAAATCCGGGATGTGGAAGCCGTAGATCATCGAGACGACCGCGACGACGATCTGCGCGAGAAATTTCGCGCGCGGCTTCATACCCATGATGTCGTCCCACACGCCGACGAGCATGATGAGCGTCGCACCGAAGAGCAGCCCGAAGAAGTCCTGGGTGTCGTTCGCGCGGTGGAAGAGCGCGGTCCGCAGCGCGAAGCCGATCGCCACGAAAAGCGCGAAGGCGATCCCGAGATAGACCGCGATCCCACCGATGCGGGGCTTGGGCTCCGTGTGCATCCGGCGTTCGCCCACGGCATCGAGCGCGCCGACCCGCAGCGCGAGCTTGCGGACCTGCGGCGTCGCGAAGTACGCCGTCACGAACGCGGTGAGCGCGGCGAGGACGTAGATACCGGCGGCATTCACGCCCTGGCCGCCGGTTCGAGCGTCACGCCCGCCTCGCGCAGGAGCCGCTCGGCGAACGGGTCGGCGTAGTCGCAGGCATAGATGATCCGCTCGATGCCAGCGCTGATGAGGAGCTTCGCGCAGTTTACGCAGGGCTGATGCGTGCAGTATGCCGTTGCGCCGGAGAGGCCGACGCCGTGCAGCGCGCCCTGGACGACGGCGTTGGCCTCGGCGTGCGTCGAGCGCACGCAGTGCCCGGCGACGAGCTCGCAGCCGACGTCGAGACAATGCTCGACGCCTCTGGGGGCGCCGTTGTAGCCGGTCGTGAGGATACGGTGCTCGCGAACGAGCACGGCGCCGACGCTCGCGCGCGGACACGTGGCGCGCGTTGCGACCGTCCGCGCCACCTGCATGAAGTACTCGTCCCAGCCGGGTCTGGGCGGCGCGCTCGGGATCATCACTGCGGGCTTCTCTACGACGTCGATGCTCGGAACCTCCAAGCGCATCGTTTTTGTCAGACGCTCAAACGATGATGCGGAACGCCGATACCAAGCGCACATCGACCTTCCCGACGGTTCAAGGAGGTCAACGACCGCTTCGGTTATGGGCCGACGACGCCATGCTGTTCGGAGGCGGAGCGGCGGCTCATCGAGATCACGCGCCTCGTACGACGAGGTAGCGCTGGGCGGTGGCGGCCTAGCTAGTCGTCATCATCGTCGTCATCATCATCGTCGTCGTCGTCGTCATCGTCGTCGTCGTCGGCGAGCGGATCGGTCTCGTCGGCCGGAGCGGGGGCCGGGGCCGGATCGGTGTATCGCACGGATTTTCGCTTGGCGGAATTTCCAGAGGCCACGGTCAGGTCACCGAGACGCCTTCGAGGTAACCTTCGCCAAAATCGTAATCGGCAGCCACCTGATGCTCGGCGGCGATCGACATGCGGCACCGCTTGAAGTACCGCAAATTCTTGTCACGATGGATGCGGCTGAGCTTCTCGAAGATCATCGGGATCTGGTCGGGATATTCGAATTTCCGGTCGCCGTCGAACTCGTTGCTGCGATAGACGGCATCGATGTGATAGCGCTCCCCTTCACGCGTGGCGTGCAGGTTAATGCGCAGAAACGGACCGTCGACGGCGCGCATCGCGAGTTGGGCGATCATCGTGATCGCTTCGAGTTGCCCGTGGAACTCAAGATCGGCCATGAAGTGCTCCTACCCGTTCTCCGGCGCTCGATAGCTCGCCGGGACGGACGAGGTACTGCCGAACATCCGGTCGCCCGCGTCGCCGAGGCCCGGGACGATGTAGCCATGCTCGTCGAGCCGCTCGTCGACCGCGCAGGCGACGACGCGCGTGCCCGGCCGGGCAGCGAACAGATGCCGAAGCCCCTCGGGCGCCGCAATGAGGCACAGGAGCGTCACCTCGGTCGCGCCACGCTCGGCGAGCACCTCGATCGCGGCGGCGGCCGAGTTCCCGGTTGCGAGCATCGGATCGAGCGCGAAGACGCGGCGCCCCGCGAGCGATTCCGGCAGGTTCGCGTAATACGGAACGGCGGCAAGCGTTTGTGGATCGCGAAAGAACCCGAGATGGGCGACCGTCGCGTCGTCGATGACGGAGAGAAAGCCCGGCAGCAGGCCGAGCCCCGCGCGCAGAATCGGCGCGACGACGGGTCGGTCCGCGATCCGCTGGCCCCAGGTCGCGGCGACGGGCGTGAACAGCGGCTCCGCCCGCAGCGCCAAATCCGCCGTCGCCTCGTAGGCCAGGAACGCGCCGAGCTCCTCGACGAGCCGTCGGAACACGGACGCTCGGGTCGCGGCGTCACGAATCCGGGCGAGCCGATCGACGATCGCGGGATGCCGGACGACGCGCAGGTTCTCCATCGGGCGTGCGACCTTCGCGCCGGGCGGCACGTTCCCGTCGTCGAAGCTCAATCGTCAGCCCTTCTTCCGGAGGCCGCCCGTGCATTTGCCGCTCGCCCGCATCGTCACCGCAAGCACACTCCTCTCCGCAGCCCTGGCCGCCTCCGCGCGCGCCGCGGCGCCCTCGCCGACGTTCGCCGGAACCTACACCTCAACGGTGGCCGCCGGCGACGGCGTCCGCCACACGATCGTGACGATCCGCGGCGACCACGAGCTAACGATGCACACCACGTTCAGCCGTCACACCCAGCGGCCTGTGCCGATGGGCGTCACGCGGCCGGTCGACGAGGCCGGCACCTGGCTGCTCCACGGGAAGACGCTGATCTTCCACGTGAAGACCACGACCGCGTCGACCGAGGGCGGCGACCAGGCCCCAAAATTCGCAGACCTCGCCTTCACGCTCGAGGGGTGCATCCTGCGAGCGACGGAGGTCGGCGGGAGCCCCGCCGCCCTCGAGTTCGAGAAGCGCGGGTGCTCCGCGCTCTAAGTGTTACGGCACGTCGTAACGCGCGGTGAGCTCGGCGACCCGCGCGCGCAGCCGTTCCACCTTCGCGTGCTCGGCGACGTCGTCGAGCGCCTCGCCGATGATCGCGCCGATCTCGCGCGCCTCGGGCTCGCCCATGCCGCGCGTCGTGACAGCGGGCGTCCCGATGCGGATGCCGCTCGTCACCGCCGGCGATTGCGGGTCGTAGGGTATCGCGTTCTTGTTGACCGTGATCTTGATCTCGTCGAGGTACGCCTCGACCGCCTTGCCCGTGAGCCCCTTGGGGCCGAGGTCGCACAGCAGCAGGTGCGTATCCGTCCCGCCGCCGACGAGCCGGACGCCCGCGCGCTGCAGTTGATCGCCCATGGCGCGCGCGTTCGCGATGACCGCGCGCTGGTAGTCGACGAAGTCGGGCTGCTGCGCCTCGCGGAACGCGACGGCTTTGGCCGCGATCGTGTGCATCATCGGGCCGCCCTGGATGCCCGGGAAGATGCTCTTGTCGACCGCGGCCGCGCGGTCACTCTTGCAGAGGATCAACCCGCCGCGCGGGCCGCGCAGCGTCTTGTGCGTCGTCGTCGTCACGTAATCGGCGAACGGGACGGGAGAGGGGTGCAGTTTCGTCGCGACGAGCCCCGCGATATGCGCCATGTCGACGAGAAACGCAGCGCCGATCTCCGCCGCGATCTCGGCGAACGGCGCGTAATCCATCGTCCGCGGATAGGCGCTCGCGCCGGCGATGATCAGCTTCGGCCGGTGCTCGCGTGCGAGCGCGCGGACCGCATCGTAATCGATGAGGTCGTCTTCTTTTCGAACGCCGTACGCGACGGCGTTGTAGATCTTGCCGCTGAAGCTGACCTTCGTGCCGTGCGTGAGGTGACCGCCATGCGCGAGCGACATGCCGAGGATCGTATCGCCCGGCTTCAAAAGCGCCATGAAGACGGCCATGTTCGCCTGCGCGCCCGCGTGCGGCTGCACGTTCGCGTGGTCGGCGCCGAAGATCGCCTTCGCGCGATCGATCGCGAGTTGCTCGGCGACGTCGACGTACTCGCAACCGCCGTAGTAGCGCTTGCCGGGATATCCCTCGGCGTACTTGTTCGTAAGAACGGATCCGGCCGCTTCGCGCACGGCGCGGCTGGCATAGTTCTCCGAGGCGATGAGCTCGAGGTTCTCGCGCTGACGGCGCTCCTCGGCCTCGATCGCGGCGTAGATGTCAGGGTCGCGCTCCGCGAGCGCGCTCGAATCGAGCAGCTGCATGCATCGATCTTCGAGACGGAGCGCCGAGCTCCCGGCGGCGAACCTAGCTCGCGGGCGGTCCGCCGTTGATGATCACGTAGCCCGTCTGCGGCCACGAGGCGGTCGGCTCACTGTGATGCGTCCAGTCGATGCCCGTCCTGCCGTCCGGATCGTCGTAGTAGCGGCCGCGGACCTCGGCCCGGTCGCCCGGGTGCACGTCGAACGGCGTCGTCTCGTCGAGGTTCGTGACGATCTCGATCAGCGCGCCCGGCGCGACCGTGACGTAAAAATAGCCGTGTTCGCCGCTGCGCGTGCGGCGCGCTGGGAGCACCCGGGCGACCGTCCCGCAAACCGTCACCTCGGTGTAGCCCGTTGGATGACGCGCGACGAGCGCGAGGAAGCCCGCGTCGTCGCAGGCGCTCGCCGTACCGGAGGCCACCGCCGTGGCGGGGCGGTCGTGTGCGGGGGCGGCGCACCCGGCGACGAGCGCTTCGAGCGCGAGGCAGAGGAACGGGCGGGTGAGGCGGGTCATCGGGCTCCCTCGCGAACGGGCGTCGCATGAAGTTCGCATGCTCGAGCCGGAGCTTCGCGCCGGCGTTCGCGGAGGGCCGGATCACGCATCTCGAGTGGCTCGACGTCTGCGCGAACGAGCTCGAGGTCGACGGTGTCGTCCTCACGACGAGCGACTTCCCGCGGACCGACGACGACTACCTCGCGCAGGTCAAGAAGACGGCGGTCGACCTCGGGCTCACGATCGCGGCCGTCGAGGCGGCCGACGTCTGGAACGAGCCGGCGGCGGCGCTCGCCGTGGCCATCGCGGTCGGCGCGCCGCTCGTCGCCACGTGCGCCGCCGCCGAGGCAACCGAGCCCGAAGCCGCAGGCGCCTTCATCGCGGCCGCGCGGCGTGCCGCGCGCGCCGCGAAGGCCGCGAACGTGACGCTCGCGCTCCGGCCGGCGCCAGGCACGCTCTGCACCACGGGCGCGGAGCTCAAGGGGCTCCTCAAGGACGTCGACGGTGCGTGGCTTCGGCCGGCGTTCGATACGGCCGCCGACCCGCTCGGCACGCCGCTTGAACGCGCCGTCATCGCCCACCACGCGCTCGGCGCGGACGACGCGGCCGGCATCGTGGCCCTCGCCCGCTTCCGTGGCTTCGTCGTGCTCGCTGCGCCGGCCGACCGAGAGCCGCGCGCCTATCATGCGGCACTCGCCGCGTTTCGCGCCCGGCGCGAACGAGCACTCGCCACGATCTGAATTCCGGGGGACAACGACCGCCCACGCCGTCTGCATGCCAGGGTTGAGACCTGCCCAACAGCAGGTGGGTGCGGCCCGGGCGCCAGGGAGTTGGGGCAAGCCCCCGCTCACTACTGTCGTATCCGGAGCTGATGCTCCCTTGGTGTATACGTTGGTCCAACACCAAAGCAAGTCCGCGAACGCAGCCAGTCGTCGTCCGGGTTCGATTATCGCACCGCCGTCAAGCCGCGTTTGGAGTTGACAACGCGGAGAGAAAGACGCGGACATGGCGGGCAAACGGATCCTCCTAACGGTCAACCCGCATGCTCGTCGCGGATCGGGCGCCGAGGAGACCGCCCGCGCGGCCTTCGAAGCCGCGGGTCACTCGGTGGTCGTCGTCGCCTGCGAACGCGATCCGGAGCGGTTCTCAGCGCTGATCGCGCGCCATCGCGACGAGATCGACGTCGCGGCGATCGGCGGCGGCGACGGGACGCTCCTCGCCGCGCTTCGCGGCGTCAGCGAAGCGAAGGTTCCCATCCTGCTCCTGCCGCTCGGGACGACGAACGAACTCGCCCGTACGCTCCGCATCCCGATGCAGCTTCCTGCCGCCTGCGCGCTGGTCGACGTCGGCGAAGCCCTGCCGATCGACGTCGGCGTCGTCAACGGCGCGGTGTTCGTCAACGAGGCGAGTATCGGGCTCTCGAATCGCGTCGTGAGCCAGCAGACCGAAGAGGTCAAGTCGCGGTGGGGACTGCTGTCGATTCCGCTCGCGACGCTCCGCGCGATCCCGGCCATGCGGCACTATCATCTCGAGGTCGACCACGGGGGCCGGCAGACACAGTTCCGGACGGTTCAGCTCACCGTCGCGAACAGCTACCGCTTCGGCGGCTTCGCCGAGGACGATGAAGCGACGCTCGAGGACGGCCTCCTGAGCCTGTATAGTTTTCAAATCCGCCACTGGTGGGATGGGCTGGCCGTCATCGCCTCGGTCGTCATGAAGCGCTTTCCAAAATCGTCGCGCGTCACGCGGGTCCGGGCGCAGCGCTTCGTCGTGCGGTCGCGCCACAAGCACCGGGTCTTCGCCGACGGCGAGCACGTTACGGAGACGCCGGCGACGTACTCGGTGCTCAAGGACTACGTCGAGGTCTATCGGCCGCGCGGAAGCGCGCAGTCGGAGTGACGGTTAGCGGCCTCCTGCGTCCGACGGCGTTCATCCCGCACATCGAGGACATCTCCGTTCCGGAGCTCGTCGCGGACGGCGTCCGCGGCATCATGGTCGACCTCGACAACACGCTCGTCGGGTTTCGCGCGACGACGCCGACCGACGCGGTCGTCGCTTGGCTCGCGTCGGCACGGACCGCGGGGATCGCCACCTGCGTCGTCACGAACAACGGCACGGCGTGGGCGCGCGAGGTTGCTCGGACGCTCAACGTGCCGATCGTCGCGAACGCGCGGAAGCCGCTCGGGCGCGGCTTTCGGCGCGGGCTCGCATTCTTGAATCTCGACCGCAGCGCCGTCGTCGTCATCGGCGATCAGCTCTTCACCGACGTGCTCGGCGCGAAGCTCTTCGGGTTGCGCGTCGTGCTCGTCGATCCGCTCGTCCGACGCGACCCGCTCAATACGCTCCCGCTGCGTTTGCTCGAACGGTGGCTCCTCCGCGACCTACCGCGAACGAACGACGATCTCGCCGACCGAAATCTCGAGTCGTAAACGAAAAGCGGCCCGTCCGAAGACGAGCCGCCAATAGCGTCCAGAGACGACGAATCAGACGTCCTTGCGGACTTCCTGCTTCGCGCCGTCGACTTCGCCGAGCGTCGAATGCTTCGCCTGATTGAGAACCGAGCCGGCCTTTTCGCCGGTCGTCATCTGGTTGCCGGCGACGTCGCGCTTCTGCTGCTCGGCTTCGGCGGCACCCTTATGGCCCGCTTCACTCGCAGCGTCCTTCGCATTGTCGACGGCGCCCTTGATGCTGTCGCCCACGTTGTTGAGTGCGTCCTTGAGTCCCATGAAGAGAGTCCTTTCAAAAGCGGCGCCGTGTGCGGCACGGCGCGACGCAGATCATGTACCCGCCTGCCGAACGACTCGAACCTGATACCGTCACGTCGCGCCGCGGCCGAGCACCGGCGCATACGCGGCGAGCGCCCGCTCACGCGCCTCGGCATGGTCGACGATTGGCGCCGGGTAGGTCTCGCCGAGCGTCACGCCCGCCGCTCGCGCCTCGAGCGGCGCGAGCTCCCAAGGCGCATGGATTGCCTTCCCGGCGATGCCTGCGAGCTCGGGAACCATGCGCCGGATGAATGCGCCGTCGGGATCGAACTTGCGGCTCTGCAAGATCGGATTGAACACGCGGAAATACGGCGCGGCATCGGTCCCGGTCGAGGCCGACCATTGCCAGCCGCCGTTGTTGGCGGCCTTATCGCCGTCGGCGAGCGCTCGCTCGAAATAGGCCTCGCCCGCGCGCCAATCGAGCAGCAGATCCTTCGTGAGGAACGACGCGACGATCATCCGCAGCCGGTTGTGCATCCAGCCGGACTCGTTGAGCTGGCGCATCGCCGCGTCGACGATCGGGTAGCCCGTCCGGCCCGCCTGCCACGCCGCGAGGTCCGCCTTTGAACTACGGTACTGAAGCTTCCTCGCGCGCTCGTCGAACGGTCCCGTTGCGACGCGCGGGAAGTTCGCGAGGATCTGCTGATAGAAGTCGCGCCAGATCAACTCGCTCAGCCACGTGTCGAACCCCGTCGCCGCCGCCCCACGGGCGCCGTGCCGCGCCTCGAGTGCCGCGTGCACGCACGTCCGGATTCCGATCGTGCCCGCGCGCAGGTGCGGCGAGAGGTGCGAGGTCCCGAACTCGGCAGGCACATCGCGCGCCGTCGCGTAGCCGGCGCCTCGCTCGGCGAGAAAATCCGCGAGCAGCCCCGCCGCGATCGCCTCGCCGCTTGCGCGCGCCAGCGAGGGCGCGGCGAGGCCGTAGTCGCGCGGCGCGGGCACGTCGCGCGTCTCGCCGATCGCCGCCCGCGTCGCGAGCTTGCCGTCGAGACCCGCGTGCGAATCGACGGGTATCCGCGGTTCTTCGTGCAGCCGCGCGAGCCACCGCCGCTTGAACGGCGTGAAGACGGTATACGGCGTGCCGTCGTCCTTGAGCGTCTCGTCCGCTCCGTAGTAGACGTGATCGAGACACGCGACAACGGCGGCGCCCGTCGAGCGGAACGCCTCGTCGACGCGTTCGTCACGCGCGATCGCCTCCGGCTCAAAGTCCCGATTGTAGTACAGTGCCGTAGCATTTACGCGCTTCGCGAGTCGCGCGAGCTCGCGTGCGAAATCGCCCTCGAGTAGGGCGAGATCGCTGCCACGCGTGCGCAGATCGGCGCGCAACGCCGCGAGCGCATCGAAGAAGAACGCGGCGATCGCGCCGCCGACGGTGCCACCGCGCAGGAGCTCCGGATCGAGGACGAAGGCGAGTACGACGCGTTCGCTCTCACGGAGCGCCCGCGCGAGCGCGCGATGATCGGCGAGGCGCAGGTCGCGGCGGAGCCAAACGAGCGAGGTGGCATAACGGTCGGCCATCGCTCGTTCTTGCCCATTCCGCGGGCGGCCCAGGGACGCAGGAGGCGCCGCGGAACCGGCCCGCGTGCGGCTGACCCTCGAACGACTCTCGCTTCCGCTCGTCGACCCCTTTACGATCGCGCGGAGCTCGACTCGGACTACAGAGTCCGTCGTCGTTCGGCTCGCTGCGGACGGGCTGCACGCCATCGGCAAGTCCGCGCCTTCGGAACGCTACGGCGAAACCGCCGAATCGGTCATCGCGACACTCGAGAGCCGGCGCCTGCCGGAGGATCCCTATGCCCGCGAAGCGGCCCTTCGCGGGCTACCGCCGGCGGCCAGCTGCGCGCTCGATATCGCGCTGCACGACCTGCTCGGACAACGCGCGCGGCTGCCGATCTGGCGGATGCTCGGCCTCGATCGCGACATCGCGCCCGTCACGTCGTTCACGATCGGCATCGACACGCCCGAACGCATGCTCGGCAAGCTCGCGCGCATCGGCGATCATCCGGTGCTCAAGGTCAAACTCGGCTTCCCCGAGGAGCTCGAGGTCGTCGCCGCGATCCGCGATCGCTACACCGGTACGCTGCGGCTCGACGCGAACGAAGCCTGGACGCCCGAGGAAAGCGTCGCAAAGCTGCGGGCGCTCGAACGCTACGACGTCGAATTTTGCGAGCAGCCGATCCCAGCGGGCTCGCCGGAGCGGCTCCGCTGGATCTCCGAGCGCACCACGATCCCGCTCGTCGCCGACGAGGACGCCCGGACCGCGAGCGACCTGCCCGCGCTCGCCGGCGCCGTCGCGGGCGTCAATCTCAAGCTCGTGAAAACCGGCGGGCTCGCGGGCGCCCTCGCGGCGATCGCGACCGCGCGCGCGCTCGGCCTCAAGGTCATGATCGGCTGCATGGTCGAGAGCGCAATCTGCACGACGGCGGCCGCGCAGATCTCGCCGCTCGCGGACTGGGCCGACCTCGACGGCCCGTTCCTGACGGCGCACGATCCGTTCTCCGGCGTCACGTACGACCGAGGCCGCCTCGTGCTTCCCGATTCCCCCGGCCTCGGCATCGTCGAAGCGCCGTGAGCCGCCGGTACGTCGCCTTCGCCCCCGGCCTCTTCGCGACGCGCTCCGCGAAGACGGCACACGGCGCGATCGCGTACGGCCGGGATCCCGTCGTCGCCGTCGTGGACCCGACGCTCGGCGGCCGCCGCGTCCGCGACGCGTTGCCGTACCTCGACTCCGACGTGCCGATCGTCGCCGACCTCGCGGCGGCGCGCCGGTTCGAGCCGACCGCGCTGCTGCTCGGAACCGCGCCGCCCGGCGGCGTCCTGCCCGACGGCTGGCGCGCGACGATCCTCGAAGCCCTGGCAGCCGGGCTCGACGTCGTCTCGGGTCTGCACGACATGCTCGGCGACGATCCGGAGTTCGCGAATGCGGCGCGTCGTAGCGCGGCGACGATCTCCGACGTGCGCGCGCCGCCACCGCCGCGGCTCTTCACGGGCGCCGCATTCGGCGTCCGCGCGGTCGTGCTGCTGACGGTCGGCAGCGATGCCGCCGTCGGCAAGATGACGGCCGCCCTCGAGCTCACCGCGGCCGCACGCGCTGCCGGAACCGACGCGCACTTCGTCGCGACCGGCCAAACCGGGATCGTGATCGCCGGCCGCGGGACCGCGATCGACCGCACGATCGCGGATTTCGCGACCGGGGCGGTCGAGGAACTCGTCGTCGCAGACGGCGACGCGGAGCTGCTCGTCGTCGAGGGGCAGGGCGGGATCGCCCATCCGGCGTTCGCGCCCGTGACCCTCGCACTGCTCTACGGGAGCGCCCCGGACGCGCTCCTGCTCGTGCATCGACCGACCCGCGAGCGCGCCGAGGGCTTCGCGACGCCGATCCCATCGCTTCCGGACCTCGTGGCCCTCTACGAAGCGCTCTGCGCCACCGTCAAGCCGGCGCGGGTCATCGGCGTCGCCCTCAATACGGGCGATCTCGATGCCGCAGGTGCCGAGCGTGCACTCGAAGCCGCTCGCGAGGCGACGGGTCTGCCCTGCGCGGATCTCGTGCGCGGCGACGCCGCGGCGTTCTACGCGGCGCTGCGGCCGATGCTCGCCGGCAAGGGCTCGCCGCGCTGAGCATCGCCGTGACGCGCGTGCTCGCGGCCGCGGCCCTGGTCGCGTGCGCCGTCGCAACGGCCGGCTGCACGAAGGTCGACGCGCCGACCACCGCCGGGCGGCATCCGTGGACGCACCCCGGCTCGCTGCGACTCGGAAGCACGGATGAGCCCGACGGGCTCGATCCGCTCTTCGCGCACTCCGACGCGACGGACCAGATCGACGCGCTGATCTTCGCGCCGATCTTCCGCTACGGCCCGCGCGGCGAGATGGTGCCCGAGCTCGTCACCGAGGTGCCGACCTACGCCAACGGCGGCATCTCGCGCGATTCCAAGACGATCGTGCTGCACTGGCGCCGGGGTGTCCGTTGGTCCGACGGCGCGCCGCTGACGCCGCGCGACCTGCGCTTTACCTGGCGCGTCGTGATGAACGATCGTTTACCCGTGAAGCTTCGCGACGGCTGGGACGACATCGCGGCCATCGACGTACCGGACGACGCGACCGCGATCGTCCGGCTCAAGCGCCCCGACGCCGACGTCCTCGGGAGCTTCGGGGGCGGCGGCGGCAGCGCGTATCCGCCGCTCCCCGAGCACCTGCTCGGCCACGTCGCCGATCTCGTGCACGCGAGCTTCGAGACGGCGCCGATCTCGAGCGGTCCGTTTCTCCTGACGCGCTGGAACCACGGCAGCTCACTGGACTTCAGGGCGAACGCGACGTACTGGCGGGGCGCGCCGAAGCTTCACGACCTGACCTATCGAATCGTGCCCAATCCCGACACGCTCGTCGCGCAGCTGCTCACGCACGACATCGACGTCATCGCGAGTGTGGGCGACGCGCAGCTGCCGCGCGTGCGCGGCGTCGCGGGCATCCACATCGACGAGACGCTCTCCGCGAACATCCGGCGCCTGGAGTTCGACGTGGCGCGGCCGGGCCTGCGCGACGTGCGCGTGCGGCGCGCGCTCGCCGAGGCGATCGACTGGGATCGGCTCGACGCGACCGTCTACGGCGGGATCGACCGCCGCGCGCGCAGCGATATCGTTCCGACGTCGTGGGCGGCGCCGAACGTCCCGGCCTATCCGCACGACCCCGCCGCCGCGCGCGCGCTGCTCGACGCGGCGGGCTATCGCCCGGGGCCGGGCGGCATCCGCACGGACGGTGCGACGCCGCTGCACTTCACGATCTCCGCGACCAACCGGCCGGGCAATGAGAAGGCCGAGGTCGTGATGCAGCAGGCCGCACGCGCGGTCGGCATCGGGCTCACGATCAAGAACTATCCGCCGAGCCTGCTCTTCTCGCGCGAGGGCCCGATCTACACCGGACGCTACGACATGGAATGGTCGATTGAAACCAACGGTCCCGACCCGGACAATCAAGGGCTCTGGAGCGCGGAGTTCCTCCCGCCGCACGGTTCGAATACGAGCTTCCTGCGCGACTCGCTGATCACGCGGACCTCCGCCGAGGCGCTGCTGACCTTCGACCACGCGAAACGCAAGGCGCTGTACCAAACCGAGGAGACGCGGCTGCACGAGCTCGTGCCGATGGTGCCGCTCTACTGGCAGACCGCGATCGCCGCCTACAACGACGACCTCCGGCACTACGAGCCCGCCGAGTACATCACGAATAATTGGAACGCGTGGGAATGGTCGATGTGACGTGCTGACGCTCGCGCGCCCGGAGCCCGGCGACGAGATGCTCGTGCCGATCGGACCGTCGCGCGAAGCGATCGTCTCGTGGAACGCCCGCGCGCTCGAGGGTGCCCTCGAACTCCGCTTCAACGCGGCCGATGGCCGCACGTCGGCGTGGCTGCCCTACGTGCGCTTCGCCGCCGACGGCCGGCGCTCGTGCGACGGCGCGGAAAGCTTCGTGCGCATCGCGACCGACGTCGTACGCGCGGACGTCGACCTCGTGACGGTCGGCGTGCGGTCGGCGGGAGTGCTCGACGCGCTCTTCGTGAGCGTGCCCGATCTCGGCGCGCCGTCACCCGTCGTCGCATTACCCGCCCTCGATCTCGACGTGCCGGCCTCTTCGCAGTACGAGCCGCGCTACCCGGACGAGCGCGGCTGGTGCGCGCCCGCCTCGCTCGCGATGCTGCTCGCGTATCGCGGGTATCCCGTCGACGTCCCGATCGTCGCGCGCGAGGTCTTCGACGCGCAGTACGGCGGCACGGGGAACTGGACGTTCGGCATCGCGTTCGCAGCGACGCTCGGCTTTCGCGGGGCGGTCGTCCATCTGCGCGACCTCGCGCACGCGCACGCTTTCCTCGCCGAGGACGTGCCGCTCGCGCTCTCGATCGCCTGGAAACCCGGCACCCTGCCTGGGGCGCCGCTCCCCCGCTCGGCCGGCCACGTGCTCGTGCTGCGGGGCATCGACGCGGCGGGCGACGCGATCGTCTGCGACCCGGCGCGCGCCGACGTCGTGGCGACGTATCCCAGGCGCGCCTTCGAGCGCGCGTGGCTCGGCCATGGCGGCATCGCGCTCGCGATCGTTCCCGCTCCGCGCGAAGCGGAGCTCGTTTCGCTCGCGAACGCGTGAACCCGCCGGAACCTACCCCCGGACCGGCAGTGGGGCGACCACCCGCCGCCCCGTCCGGAGCGCCGCGAGCGCGAATGCCCAGAACGCGACGAGCGCGCACCAGACCGGGAGCTTCTCGGTGAGATCGTCGAGCCGGATGGTGACGGCGCCGGCGTCGCGTCGGAGATCGATCCCGTCCTGCGTCGCCGCGAGCGCGGGGTCAGCGAGCCGCGCGAATGCACTCGCGCTCGGCGCTGCCCGTAGCAGGCTGTGTGGTGCCCCGAGGCCGACGGCGATCGCCCCGTAGCCGACGCACGCGAGGAGGACGCCGAACGTGACCTTCCTGAGGTTGAGGCCGCCCGCGGCGAAGGCGGCGAGCGATCCCGCGACCACGAGCGAGCCCACGATCATCGACCGCTGAGCGGGCAGGGGCCACGCGCACGCAAGCAACGCGAGCGTCGCCGCCGCAGCGATCGTCGTCGACCGCTCGCGCGAGGCCGCGGCGCGCGCCAGCAGCGCGAATCCGAACGGCAGGGCGACGGCCATCTGACCGAGGTGGATGTACGCGCTGCCGAGCAGGATCGCGGCCGCCGGGAAGGTCGCGACGTATGCGGCATCGCCGAGCCGGCGGGCGAGGGGGCCCGCGATCGCGACGGCGGTGACGACCGTCGCCACGTAATCGAACCCGCCGATTGCGACAGCGAGCCGGTCGGTTGCATGCAGGGCCTCAGCGATGAACGTGAGGCTGTACTGAATCGTGAACGCCGCCTCGGCGACCGCCTGGACGGGCAGGGCGCTCGTCGCGTACTCGAGCCAGCGCGAGGCCGGCCCGATCGCGAGACTGCCGCCGACGAGCGCGAGCCCGGCAAGGGCGAGCACCGGCCGCGAGCGAGGCCGCCAAACCGCGAGGGCGAGCCAGAGCGGCAACGCGACGTGCGGCTCGATCGCCGTCCCCGCTACGGCGAGCGCGGCCCACCGATCGCGCCCCGCGCGCAGCGCGAGCGCGGCGAGCGCCACGCACGCCACGACGAACGGCGGGATCTGGGCATTCGGAACGTTCGTCGCGAAATCCAGGAGGACGAGCGGCGGCGCGAGCACCCACCACGGCAACGCCGTGAGCCGCCGCAGGCCGACGTAGGCGACCCCGACGGCGAGGATGCTCGCGGCGACCCACAGGAGACCGCCGGGCAGAAACGGCAGCGCGCCGAGCGGTGCGAGCATTGCGAAAAAGTACGGCGGGAACGGGGCCGGGTCGATCTCGAGATCGGCCGCGGGGTGCGCCGCGCGCTGACAGCGCATCAGCGGGGCAGCCAGGTAGGGGTCGCCACGGGCATCCGCGACCCGAGCGGCACAGCCGAACGCGAGATAATCCGAATATCCGAGCGCCGTCGCCGGGCGGCTCACGAAGGGCTCCATGGTCGAGAAGACGACCGACAGGAGCCCGATCGCGACCGCCGCGCTTGCCAGGGGCCGAGTCATCAGGCGCGTCAAGCGCGAATGAGTCGCGGGTGACCCGCTCCGTCGTTCAGCCCGCCTACCGCGTCGCCGCAGCGGCCGCCGCCAACCCGCCGCTGCGAATCGTGCTCGTCGAGCCCGAGATCCCGCCCAACACGGGAAACGTCGCGCGACTGTGCGCGGCGACCGGCTGCGCGCTGCACCTGATCGAACCGCTCGGCTTCTCGATCGGCGACCGAGAGCTCAAGCGAGCAGGCCTCGACTACTGGGGCAGCGTCGACGTGCGAACTCATGGCTCCCTCGATGAATTTTTTACCGCTTACCCGGTTGGCCGCTGGTATCTCTCGACGCGTGGTGCAACACCGTATGCAGCCGCCCGCTTCGTGCGCGGCGACGCACTCGTCTTCGGAAAGGAAACCGCCGGGCTACCCACCGCGTTGCTCGTGCGCGAGCCCTCACGGGTCCTCCGGATACCAATGCGCAGCCAAGGCGTGCGCAGCCTCAACCTCTCCACGAGCGTCGGAATCGTGGCCTATGCAGCCCTCGCCGCGCTCGGCTTTCCCGACCTCGCCTAACCTCCGTAGCGCCATGAGACGGAGGTGGAATGTATGCACCGCGAAAGAGACGCAGACTTTGCAGCCGCACGACCGAGCCCGAATCCGCCGAAATTTCTTTCCTATATTCGCGACCATGCGAACGGGCAGCTGAGATGCAGCGGATGCACTTGGGCGACGCGACCGGTTCGGCTCGGCTCGTGACGATCGCGACGGCAGTACCGGAATATCGGATCGACCAGGCCGTCGCCGAAGCGCTCTCGCGCGCGTATTTCGAAGAGCGAATGCCCGATTACGACCGCGTCGCGGGCGTCTTCGCGGGAACCGGGATCGAGCGCCGGTATTCCGTGCGGCCGATGTCATGGTTCAGCGAGGTGCACGGCTGGCCGGATCGCAACGCCGCCTATATCGAGGGCGCGAGCGAACTTTTCGAACGCGTGACCCAGCAGGCGCTGGCGAAGGCCGGCATCGCGGCGAGCGAGGTCGACGCGGTCGTGAGCGTGTCGTCGACCGGGATCTCGACGCCGAGCCTCGAGGCGCGGCTCCTCCCGAAGATGGGGTTCCGGCCCGACGTCGAGCGCACGCCCATCTTCGGCCTCGGCTGTGCCGGCGGCGTGACCGGGCTTGCGATCGCCTCACGCCTGGCCGAATCGCGACCGGGCACGACGGTGCTCCTCGTGACGGTCGAACTCTGCACGCTGGCCTTCCGCTCCGACCGGGCGACGAGGGCCGACGTGATCGCGACGTCGCTTTTCGGGGACGGCGCGGCCGCCGCGATCGTCTCGAGCGATCCCGACCTCACGTCGGTCGCGAGCGTGACGGGCGCGACCGAGCATCTCTGGACGAACACGCTGGACATCATGGGCTGGGACATCGACGACGCCGGGCTCGGCGTGATGCTCTCGCGCTCGCTGCCGGCCTTCGTCGAGCGAAACTATCGCATCTCGTTCGGCGAGGCGATCGACCGGCTCGGGCTTGCCCGCGACGAGATCGGCCGCGTCGTCTGCCATCCCGGCGGCACGAAGGTTCTCGAGGCGATCGAAGCCGCGCTGACGCTGCCGGCGGGAACGCTCGATATCGAGCGCGGCGTCATGCGCGATTACGGCAACATGTCCGCGCCCACGGTGCTCTTCGTCCTCGAGCGCGCGATCGAGGCGGGCCTGACGCAATCGACCGTCCTCGCGGCGCTCGGGCCCGGCTTTACCGCGAGCTACGTCTCGCTCGGCGACGCTGCGGCGTGACCCGTGCGCTCGCGCTGCTGCTCACGCTGACGGCTCAGCGCGGGCTCGAGCTCGCGATCGCCCGGCGCAACACGAAGCGCCTCCTCGAGTCGGGCGCCTACGAGGCCGGGGCCGACCACTATCCGACGATGGTCGCGCTCCACACAACATGGCTCGGCACGCTGTGGATCTTCGGCCGCAAGCGACGCGTCGTACTGCCGTTTGCGGCGCTGTTCGCCGTGCTGCAGCTCGGTCGCGGCTGGGTCCTCGCGACGCTCGGCGGCCGCTGGACGACGCGAATCATCATGACGCCCGGCCGGCCGCCGATCACGGGCGGGCCGTTCCGCTTCGTGCGCCACCCGAACTACGTCGTGGTAGCGCTCGAGCTACCGTGCGTCGGACTCGCGCTCGGCATGCCATGGCACGCCGCGCTTTTCGGCGCGCTCAACCTCGCGATGCTCCGCCATCGGATCCGCGTCGAGAACGCCGCCTACGCGGCGCTCGGTGCCGAACCCGCCGCCTGAGCGCGGCGCTCGTAGCGGATGCAGCGCGTCAGCTCCTCGGCGTACGGGAGCGCCACGGTGAGCGTGAAGGCCGCCATCGTTGCGACGAGCGCGCGCAGGGGCACGGGCGACCGCTTGCGGCGCAATGCGAAGCGCGGGCGTTCGGGCCCGCAGCCGACGAGCGCGAGCGCCTGATTGCCGTGCGCGACCCCGACGAGCGAGAGCGCCGCGAAGGGCAGCAGCTCCAGGAGCGCGTGGACGTGCTGCTCGGTCGGGACGATGCGGCGCTTCTCGTCGGCGTATGCGACGTCCAGGATCGTCATCCCGAGGTGCGCGACGTAGCCCGCAGCCATGATCGCGAGCACGCCCGCGTCGATCTCGAGCAGCAGGCCCGCGAGGACCGGCGGCGCGGTCATCATGATCCCGAGGACATGCAGCTGGGATTCGTACGACCCGGAGGTCGCTTCGATCCGCGAGCGGCGATGCAACAGCCAGTCGGAACTTCCGGCGGCCATCCAGAGCGGGAGCACGACGGCGAGGGCGTAGCGCTCGGCGGCAATTCCCGTCGGATCGGGAATACGCTCGGGACGGGGATTGGCGGCCATACCAGCACGCTATGGAGCCGAACGCCCGATGTCAAGGCGCGCGGCGCGAGAAGCCGCCGGGGAGCACGAAGTGGCTGACGACGAGAGGCTGCGCTGGGGCGACGATTTTCGCCGCGAGACGGGCCGCGACGACGCGGGCACGCGTTCGCTCGACGGGATCCGGATCGCGCCGCTCTATACGACGGCCGACGCTCCGCCGGAGCCCGCATCGCCGCCCGGTCAGTTTCCATACACCCGCGGCATCCGGGCGAGCATGTATCTCGGACGGCCGTGGACGCTCAGGCAGTATGCGGGCTTCTCGACGGCTGCGGAGAGTAACGCGGCCTACCGTCGCGCGCTCGCCGAAGGCCAGCGCGCACTCTCGGTCGCCTTCGACCTGCCGACGCACCGCGGCTACGACTCCGATGATCCGCACGTCGCGGGCGACGTCGGGAAAGCCGGCGTCGCGATCGATTCCGTCGAGGATATGGCCGCGCTCTTCGACGGGATCCCGCTGGACCGAACGTCGGTCTCGATGACCATGAACGGCGCGGTGCTGCCGTGCCTCGCGTTCTTCATCGTGGCCGCCGAAGAGCAGGGCGTCTCCCCCGAACGGCTGCAAGGCACGATTCAGAACGACATCCTCAAAGAGTTTCTCGTCCGGAACACCTACATCTATCCGCCGGGACCGTCGATGCGGATCGTCGCCGACGTGATCGCGTACGCGGCGCGCGCGATGCCGAAGTTCAACTCGGTCTCGATCTCGGGCTATCACATGCACGAGGCGGGCGCCACGCCCGCCCAAGAACTCGCGTTCACGCTCGCCGACGGGCTCGACTACGTGCGCGCCGCGCTCGCGCGCGGACTCGACATCGACGCCTTTGCGGGCCGGTTGTCGTTCTTTTTCGCGATCGGCATGGACGTCTTTGGCGAGGTTGCGAAATTGCGCGCGGCGCGCATGCTCTGGGCGCAGCAGATGCGAGCGCTTGGCGCGCGCGACGAGCGCTCGCTGCAGATGCGGATGCATTGTCAAACCTCGGGCGTCAGCCTCACGGAGCAAAACCCGTACAACAACGTCGTGCGCACGACCATCGAGGCGCTCGCGGGCGTGCTCGGCGGGACGCAGTCGCTGCATACGAACTCGTTCGACGAGGCGCACGCGCTGCCGACCGAGGCCGCGGCGCGCATCGCGCGCGACACGCAGCTCATCGTGCAGCACGAGACGGGCGTCACGAACGTCGTCGATCCGCTCGGCGGCTCGTACTATGTCGAGGCGCTCACGACGGAGGTCGCAGCCGCCGCAAGCACGCTCATCGCGGAGATCGAGCGCGCGGGCGGCATGACTGCGGCGATCGCTGCCGGGCTGCCGAGCCGGCTCATCGACGAGTCGGCCTTACGTCGCCAAGCACGATCGGATCGCGGTGACGACGTCGTCGTTGGCGTCGAGCGCAAGGACGTCGCACGTCCGGCGACGGTCGACGTGCGGCACGTCGATACCGCGGCCGTCGCGCACGAGCAGCGCGCGCGACTCGTCGCCCTTCGCGCGCGACGCGACCCGGGAGCCGTGCACGAGGCGCTCGCGGCGTTACGCGGCGGTGCGGCGACCGACGCGAATCTGCTCGAGCTCGCGATCGTTGCTGCGCGCGCGCGCTGCACCGTCGGCGAGATCTCCGGCGCGCTCGAAACGGTTTTCGGGCGCCACGCTCAGGCGCAGGTCCTGCGACCCGGCGTCTACCGCTCGGTCGTTGCGAACGACCCGGCGTACGACGTCGCTGCGAAAGCGGTTTCGGCGTTGACCGCGAGGCTCGGCCGCGCGCCGCGATTACTCGTTGCGAAGCTCGGTCAGGACGGTCACGACCGCGGCATGAAAGTCATTGGCAGCGCCTTCGCCGACTGCGGCTTCGACGTTCATCTCGCACCGCTCTTCGAGACGCCGCACCAACTCGCACGGCGCGCTGAGGCAGCCGATGTCGACGTCGTTGGCGTTTCGAGCCTCGCCGCCGGTCATGGCGAACTGCTGCCGTCGCTGATCGCCGAGATGACGGCGCTCCGCTCGCGAGCGACGATGGTCGTCGGCGGAATCGTTCCGGACGCCGAACGCACCGTGCTTCGCGCGCTCGGCGTCGCAGAGTTCTTCGCGCCATCGACTCGTGCGCTCGATTGCGTCGTGCGCGTGCTGCGCGTTCTCGAGTGTCCCAACCCGGACAAGCTCGTCGCACCGCCGCGCAGGGCAACGAACGTCAGTCGCTGATGCGGTCGTCGAGCGCGGATCGCAGTCGTGACGCGCTCGCTTCGTCGGGCACCTGCACGACGATGAAGTGGCCATCGACGTCGGGTAGCTCGAGGGTGAGCGGGCGATACGTGAACTCGCCGACGGCGACCGACGCGACGACGACTTCGGGCGAGCCCATTGGTGCCGCGATCTCGTAGCCATCCCACGCAGCGGCGAAGAGCGGATCGAGCCGCAGCCCATCGCACATCGCACGATACTCTCCGTCTTCCGCATGTGCGGCGGCCGCAGCGCGAACCATGCCAACGAGGCCTCGCGCAAATGCGGCGAAACGCTCGCCATGCATCGCACGCAGCTTCGGATCGCCGAACATCCGCGCGACGATGTTAAACGTCGCGCCGCCGGGCGGCTCGATGCCCCACACGACCGTCATCGCGCGGTTCCACGCGAGCACGCGCCAGTACGACGAGCAGACGTACGCCGGCGCGCCCGCGATCGCATCGAGCGCACCGAGCGCGAGCGAGCTCGCGACGTCGCGCGGCGTCTGGACGATGCGATTCTCCGCGATGCGCAGGAGATAATCGCGCTCGTCGTCGCGCAGCCGCAGCGCGCGTGCGATCGCAAGCAGCGTCTCGGTCGACGCGCCGACTGCCGTTCCATTCTCGAGCATGGTGTACCACGAGACACCGACTCCGGCGAGCGTTGCAACCTCCTCGCGGCGCAGACCGGCGACGCGCCGATGAGGGCCGCTCGGCAGCCCGACGTCGGTCGGCTTCACGCGCGAGCGCCGGTCGCGTAGGAACCGCCCGAGCTCGTCACGCCGTCCGCCCATCGTCATTACATCGCCGATGATAGCATCGCTCGGGATCTGGTTGCACCGCGGCGTGGCACGTACGCTTTCGTCATGAACGCACGTGAACCCGATCGAGCCGCCGCCGAACGCGCGACGTGGCTCATCACCGGAACGTCGTCGGGCTTCGGCCGCGGCCTCACCGAGCGTGTGCTCGAGCGCGGTGGTCGGGTCGCAGCGACGATTCGGGATCCGAGCGCCCTCGACGATCTCAAGGCTCGGCACGGCGAGCGACTCCGGGTCGCACGGCTCGACGTGACGGACGCCGATGCCGCCGCCAAACCGTCGACGCGGCGTTCGCCGCCTTCGACCGCATCGACGTCGTCGTCAACAACGCCGGCTACGCCGTCTTCGGTGCCGCCGAAGAAGCGAGCGATGCCGAGATCCGCACGCAGATCGAGACCAATCTCATCGGCTCGATTGCGGTGATCCGCGCCGCGCTGCCGCACCTGCGCGCTCAGGGCGGGGGACGCGTCCTTCAGATCTCGAGTGAGGGCGGCCAGCTCGCCTATCCGCTCTTTAGCTATTATCACGCGACGAAGTGGGGCATCGAGGGCTTTGTCGAGGCCGTCGCGCAGGAGGTTGCGCCGTTCGGCATCGAGTTCACGCTCGTCGAACCGGGACCGGCGCGCACATCGTTTGCGTCTGGCCTCGTCCGGCCGCCGGTGATGGAGGTCTACGAACGGTCGACGGTCGGCAAAACCCGCCGCGCGATTCTCGGCGGCAGCTGGGCGACGTTTGGCGACGCGAGCAAGATGGTGACCGCGATGCTCGACGTCGCCGAGCAGCATCCGGCTCCGAAGCGGCTCCTCCTCGGGAGCGATGCATTTGACCGTTTGCATCGCGTCTATCGGGACCGTCTCGCCGCCCTCGAGGCGCAGGAGACCGTCGCACGCAGTACCGAGCAGGATCGTGTACCGATGTGATGCGCGCCGCTCCGGCCGCCGACACGTCGTTATTTTGCCAGCAGCTTCTCGACGTCGGCGAGGTTGGCGGGGTTGTATGCGGCGCGCTTAGCGTACTCGACGTTGCCGCTCGCATCGGTGACGACCACGCCGATCGTGTTCTTGTCGCCCGGCGGCGTGAGCGTCTTCCAACCGGAGCCGTTGAACGTGAGCAGTACGCGCTGATTGATCTGATTCTGCGTCCCGATGCCCGCGTTCTGGACGATCTTGCGGACCTTGCCGTGCGCGAAGAACGCGGTATTCGCCGCGACGACCACGACGTAGACGGCGTTCTTTTCGCCGACGTTGTCGGCGATAATCTTCTTGGACCACTCCTTGAGCTGCGCTTCGGATTCCGGCGTGAACGCGATGAGCAGCGCGAGCGGCTTGCCGCTCGCGTCCTGGGGCAGCACGACGTGCGTGCCGCCCATCGAGTCCGCCTCGACGCGGGGCAGCGGCGCAGCGAGCGCGGGCGCAGCGAGGGTTAGCGCGAGCGCGGCGCCGAGGGCGACGTTACGGAATGGCAGCGGGAACATCGATCGTAAGCCTTTCAAGGACGGGTTCGTCGCCGAGCGCGGCGCCAGGCGAGCGCAAAAACGGGATCAGGAGCAGCGAGACCAGCAGCAGCCCCCCGATGAGCAGCCACGCTTCATTGAACGCGACCGTGGCCGCCGCGCGTTCCAGGACGGGCTTCACGAGCGCGAGATCGGCCGGATCGGCGTGCGCGACGTCGACGCCCTTGAGGAGCGCGACCGGCACGCCGACGAATCCCGCCGTGCGCGCGTCGCCGCGGGCGAGCTGTGCGACGAGGTGCGTGCCGATCGCGGCGGGCCGCAGCGAGACGATCGTGTCGACGAGTCCGATCCCGACGGCGCCGCCGACGTTGCGCATGAAGTTGAGGACGCCGCTCGCATTGGAGAGATCGCGGAGCGGCAGCGAGCCGAGCGCCACGTCCGTGATCGGCAGGATGCAGAAGAGCAGCGCCGCGCCGCGCAGTACCTGCGGCAGCACCAGCCCCGCGGCGTCCGTCGTCGGCGTCTGGAACGCGTTGGCCAGCGCGCCCGCCGCGAAGAGTCCGAAGCCGATGAGGGCGACGAACTGCGGCGGAAGCCGGCGAGCGGCAAGCGTCGCCAGCGGCGTGACGGCGAGCTGCGAAACGCCCATGACCGTCATAATCGTGCCGATCTCGAGCGGCGTGTGGTATCGCACGAACCCGAGGAAGAGCGGCAGCGTATAGAGCGACCCGAAGATCGCAGCGCCGAGCACGAAATTGAACGCGCACGCCGCCGAGAAGCCGGCGTGGCGCAGCGGCGAGAAATCGACCAGGGGATCCTGCCGCGTTAGGCAGCGCCGGATGAAGAAGCCGCCCGCGATCACCAAGAGCGCGATCAGCGCGTAATCGCGCCCAGCGACCCAGCGATCTTCGGGCGCGAGCTTGAGCGCGAGCTGCATCGCCCCGAGCGCGAGCGCGAGCGCGACGAAGGCGGGGACGTCGATCGTGCGCCACGCGCGCATGTCGGCGTGATCCACGCGGACGAGCGCGAAGACGACGATTCCCGAGACGATCCCGAGCGGCACGTTGATGTAGAAGAGCCAGTTCCAAGACAGCTTCTCAGCGATGTAGCCGCCGAGAAACGGCCCGACGGAGGGCGCGAGCATGGCGACCGCGCCGGCGACGAGCACGGCGCGCGCGTGGAGCCGCTTCGGGAACATCTTGTAGCCGACCGCGAAGACGCTCGGGATGATGGTGCCCGCGGTGAATCCCTGCAGCGTGCGCCAGACGATGAGCTGCTCGAACGAATGCGAGAGCGCGCAGCCGAGGCTCGTGAGCGAGAACGCGCACGTCGCCGCCGCGAAAAGGCGCCGCGTCGCCATCGCGCGCGCAAGCCGGCCGGACATCGCGATCGCGATAACCTCGGTGATGAGGTACGCGGTCTGCACCCAGCTGAGCCGGTCGAGGGGTACGCTCAGCGACGTCGAGATGCGCGGCAACGCCGCCGCGACGATCTGGACGTCGAGGATCGCCATGAAGAGGCCGAGGCACATCGCCGCAAAGCCGAACCACTCGCGCCGAAAGCTCACACTCGGCGGCGCAACGCCGCCACCAACCGTCCCGATGGAGGCCATGCGGACCGCTTCCGCCTCACATGGAAGAATCTTTCAAGAGCGTCTCGGGCAGGCGAGCTCAAGCCAAGATGGAGCCGAGCAGGTCCCCGTCCCGCGAAGACATTGCGTCGGAACGGATTTCTTCGCAAACGGTGCGACAGGCGCATCGACGCCCTTGGCGCGGATCACAGCGCCGACGGAGCGATGATCGTCACGATCACCGGACGACGCGAGTCGCGAACCTTCGTACGCTTTACTCGCGGACGCGTTCGCGCTCGAGCGGCGCGTAGCACAACGCGCGCTCGCGGGAGCGGGGAAGCCTTACCCGAACGACCGCGCCGCCTGCGCGTAGCATTGACGAGCTCGAGGTTTCCGCCGGCGTGCGCCACGATCGTCGCGAATTTCGAGCGTCGCCTCGCGCTCGCTCCATTGAATTCTCACGCCGACGTTGCCGCCGTCGCTCGCATACCGGATCGCGTTTTCGAGGATAGCGCGTACGACACGGGTCATCTTCTCCGCATCGAGCGCGACCAGCACTTCGTCCGCGTGCGGATGCTCGACCGCTACGCTGCGCTTGCGCGCGAGCGGATACAGCTCCTCGACGACATCGATGCGACGGCACCGATGTCGCACGGGACGTCCGATGCGGAAACCGTCGCGTCGGAGCGCGCCGAAGCGAGCAGATCGTGCATCAGTCGTCCGAGGTCGTTTGCTTCGAGTTCAATCGATTGCAACGCGCGCCGATAGTCCGCGCCACCGCGATGTGTTTCCAGCGCGTATTCCGCTGTCGTGCCGATCACGCTCAAGGGCGCGCGGAGTTCGTGCGAGGCGTCCGCCGTAAATTGACGTTCACGCGCGAACGCCGCTTCGAGCCGGCCGAGCATGTGATTGAACGCGTGCGCAAACCGCTCGAGTTCGCGGGGCATCCGTGCTTCCGGAATGCGACGCGACAGCGCATGCGCTTCAATTTCCTCGACCGCGCCGACCATATCATCGAGGGGACGTAGCCCGCGCCGCGCTGCCCAAGCCGCGGTGCCAAAGGCGAAGAGCGCTACGATCGGTGCTCCGGCCAGAAGCATGAACGCGACGCGTTGCTCGAAGAACCGATCCAGGAGTACGTCGTGCCAAGCAACGGACATGCCGAGCGTCTTCCCGTCGCGCACGACGGGAGCAATGCTCGCGCGCCAGACGTTGGGCGCCTCCGCAAAGTCGCCCGTCGAGGCAATCCCGTGAACGCCGACGATGGCACGCCGCAGAACGTCGGGTATCGCCGGGGTCGTCGAAAACAACACCGTGCCGTCGCGCGCAAAGATCGACGATTCAGCGAGCGTGCCGTTGAGGCGTGCCGCCGCTCGCGCGTTGATTGCGCGCGACTGGAAAACGCCGTCGCGCCAGCGGGCCCACGACGAAAGCGTATCGGCGATTCGCACGAGGCGACCGTCGACCTCGGTGCGTTGGCTCCAATGGACGACGCCGAGCGCACCTGCCCCAGCAACGAGGAGCGTCAGCAACAGGACGGCCGTAAACGTCAGCGTCAGTCGTCCGCGAAGCGAGTGTCGATCAACCATTGGTTGCGGTCGCTCCGAAACGATAGCCGATCCCGCGAACGGTTTCGAGCACGTTGGGCTCGCCGCCCGCGCATAATTTCCGTCGCAACCGGCTCACGTAAACCTCGATGAGATTCGAACTCGTGTCGCGATCGCTTTCCCAAAGCGCTTCTTCGAGTGCCGCGCGGCGTATCAGCACTTTGGGATGCCGCATGAAGTATTCGAGAAAAGCGAGCTCGCGCGGCGACAAGGTGATCGCGCGCGTGCCACGTCGCACGCGTCGCGACGCCAAATCGAGCGCAATATCGGCGACGATCAGTTCCCGAGGTGGAAGCTCCGTCACGTCGCGCCGCGTGACCGCGCGTAGCCGTGCTTCGAGTTCGCCCAGGGTGAACGGCTTGCGGACGTAAGCATCCGCCCCGGCATCGAGGCCGGCGATGACGTCGCTTGGGGCGTCACGTGCGGTCAACATCAACATCGGCGTCGTGTGCGATTCGCCGCGCAGCGTGCGTAACACGGAAAGGCCGTCGAGTCCCGGGAGCATGACGTCGAGTACGATGACGTCGTACCCGTCGGAGCGTGCGGCGTCGAGGCCGTCGCCGCCGTCTGTCGCTGCATCGACGACATGTCCGCGATCGAGCAGACTGCGACGTACGACCGTACTCAAACGCGTGTCGTCATCAATTAGGAGAATGCGCACCGCTACCGTGCAGGCCAAACCCGCCGCGGTTCACGCGCATTCCTACGTGAGCCGTCACGTGCGTGAGCGAAAGCGGCGCCCGCGCGCCGCGCCGATCGCGCGGCGGCCATGCTGGACGATGCAATGACGCAACGCCACGCCGGCGTAGGGTACGTGAGAGATCCTGTACGACCACGGCTTCGGCGGATGCGCTTGCGGCGCGATTTGCTAGAAATCCATATCGGAGCTGCTCGATGAAGAGCAGCTCGATCACGGCGCGGTCGCGCGCAGCGAGCTCCGCGAGCGCCGCCCGCACGCGCTGCGCCTCCTCGGCTGCCACGAACCGCAGCGGGACCATCGGCTTGACAGCGCACGTCCCCGAGCGGCTCGCAGCCGGCTGCGCGAACCCGCGAGCGCAAGGCGTCGAACGACGCGATCCGGCGGGCGATGGCGAGGCCGCCTCGTCCGCCGCGGGCGGCGCGGCGCTCACCCCGCTGCGATCGCCGGCGGCACGGCCTGCAGCGCGTCAACCTTCGTGAGCGTTCCGTCGAGCAGGTCGATCGTCCGCGATGCGAAGCGGTTGAAGCGCCGGTCGTGCGTGACCATCACGATCGTCGAGCCGGCCCCATGCAGCTCGGCGAGCAGCTCCATGACGAGCTCGCCGTTGGTCGTGTCGAGATTTCCCGTCGGCTCGTCGGCGAGCAGCACTGCCGGATCGCCCGCGATCGCCCGTGCGACGGCGACGCGCTGCTGCTGACCGCCCGAGAGCTGCGGCGGATGGTGGCCGGCGCGATGCGACATCGCGACGCGCTCGAGCGCCTCCGCGACGCGTCGCTTCCGCTCGCTCGTCGAGGTACCGCGATACGTCAGCGGCAGCTCGACGTTCTCGGCGACCGTGAGATCGCCGATGAGATTGAAGTTTTGAAAGATGAAGCCGATGTCGCGATTGCGGATCCGCGAGCGCTCGGCGCCGGTTAGCCGCGCGACCTCGCGATCTGCCAGCACGTATGAGCCCGACGTCGGGGTGTCGAGCAATCCGAGGATCGAGAGCAACGTCGACTTGCCGCACCCCGACGGCCCCTCGATCGCGACACATTCGCCGCGCTCGATCGAGAGTGAGATACCGCGCAGGGCGCGCGTCTCGATCTCCTCGGTACGGTAGACTTTGCTGACGTCGTTCACTTCGATGAGCATGGCATCGTCCTCAGGTATGGATCTTGAGTAAGGGAGCGTCGTAGGCCGACGTGTCGGAAACGATGACGCGCTCGCCCGCGGTGAGCCCGCCGACGACGCGTGCGCGATCACTCGAGCCGCCGGCGAGTACGACGCGCGTGCGCACTGCCGCGGTCCCCGCCGCGTCGAGCCGGTACAGCGTGACGGGCCCGTCGGCGGCATTAGCGGGACGCGCGATCGAGAGGGCGTCCGCAACGCGGCGCACGACGATCGTGCCGTCGACCGTCTGATCCGGTCGCGTTCCGCGCGGTATCGTGGCGAGCGCGACATCGACGGCAACCGTCCCGTTCTGTGCCGCGGGCGCGATCCGCGAAACCCGACCGGCGATCGTGGTCCCGTCGCTCGTCGTCAAGCGGACGCGCATGCCGGGCGCGACGGCGTGAACGTCGCTCTCGGCGACCTGCAGCACCGCCTTGAGATCGTGCTCGTCCGCGAGTCTCGCGATCTCGGTTCCGGCCGTGATGCGCTGGCCGGGGTCGACCGCGACCGACTGCACGATCCCGGCGGTCGCCGCGTAAACCGTGAGGTCGCCGAGCTGCACCTGCCGCTCGGCGAGCGTCGCGGAGAGTTCGTCGACCTTCGCCTGCGCGGCGGCGACCTTCGCGGCGGCGGCCGCCGTGCCGACGCCGATCTGTCTGCCGGCGATCGTCAACAGATCGCGCTTCTCGCGGCGATCGATCAGCGACCCGCGATACTGGAGTTCGCCGACGAGCCCGCCCGCGTAGAGCTGCGTGTAGGACGTGGCGATTTGCGTCGCCCGAGCACTCTCGGCGCTCGCCGTATGCAGGACGCTTTCCGCGTCGAGATGCGCGGCCGCCGCGGCCTCGCGCGCGCTCCGGACTTCGGCGCGCGCCGCGTCGAGCTGCGCGCGGGCGTCCTGCACCGCGACGGCGAGGTCGGGATTCGACAGCGTCGCGATGACGGTACCCGACTCGACGTGCGTGCCCGGGCGTACCAGGACCGTTGCGATCGAGCCGTCGGCGATCGTCGCGACGACGTGCACCCGATCGGGTGCGAGCGTGCCGCCCGCCACCACGTCGCGTTCGAGCGGTCCGCTGCGCACCGCGTCGATCACGAGCGCATCGCGTTCGACCGCGGTCCCGTTCCCACCGCGCCGCGCGAGCAAGACGGGCGTGGCCCAGATGACCACCCCGATGACGGCGAGCACGGCCACGAGGGTGACGAGCGGCCGCACGAACTTGGGTCGGCGGCGCGTGCGTATGACGTCCATGCTATTCGTACCGCAGCGCGACGATCGGATCGACGCGCGTCGCGCGCAGGCCCGGCACCAGGGCCGCGACGATCGCGACGATCGCGACGAGCACGACGATCGCGGTGACGATCGCGAACGTCGCCGGATCGAGCGGCGCCGTTTCGTAGAGCTCCGCGCCGAGGAAGCGCGTGCTGATTGCGGCGAGCAGCAAACCCGCGACGACGCCGACGGCGACGAGCCGCAGCGCCCCGGCGATGACGATCGCGAGGATGCCGCTCGCCGCCGAGCCGAGTGCGAGGCGGATGCCGAACTCGTGCGTGCGCTGCGTAACGCCGAACGAGATCACCGCGAAGATCCCCGCGGCGGCGAGCACAAGCGCAATGCCCGCGAGCACGGAAAGGGCGACGAGCTCGAGCCGCTGCCTGGCGACCGTCGCCCCGATTTGCGAGGCGAGCGATACGACGGCGGGTCGCGGAAGGAGGGGATCCGCAGCGACGATCGCGCTTGCGATCGCCGGCCCAACGTCGATCCCGGGCGCCGTGTCGACGAGTAGGGTACCGTAGTCGTTTTGAACCTGCGCGAGCGGTTCGTAGATGCCTGCCGCCGCCCGTTCGACGAGCGAGCCGCGGAGGTCGTGCACGATACCGACGATCGTGCGCGCCGGACTGGGACCGCGGAGCCGCGCGAACCCGACGTTGATCTTCGCGCCGAGCGCAGATCGTCCGGGGAAGTATTCCCGAGCGAACCGGTCGTTGACGATCGCCACCGGCTGCGTTCCCGCGCGGTCATCGTCCGAGAACGAGCGCCCGGCGACGAGTTCGCCGTGCAGCGCGCGGAAATAATCGCTGCCGATTAACGTGACGTCGACATTGGGGTTCGTACCGGGTGCGTAGGCGCGCCCGACGATCGTGAGCGACGAAGCGTCGCGACCCATGAACGGCGCATAATTCGCCCACGCTGCCGAACGGACACCCGGTACCGTGCGGATCGATGCGAGGGCTCGCCGCTCGAACGTCTCGCGATCGGCGTCGGTCGCGTACGCGTGCCCGGTCAGATCGACATCGGCGGCGACGTAGACGCCGGCTGAATCGAAGCCGAGCGGCTGCGCGGTGAGCGCGACGAAGCTGCGCAACACGAGCCCGGCGACGACGACGAGTGCGAACGTAATCGCGACCTCGCTTGCGACGAACGCGTCGCGGGCTCGAGCGCCGCGGTGGCCATCGCCGCCGCGGCCGGCGCTCTTGAGCGCGGTTGCGATGTCGAGCTTCGAGGCCGTGATCGCCGGCGCGAGTCCCGCGGCGATCGTCGCGAGGACGACGACGCCGAGCGTGAAGAGCAGCGTCGGCACGCCGATCGTCACGTCGTTCGCGCGAGGAATCGAATCCGGGTGCAAATTGATGAACGCCCGCACGAGGACGTCGGCGAGCGCAACGCCGAGCGCGCCGCCGAGCGCGGCGAGCACGAAGGCCTCCACGAGCAGCTGCATGACGATGCGGCCGCGCGACGCGCCGACGGCGGTGCGCACGGAGATCTCACGTTCGCGCGACGCGGCGCGACTCAGCAAGAGGTTGGCGACGTTGGCGCATGCGACGAGCAACACGGCCGCGACGCCTGCGAAGATCGCGAAGAAGAGCGTGCGGTCGTCGCCGAGCATGGAGTCGGCGAGCGATTCGGCCGAGAGACCGACGTTCGCGTCGGCAACGGGATTGCGCCGGTGCAGGTCGGTCGTCGCTCGTGCCAGCGAGGCGTTCGCGGCAGCGAGGGACGCGCCGTTCGTAAGCCGGGCGATCGAATCGAAGCCGTGATTGCCACGATCGTATCGCGTGCCCCGGCCGTCGTTCGAGACGAACGTCCAGAGATCGGCCGGCTTGAAGCCGGCACCGAATCGCTTGGTCGACGGCTGACGCATCATGTCGGGCGCGACGCCGATGACGCGAAACGCCATGCCGTCGACGCGCACGAGCGAGCCGACGGCGCCGGGTGCCGCGTGCAGCGCGGAGCGCCAGAATCCCTCGGAGACCACGGCGACGCGCGCCGCTCCGGGCCGTGCATCGGCCGGGCTCGGGAAGCCGCCGAGCAACGGCCGGATCCCGAGCACGGTGAAGAGCTGCGGCGTCGTAACGATTTCGTCGATCCGGCGTGGGCTCCCGATACCCGTCACCGTCGCCGCCGATGGTGAGAACGCCGCCCACTGTACGATCGTGCGGTGCGCGTCCGTCATCGCGTCGGCGATGTCGGGCAGCGATGCCGGCACATCTTCGCCGTGGTCGGTCCAATTCAAGGCGACGAGCCGATCAGGCTGCGCGTACGGCAGTGGCGCGAGTACGACGGCATCGAGGATGCTGAAGACGGCCGCGTTCGCGCCGATGGCGATCGCGAGCGTCGCGACGATGACGGCGGTGAAGAGCGGCGTGCGCCGCAGCGAGCGCAACGCGAAACGGAGATCTCGAACGAGCATGTGCGCGTACTCCAGAAAAGCGGTCAGAACGAGATCCCAGACGGCGGCGAGCGCCGTTGCAAGCGCGGCGGCCGCGCCCCGCTCTTCGCGCGTGGCGGCGACCGCATACGCAAAGTCGCGGCGCATCGCGGGACCGTACTCTCGTCGGAAGTCGGAGGGGCAGAGCGCGAGCGCCGCCCCGAAGAGCGTGCGCGCCGCGCCGGGCGGCGGAGTCAGCCGAGCGCCAGAGCCGGCAGCAGCCGCCGCTGGCGCGCGAGGCTCACGAGCTCGTCGAGCCGCTCGGCTTCGGCAGTCGCGATCGCGCGGCCGCGCGGCGTGAGCCGGTAGCAGCGCCGGCGCTCCGCGTCGGAGGCGTCGTCGAGCTCGGAGATCCAGCCGTCGGCGAGCAGCTGCTTGACGATGCGATAGAGCGTCCCCGGGCCGAGCTTGACGCTGCCGGCCGTGTGCGCCTCGACCTCCTTCATCACACCGTAGCCGTGAAGATCGCCGCCCGCGAGCGAGAGCAGAATGTAGAAGGTCGAGGCGCCGAGCGGCAAGGTGTTCCGGATGTCGGGATCGCTCATCCGAGCTTGGGCCCCCAGCCGCCGAAGCTCGTATGCCGATGCGAGCCCTCGCCGACGAGGCGGGTCCGCTCGCCGTCCGCGCGGTTGCAAAAGTGACCGGCCGCGTGCGCGGCGTCCGGGCGGCAAGTCGTCCGGGCAGGCGGGATGGCGACGATCGGGTGGTCCATGCGCAGCTCCATTTCAGATATGTCTAAAGCGAGTATATCCGTATTGGATGCATTCGTCAAGCGATGGCTTGCCCGGCTTCCGTAACCTCTCCGCTGACGCGGTCGACATGATCAGAAGGCCGGCAGCTCGACCGCACGGGTACGATGCGAAGATGTCCGAGCAGCGCGCGGCCTCTCCGGAGTCGACGACCGTCGTCTGGTTTAAGCGCGACCTGCGCGTGGTCGACCATCGTCCGCTCGTCGAGGCCGCCCAAACGGGCGCGGTCGTTGCGCTCTACGTGTACGAGTCCGACCTCATCGCGCAGGCCGAGAGCGAGTCGTCCCATTACGTCTTCCTCGACGCCTGCCTCGCCGAGCTCGAGGCGGAGCTCGCCGAACGCGGCACCCGGCTGACGTTCCGTCACGGGACGATGCCCGATGTGCTCGAGGCGCTTCACGGCGAGCTCGGCGGATTTGCGGTGCTGCTCGCGCACGAGGAGACCGGCGGCGCGGTTAGCTACGCGCGCGACAAGCGCGTCGCGGCGTGGTGCCGCGCGCGCGGCGTCGCCTGGCGCGAGATCCCGCAGTTTGGCGTGTTCCGGCCGTTGCGCTCGCGCGACGGCTGGGCGAAGCGCTGGGATCGCCGGATGCTCGAACCGCTCACGCCCGCACCGCTGCAGATCGCGGGCCGCGACCTACGCCACGAGCGGCGCCGGACGCTCACGGAGCTCGGGTTGCCCGAGCGCGCAAAACCGGAGGCCAAGCTCGGCGGCACCACCCGCGCGAGGGAAGAACTCGATTCGTTCCTCGCGATCCGCGGCGTCGGCTACCGGAGGGACATGTCGAGCCCCGTGAGCGCGTGGGACGGGTGCTCGCGACTCTCGCCGTACCTCGCGTTCGGCACGATCGCGATGCGCGAGGTGTATCAGCGGACACTCGCGCGCGAAGCGGAACTCAAGGCGATCCGCGCGGAGGGCGGCGACGTCGACCCGCGTTGGGCGGGCTCGCTCGCATCGTTTCGCGCGCGATTGCACTGGCACGATCACTTCATGCAAAAGCTGGAGGATCAGCCGTCGCTCGAGTTCGTGAACCAGGCGCGCGCGTACGACGGCGTACGCGAGAACGATTTCGACGAGGCGCGCTTCGCGGCGTGGTGCGCCGGGCGCACCGGTTTTCCGATGGTCGACGCGTGCATGCGCGCGCTCCACCTCGGCGGCTGGATCAACTTTCGGATGCGCGCGATGCTCATGTCGTTCGCGTCGTATCATCTGTGGCTGCACTGGCGACGCACGGGGACATATCTCGCCTCGCAGTTCCTGGACTTCGAGCCCGGAATCCACTGGCCGCAGACGCAAATGCAGAGCGGCGTCACGGGCATCAACAGCATTCGCATCTATTCGCCGGGCAAGCAGGCGCGCGATCAGGACCCGGCGGGCATCTTCATCCGGCGCTACGTGCCGGAGCTCGCGAACGTGCCCGACGCCTATCTCGCCGAGCCGCACCTGATGCCGCCAATCGTGGCATACGCCGCGCGCTTTCGCATCGGCGACGCGTATCCGGAGCCGATCGTCGACGCCGCCGAGGCGGTACAACTCGCGAAGCTCCGGATCTACGAGGTGCGCCGCCGCGCCGACAGTCGCGCCGAAGCCAAGGCCGTGTACGTGAAGCACGGCAGCCGGAAGCCCGCCCCGCCGCGCCGAACGACGGCGTAGCCGCCATACGCCCACTCGCGCAGCGTTGCCGGGACGGGCACGATAAGCGCGGCTGCGCCGAGCACCTTCCACACGCCGAGCTACGGCGGAACATACGCGGGGTAGCCGAGCTCCTCGAAGCTCGCCATGATCGTCGGGTTCTTCGTGAAGTACGCGACGGCCGCGGCGCCGGCGCCGATGGCGCTGAGCGCGGTGGTTGTCCGAGCCCGTACCCGGAGCACGTCGCGTCCGAGCGTCGAACGTCCGCCGAGATGGAAACTCCGCCCGTCCGCGAGGTGCTCGCGGAGATCGAAGCGCGCGTCGTCACCTGCGAGCGGTGCCCGGAATTACGCGCGTATTGCGCGGCGATTGCGGCACAGAAAAAGCGCGCACATCGCGACGAGACGTATTGGGGCCGGCCCGTCCCGGCGTTCGGCGATCCGGACGCGCGCGTGCTGCTCATCGGACTCGCACCAGGCGCGCACGGGTCGAATCGAACGGGCCGCATGTTTACGGGCGACGGTTCCGGGGTGTGGCTCTATCGCGCGCTCTATCGCGCCGGGTTCGCAAATCGGCCCGAGCAGCGCGACCGCGACGACGGGCTCGTCCTGCGCGACGCGCTGATCTCCGCGGCGCTGCGCTGCGCGCCGCCGGCAAACAAGCCGACGCCCGCGCAGCTACGCGCGTGCCGCCCGTACCTCATGGAGGAGATCGCCGCGCTCCGCGACCTGCGCGTCGTGATCGGGCTCGGCGCGATCGGCACGCGAGCGGCGGCCGAGACCCTACGCGCGCTCGGCGCCGACATCGCAAAGACCCCGTTCGCGCACGGCGCCGAAGCCGCCGTCGTCTTTCCCGACGGCCGGCGCGGCACGCTCCTCGCGTCGTATCATCCGAGCCGCCAGAACACGAACACCGGCGTGCTGACCGAACCGATGCTCGACGCGATCTTCACACGCGCCGCCGCGCTGGCACAGAGGTGACGGAACGACACCATCCCTAATGATGCTCGGCTCGAATCGCTGCCGATGGCCGATCCGGCTGCCCGCGTAGCGCCCTTCGCGCCCGGTCGCACGATCGCTAGGCGATCTCGAGGACGTACTTCCCCTTGAGCTCGTGCGAGGCGCTCCCGTCGAGCACCGCGCGCGCATCGTCGAAGGACCGCTCGATCGGCGCTGGGATCTCGAGCTTTCCCGTCACGATGGCATCCGTGAGAAAGTCGAGTCCACGTTCGGTCGCGACGGGCGACGTGCCCAGCGCGAAGTTGATGGCGGTGAAGCCGCGCTGCGTGAACCATGGCTCGTCGGCGACGTGGATCACCGTCAGGATCTTCGCGCCGGGTGAAACGATCGCGGCGAGCTTCTTGAGACCCTCGCCGTCGTTGACGAGATCGAGCACGGCCGGGAGGCCGTCGGGATACAGCGCCTTCACCTGACGCACGACGTCCTCGACATCGCGCGAATCGATGACGTGCGCCGCGCCGAAGCGCTTTACGTCGTCGCCGCCCGAACCCGCGATCGTCGCAATGATCTCGGCACCGCGCTCGCGCGCGAGCTGAACCGCGATCCGGCCGACGGAACCGGCCGCGCCGAGGATCAGCACGGGCGTTCCGCGACCGACGTCGAGCGCGTCGAGATTGCCGAGCGCCGTGAGGCCCGGCGTCGGAAGCGTCGCCGCGATCTCGTTCGTAATGCCGTCGGGCAACGTCGCGATCGGCTCGCCGACCACGGCCTGGCCGACGACGGTAAACTCGGCGTAGCCGCCGTGCGCGCGAGCGCAGGCGACGACGCGATCCCCCTCGCGCAGCCGCGTGACGTTCGCACCGACGGCCATCACGACGCCCGCGACGTCCTGGCCCGCAACCATCGGCGTCTCGCGCGGCCCGGACATGCCTGCGCGGATCTTCCAGTCGACCGGGTTGACGCCCGCCACGCTGACGCGCACCAAGACCTCGTCAGCACCGCACGCGGGTTTTGGATACTCGCGGATGCCGCCCGGCGCTTGGAGTTCCTCGTAGACGTATGCACGCATGCATCGAGCCGTACCCGATTCGGGCGCGAGCTTACGGCGCGTCGAGCCGGTGATCGTGCGGTAGACGATAGCCGCGTTCTGAACTCGCGATCACCCAGCGCTCGACGTCGTCAACCGCGCGCGGCAGCGCAGCGCTGAGGTTGCGGCAGCCCTCCGCCGTCACGAGCACGTCGTCCTCGATGCGCACGCCGATCCCGCGATAGCGCTCCGGGACCGTGAGATCGTTCAGCTGAAAGTAACAGCCGGGCTCGATCGTGAGCACCATGCCCACCGCGAGGGTGCCGCCGCGATACGTCTCCTCGCGTGCGAACGCGCAGTCGTGAACGTCGATCCCGAGCATGTGGCTCGTGCCGTGCAGCGTATATCGCTTGTAGAGCTGCCGATCCGGCTGCAGCGCGACCTCGGCCGACGCGAGGATGCCCATGCGCTCGAGGCCGTGCGCGATCACGCTCATCGCCGCCCGGTGCGGCGCGAGGAAGTCCGCACCGGGCGCGCAGGCGGCGAATCCGGCCTCCTGCGCGGCGAGCACGAGCTCGTAAACCTCGCGCTGCTCTGCGCTGAAGCGGCCCGAGATCGGGACCGTGCGCGTCACGTCCGCGGTGTAGAGCGTCTCCGCTTCGACGCCCGCGTCGAGGAGCAGGAGCTCGCCCGACCGCAGCGACCCGTCGTTACGCGTCCAGTGCAGCGTGCACGCGTGCGCGCCGGACGCCGCCACCGAGGTATAGCCGACGTCGTTGCCGTCGACGCGCGCGCGCAGGCCGAAGATGCCTTCAACGAAGCGTTCCGTGCGACTCGCCGGGAGCGCCGCGAGCACGTCTTCGAAGCCGCGTGCCGTCGCCGCGATCGCGCCCTCGAGCTCGCCGATCTCGTACGCATCCTTGATCAGTCGCAGCTCGGAGAGGACCGTCGCGAACTCGGCGTCGAGACCGGCATCGGCGGGCAGCGCGCCGTCGACGCGCGGATCGTCGCCGCGTCGAACGCGGCGCTGTGGCACGCTCGGGCCAGCGAGCGCGCCGAGCGTCGCCGCGAGCTCGCCGAGCGGCCGCGTCGCGATGCCGAATCGCCGCGCGCTCTCGGGCACGCCGAGCCGCGGCCCAACCCAGAGCTCGCCCTTGACGCGATCGGTGAAGAACGTGGCGTCGCTCGTGCCGGGATTGGGTTCGACGAAGAGCGTCGCCTCGTGCCCGCCGCCCGCGCGCGGCATCAGAATGAGCGCGCAATCCGGTTCAACGTTCCCGGTGAGATAATAAAAGTCCGAGCCCGGCCGGAAGCGATACAGCGTGTCGTTCGCGCGCACTTTCTCGCTACCCGTCGCGACGACGAGCGCGTCGCCGGGAAAGCGCTCCGAGAGCGCCGCGCGCCGCGCCGCGTAGCGCGCGATCTGGGGACCCGGCTCGACGTCGCGCACGGCCGGTTTCCAGTTCGCGAGCATCGCGTCAACGAGCGCCTGCGGCGGCCCCGTGTCATGACTCGCGACGGCCTGCAGCGTCGAGGTTTGCGGCGCGGTCTCCGAGAGAACGGGGTCGCTCTGGCTCATCCGCCGTCTTTCGTAGCAGAGCCGCCGGCGCCCCCCGGCTCGCCGCCGCGCTCATTCCTCGCCGTCGTAGTAGTCGAGATCCTCGCCGCGCAGCATTGGACCGCCACCGCCGACGGCCCACTTGTTGCTATCGGGATAATGACACGACTCGCCGATCGGATTGTCGGCAACGACGAGGATGACGAGATCGCCCGCGTCGTCGGCGAAGAGCTGGTGCGGCTCGTTCGGCTTGAAGAGAAACGCGTCGCCCGGCCCGATCGCGGTCTCGCCCGCAGCGTGCCGGACGCGGCCCGATCCGCCCACGACGTGATAGAACTCCCACTGCGCGCTGTGCGAGTGGTACGGGCACGGCGTCGCCCCCGCCGGAATGCGCGCGAGCTCGACGTCGAAGGGATGGCGCAGCAGCGCGTCGCTCGAGGTTCGGTCGCGGCCGAGCGCTTCGGAGATCTGCTTCCCGAAGCCGAGGAAGCGGCCGCCGGGAGAATCCCAGCGCAACTCCGCGACGTCGTTACTGTTGACGATCTGCACGCGTGATTCTCCAAACGGCGGCAAACGGAGCGCCGATGGCCGGCGCCCGCAGCTCGCTCTTTCTCGCGGCCGCCGTGCTCGGTCCCGCACCCGAGGACGGGACCCCGCTGCCGATCGTGCGCGCGCCCGACGAGCACGGCAGCGGTAACTCGATCCTCCTCGGGGCGTAGCATCGGGCGGATTGTCGGCGACGACGAGGATGACGAGGTCGTCCGTGAAGAGCTGATGCGGTTCGTTCGGCTCGAAGAGAAACGCGTCGCCGGGCCCGATGGCCGTCTCGCCCGCGGCGTGCCGAACGCGGCTCGTGCCGCCTCACGACACACAAGAACTCGCGCTGCGCGCGATGCGAATGGTACGGGCACGGCGTCGCGCCCGCCGACCCCGGTAGCTGATCGTGCCAGCAACATCTCAGACCATCGCTGGCCACCCTCCGTACGATCGCCGCAATCCCAAGACCGACGAGTGAGCGAGGTCGATGCTTTGCAGATGCAAGCGAACCGAAAACGTCGGCCGCGTCAGGATCGGAGTGTCCAAGCCATCGTTCACTTTGCAAGCAATATCTGGTTCGCCCGCGGTGCATCGGTTCGCTTCGTCGGCATGCGACTTCCGACGCGCGCCATCATCGCAGGGACTGCGTCCGGAATCGTGTGTAACTTCGACGACCATGTTGCGGCGGTGACTAGCGTTTAGTTCTGAAGGACGAGTTCGAGACTTTCGGGAGACATATACCTTCGCTCGACCATCCATTCCTCGCTCTGCTCGATGAGAATCATCGTGATTAGGCGAAGCGCCGATTCGCGCGACGGGAAGATGCCGATCGAACGCGTTCGTCGCCGTATTTCCTTATTGAGGTGCTCGATCGGATTGGTTGTTGCAATGCTCCGATGATGTTCGATCGGGAATCGCAAGAACG
>JAABUK010000351.1_pt1 | contig 99582 bp, 79 predicted proteins | sample 5559141 | NCBI WGS metagenome assembly JAABUK01 (sample SAMN10711869, study PRJNA513367) | rock metagenome | isolation source: Antarctica rocks | place: Antarctica: Victoria Land, Pudding Butte nord | collected 2016-01-03
CCATGTGGCCCATGTATGCCCCCATATATGGCCCATGTATGCGCGCATGCATGCCCCATTTGCTGCTCCCATGTGGCCCATGTATGCGCGCATACATGCCCCATTCGCTGCTCCCATATATGGCCATGTATGCGCGTATGTATGCTCCATTAAGTGGTACAAAGATTAGGACAATTAGGAAAGCGGTTAAAACGCCAAGCCTTATACCTAATTTGGACTAGCGCAGTAATAGCCCATACATACTTGGAGCAATAGGCGATATGCAGGCAAGAATAGGCCATATTTTAAAGCAGTAATAGGCTTATACATGGGCCATATGGGAGCAGCAATGGGGCATATATGCGCGCATATATGGCCATATATGGGAGCATCAATGGGGCATGCATGCGCGCATGCATGGGCCACATGGGAGCAGCAAATGGGGCATGCATGGGCGCATACATGGGCCATATATGGGGGCATACATGGGCCACATGGGAGCAGCAATGGGGCATGCATGGGCGCATACATGGGCCACATGGGAGCAGCAATGGGGCATGCATGGGCGCATACATGGGCCACATGGGAGCAGCATTGGGGCATACATGGGCGCATACATGGGCCATATGGGAGCAGCAATGGGGCATATATGCGCGCATATATGGCCATATATGGGAGCATCAATGGGGCATGCATGCGCGCATGTATGGCCATATATGGGAGCATCAATGGGGCATGCATGCGCGCATATATGGCCATATATGGGGACAGCAATGGGGCATGCATACGCGCATATATGGCCCATTGCTGCTCTTGTATATGGCCCATTCTTGCCCCTATGAGCTATATATAGCTAATGCCAAGAGGCTAGTCCAAATTAGGTATAAGGCTTGGCGTTTCTTGATCGCTTTCCTAATTGTCCTAATCTTTGTACCACTTAATGGAGTATGCATACGCGCATATATGGCCATATATGGGGGCATATATGGGCCATATGGGAGCAGCATTGGGGCATGCATAGGCGCATATATGGGCCATATGGGAGCAGCATTGGGGCATACATGGGCGTATATATGGGCCATATGGGAGCAGCAATGGGGCATGCATGCGCGCATACATGGCCATATATGGGGGCATATATGGGCCACATGGGAGCAGTAATGGGGCATATATGGGCGCATATATGGGCCACATGGGAGCAGCAATGGGGCATGCATGCGCGCATACATGGGCCATATATGGGGGCAGCAATGGGGCATGCATGCGCGCATATATGGCCATATATGGCAGCCCTATAGGGAGAGCAGGGAGGAAGGGAATAACAGGGAATCCCTTCCCTTCCCTGGATCAGGGAAGGGAATTACCCCGGGCCTATCCCTTCCCTTCCCTACCCCTTCCTCCAGGGAAGGGAAGGGAAGGGAAGGTAATCCCTGCCCTGTTCCGCAGCGTATTAATCGCTACGGAATCGATTATTATATAAAGGTAAATTATAACCGTAAACTCTAAAATAATATATATTAATAATAATAAATCCCTAAATCTTTCCGAAGGAAGGTAAAGAGGTTTATATATTAATATATTTATATCGGTAATAAAACTCTTAAAGAAGAATATAAATATAATTTAATAAATAAAGAAATTATTTAATAGTATAAAATATATAGTAAAACGGTAGTAATTAGTAAATAAACCTCTACTATAATTATTAACTTATAGAATTAATTAATAGCGGCGAACTAGCGTATTAAGGAATTAAAAGTAATAAATAAAATTCTCGAAAAAGAGGCCGAGAGTTTCCGTTAATATAAACGGGACCTAGAGAGTTTTAAGGAAGATAATATCCTTAAGAATTATATTAAAGAGACTATATCTTCTTTTAGTAATTCCGATAATAATTAAATCTTTCGTATAATATAGTAGCGATAATAAATTCTTTTTTTCTTAAATCGGCGCTAGCTAAACTTACCTAGATATACTATTTAATAATATATTTTAAATATCTATATAGACTATATCTAAAGTAAAAGTATTTTTATAAATATAATATCTTATCGCTATTATATATAAATAGTTTAATAGTAAATTAAATTTAGTCGTACCTTAAAACTATATAATAAAATGATAAATATAGAGGAGAATATCCGTTATATAAATATTAATATAAAAGTAATAATATTTATTTTTAATATCGGTTTTATTTACTCCGCTTTATTATTTTATATAGTTAAGTAACCTCTTTAATTATATTTATATATTTATATTTACTACCCGCCTATTTAAAGATTTTAATTAATTTATTAATACTAATAAACTCTTCGTCTAATAATTATTAACTATATTCTTCGCCTTAACTAGTTTATTTAATTTTATATTAAATATCTTTTTTATTTTTAACTTTATTAATTACCTCTTCTACCTCTTATAGTTTATTATTATTAATAAATTCGGGGGTTTATATACGCTTCGGATTAGCGTAGGGATCTCTAAAGGGAATACTAGCGTAGGGTAAAGTAGGGTAGGGGGTAGAGTAGAGATCGCGGTTCGATCCCTACACTAAGTTGGGGTAGGGTAGGGTAGGGATCCCTTAAGAATCCCTAATAGTAAATATATAATTAGTTAACTTTAGGAATATACTTGATATAATAGGATTTTAGAAGATAACTTATAGTAAGAAGACTTTAATTCGTACTAGAAAATAGTATTCCTATTTATTTAAGTTTTATAACTATTCTTTTTTAATCTTAACTAAGAAGCTAGGCTCGTAGGTCGTTAATTATTACGAATACTCTTTTTTACTCTAGCCGAATAACTAAATAAACTAGGCTTAAATCATTTATTATCTCTACTATACTTATTTACCTCCGAACCGATCCTTATACGATTACTCTTTTTCCGAGCTAAGTTTTGGGTATCGATTATAGAACTACGTTATTAATACGAATGTTTCTTCTATATTTCTAACGGCTAGAGATTAATTATTAATATAATTATTATAATTATAATCTTAATTAAAACTTATATAAGTAGATTTATCTTCGTTATCGTTACTAAGTACTTCCTATTTATCGTTATATTATCGCTTTTCCTTTAAGTCCTCTTTACGAACGATTTCTTCCTATTCTATATCTTCCTAGGAAAGATTCTTTATTTAATTATTAAATAAATAGAATAGGATATTTTAAGGCCGGTCTTCCTTTATTCTTCTATTATATTTATATAGAATAACTATAGCTTAAAAAGCTACTAGTGACTATAGTTTCTAAATACTATATAACCTCGCAGCGATAAAGAATAAACGCTCTACGCTAATACTCGTAATCGGTACGATTAATATATTACGAGTAATTATATTAAGAATTAGAAACCGAGGGGCGAGTTACTTCTATAATACTAGAATATTCTATTCTATAGATTAATTAGAGAACGGTACTAAAGAGATTAACCGAATTGATTATTAAAAAGATTATTAGAATTTACTAGTATTCCTATACCTCTAGAACTCGTCGTCTTCTCCGTCTTTATTACTAGAATCTACGTCTAGTATTTAGGCGAGCCTATCGTTTAGATCGCGTTTATAACTTCGTACGAAATTAAATAACTTACTCGAAGCTAGTATATTCGTTTAGTATTCCTTATACTCTTCCTCGAGAGCGGATTAATAAATTAATAACTATAACGGTTATTTAATATTAGCCTCCTACTCCGAGGTCTCGAATATCTTCCCGCCTTCTATAGGGTTTAATAAGGCCGCTTTATCGTAGAAATACCCTAGACCGCCTTTAGTCTTAGCGTAGTACTAGTTTAACTTTTCGGTCGCTTAGCGTAATATAGTCTTTATTTTAGGCTTCTACGGTACTCGTTTAAAACGGAGTTACTTTATAACCTTTTTTAGATAATTAAAAAGTTTATTATAAATTATAAAAGTACGGTAACTAGTAATAGTCTTCGTTATACCGATAGCGTTCGTTATTTTCGCGAACTCTCTTATAATATTAATTAAGTAAGTAATATAACTCTATTCTTCTATTTTTAGTTTAAAGTAAGAAATCTCAGCCTATATAAAGTAGCTTTTAATATTATAACGTATTTTGAATACGCGGACTATTATATAGTATATCGAGTCTTATCGCGTTTTAATATCCTGAATAAACTTTACTAGCCTTAGTTTAATAAGTCTATTAATTTTATTCGGTATATTTTTCCCTATAATATCGAGTCTCTTCTATTAAATATCTCGGAACTAGGTTCTACGCTAGCCACTCGTATTAATAAATACCGTAGTCTTCCGTATTTAATAGGGTTAGATTATTATAAAGATTATTAGAATTCTCTTACCTTAGCTAGTATTAACGGTAAACTCTTTTACGCGCTACTCTAGATATCGCGAGAGTTTTATTATTTATCCTAACCTCTTTAAAGTTATTCGTTCGTAGGCGAAAAGTAAATCGCACCTAATAATACCTTAACGGCAAGCTGAATTATATATATAAGACACGGTATATACTTAGACGATTATTTAATAGATATCCGTTTAACTTTTTTATTCCTCTATATAAATATAAGAATAGTATTATCGAATATTATCTATATATTACTAGTATTATCGCTTATAATAGCGTAAATCCGATACTCGATCCCGTATTTATAGACGACCTTAGTTAAAACGTCCGCTAGCCTTTCACCGGTATATTTCCCTTTAATATACTTAAAGCTAATAATAACTTTATAATATTTCTACTCGGCGTTAATAAAGTAGGTAATAATAACTATATATAAAGATATATCGTAGGGTAACTATTTATTTAAAGTAAGGGATACCTTTAATTCATCGTCGGGTAAAGTATTAAATAGTTTCTTTTTAATCTTCTTAAATCGTTATAGGAGTTTATTTTTAATCGTTAAAGGACTCGGTAATATAGCGGTAAAGTCTAAGTAAAGGAACGGATACTAAACCAAGATATTATTAAGAGAGTTATATGATATTCCTACTATAGTAACTATTTATAGGAATATATCTTTAAAGTCTAATCGTTAAGGTATAAGACCGTTAATCTTAGCTTTAGTACTTTTAACTTCGCGGCGCTACGTTCGAATTAGCTAGGGAATTCTAATAATTATTATAATAATCTAGACTCTTACCTACGCAGGGATAGTTTCTCTAAGAATTAACTAGGTCATACTACGTATACTCGCCGAGTCTTTATAACTTTTCTTTTTTAAATAGTCTATCCTTAACCCAGTACCTTAATTTATATAGGGATAAGTTAATATATCGTTATATCGTAGATAGACTATCGATAACTTTCCGGAGCCTATTATTACTCCTTCTTCGAAAGACGTCTATATTTTAGACTTTCGGGATTATATCTTACTAAAATTAATCTTCTTACGCTAATTCTTATTATCGGGATATTTATACTATATAGTTTACTTCTACTAGTCTAAGAATATATCCTTCTTAGCGTTAGAGAAGATATAATATTTATATCGCTTTCCTTTTATTATAATATTGAGAGGTAGTTTAAGGTAATAACTTATAGAGCTTCTAATACTAAGAGAAGATATATTATCGAAGACACTATCTAAGTTATCTTTACCTAGTTAGTTTAATATAGGTTCTAAAGAATATAATAAGGAGTTTAACTAATATTATATAGTAAATAACTAATTATTAGAAAGATTATTAGAATTAAGATCTAATATATCTATATATATATATATTCATACTTTACTCTTTACCGATATCGAATCGATATATTCTTAAGAGGTAGTAGGATAATCGTAGGAGAATACTAATATTAAAACGTAGTAGTAAATAGAGTTAATCTCGTAATAGATATCGAAAAAGATTATACTCTAAATTCTAGAGTATACTAAGGGTCCGCTTAACGTAATATAATTTAATTAAACTGCGCCTTTAATAAAACCTACCTATGATCTAACTCTAGGCTTAAAGTTAACTCGGACGATTATACGTCCGAGCGGCGAGATTATCCACTAAAATATTATATTCATTATTATTATTATTCTCTACTCTTTCTCTATATCACTTAATAATCCTACGTATATCATTATCTTTTAGAAGGTTTACTATCGAAAAGAACGAGGATACCTCGAAGAATAAAGGCCTAGAAGGCGCCTAGGAAAGTACCTAGTACCTAGGACCTAATTCTAAAAAATCCTAAACATCGTAAATTCAAGCGTAGTAGTAAATTATCTTCTAATTAATAATAAGTCGAAGCCTTTAATTAATAAAAAATAGTAATAACTTTAAGGTAAATTAAGAAGTACTAGAAATCGACCGAACTTTTATTTTCGAAGTTTACCTTCTATCGAGTAGTTAAAGAGCTTTATATAGATATCGGGTTTTCTAGATATATTTAATCCGTTATAATAACTGCTCTTTAGGAGGCGGTAGAAGTTTATTTAATATTAGAGTTTAAACGTAAGGTTATAATATATTATTCTATAAATTATTATTAATATTATCTAGTTCTTTAGCTAGTAGCTTACTATTATAAATATATAACAATACTTCCGAAGGATTTCAAGTTTCTATACGATTTTAGATATAAGAATATATTTTAATTTATTTATATTTAATAATAAATATATTTATAATAATTATTCTAATAATTACGAAGGGAGACTAGTTAATATCGAAGTATATAATTATATTAAGAAGCTAGAAATCAGGCGCTAGGAAGTTTAATAGCTCCTCGTCGAATATATATAGATATATTAACGACGGTGTAATACGTTTTTAATTAGGAGGTAACTTTATATTAAACTCTTTAGAAATTAAAATAAACGCCTCTTTAGCGTTTCTAGAGTCTTTATCCGGGATCTAGCCGTAATAAGATAAATTATACCCCTCTTACTACTAAGTAGGTCCTAGTAAAGAAGTTTACTCGTCCTCCTCCTCTACCTAAAAGTAGGAAGCTATATTCCGTTATATAGTAATCTCTTCCTTCGTAAAATACTAGTACGGCTTTATCTATAAAACCGGTAAACCTTAATAATAATTAACTAGCCTAATTATTAGAATAATTATTAGAAATCTATACTATATTTTAATTAAGGTAATTATACTAGGCGAAAGTAATATACCTATACGTCCCTAGGTCGTAATATTTAAGATAATTAATTTTACGAAATAGACCTTAAATAGGTTTACGCTATATAGCCCGCCTAGAGCGGAATTCGTTAATTTTAATAATATATATTATTATATCTACCCTTTTCTAGGCTTCCTGAATTAATATATATTAATCGATAATTAATAATAACCCTTCGGTCTCTTTATCTGCGATTTATTAGAATACGGTCTAGGCTAGGTCTAGATTAGGTTATTATTAATATAATCCCTTAATAGTTAGAATTTAAATATTACTTTAGTATACCTCTAACTCGTTTAGATCCTCCTATACGATATTACCGTTATTTTAAATTAATATATCTTAACCTTATAAGGTTATACTAGTTTTCTCTATAAAATATATAGTATTATTAACTTAGGTAGTTCTAATCGGAAAATAATTATTATAATAATTATTAAAATGATAAATAACCTGGATTATACCTCTTTAGAAGGATCTCCTACTTCGTTTAAATTAAAGTAATAACCTAGTAGGTCTTTAATATTTTTTGGAACTCCTTAATAATACGGAGTTTCTTCTATACTATTAATACCGTAGTTATATTATTTCTTTAATAATCTACGTATTACTTTTCGAATAATAAGGTTTAGGTAAGACGAGCCTTTATTTTTACTATCGATATATTAGTCGAGTACTCCCTTAGTTTCTTCCTAGGTCCTTAGGGTCCCTTCGGCCGTCCTTATAACCGAGGAGGCGTAATAACTAGATTATCGATATTATTATCGTTATTAGTACTGAATCTATACTATTTAATAATGATTTCCGTATTATATAGGAAATTCGTTAAGTTATATAGTATCTACTCGGTTTTAATCTCGGGGTCTTTTTTAACTAGGAAACGGGAATTATAAATATTTTTCTAATAATTTATTACCGAATAAATTTACTACGCGGTTAATCTACGAAAGGATTAATTCGTTTCGGTATAGTAAGAATTCTAATTTCTTAATATATATAAAGTTAATATAGACTAGCGGCGAGAATAACGCGCTTTAGTTATTAAGTAATAAATATTAAAGAAGACTAAGGTATACTTTACGAAATAGTTATTAGTTATAAACTAAGCGATAAAAGTAGGGGGAAGATCGCCGAAGACTTCGTTAACGCTAAGGATTTAATTACGGGAAGTAGAACGTTATACCTAAAAGAGTACTCGCTCCCGTATTTAACACAGACCCTAAAACCTATTAAAAGTCTTATTTAATTATACGATTATTAGAAAGATTATTATAATTAATCTATAATAATAGTTAGTAAAGTACCCGAGTATCTTACTCTTTACGCCAGATTAAATTATACCTAGTTCGTAATATTCTGAGTTTATTAAAGTAGAATAGATAAATATCCTAAATAGAATAAATAAAGTAGATAATAATAATCATACTCTTATATAATTTAGGTGAATTCTATCGTCTATAAAATAATAATTATCGATACTAGTAACTTTAACCTCGTAACTATTACTATTATTACTAGTTTCACTATCGTTACTAGTTTCTTCGTCGTTTTAAATTATTATAAATACCGCTTCTTAATTAATTAAAACACCGCTTCTTAACTAACTAAAATACCGTTTCTTAAGTAATTAAATATAGCGCGTACTAATAAAGATAGAACTAGAATTATATTTAAAGTTAGAAATACTACGGGGGGGAAGGCCCCTAGAAAACTACTAGCGGTTAAAGCGAGGAAGACTATTCCTGGTACCTTAACTCTACGTAGTATAACTAGATAAACGCGTAAATATAAAGTATAGAAGAAGGGTAGTAAGTTAAATTCTAATAATTATTATAATAACTAAAATTAATCTAAATAATTTAGCCGTCGCTCTACGCGAAATCAAGCGCTACTAGAAAACTACCGAATTATTTATTCCTAAGCTCCCTTTCCAACGGTTTATATATAAAGTAATATTCTCGGCCACGTCGGAGTCGTTAGGTATACGCTAATAATCGTCTATAATTATAGCTATATAAGAAGTAACTAAAGCGATATTAATAATATTATTTAAGAGTAAGTTCTATCTTAATCTTTCGCTATCTATATTAATAATATAAGATACTAACCTCTACGTAATCTACGCTAAGCGTATAACTATCTAAAATAAAGATATTTAATTAACGTAGATAATTAAGGGCTATAAGTTTATTCTATAAAGGGATATAAATTAATACTAATATTTCTAGTACTTAATATCGTAATATTTAATAGGAGTAGGGTATAATAAGGAAGGGAGTAGGCGGTAGATATAGCTTTCGTATTATTTCATCTCTTAATAACTTCTATTACCGTCGAAGAATAGAATATTCTTCTATTTCTATTCTATAACTCTATTACTAAGACGGTTATTATAATAATTATTAGAAATCCGTCTTAGCGTTTAGGGATTTCTTAGTAAATCTCTACCCTACCCTACTTTAATCTACGCCCCACGCTAATAGATCCCTACGCTAAACTAGTATAGGGATTATACCTCGATCCCTACCCTACCCCACGCTAATCCGAAGCGTAGGTTTATATAAAAGATTCCGTCGTATTAATATAATCGCGAAGATAATATAATTTAAATAACGATATATAAAAAGTATTATAAATTCTATATATAGAAAGTAGTAGTAGGCGGTAAATTTATATTTTTATTTTATTAATAATCCTAAAGGGCCCTATAAACTTATAGGATAATTTCTTATTTAAGCGCTTTTATTTTAAATTCTTTATTATTAATATAACTAAATCGCTAACTTTATAACTTTATAATTTATATATTTTATTATACTATTTAGTTTAGTACTCGGTAGCGCTTTAAAAATACTCCGTAATTTTATTCTTTAAAGTTTATAATTATTATACTTTATTATTTATAATTAATATTTTTCTTTCTCTAAAGTCGTCCTTAACCTCTTAATAAATTTTAAGATAATAACTATATATACGGAAAAACAACGTCGTTCCGACGACGGTACTCTAATTATTATTTATTAAAAATTCTACTATAAGTAGTAATCTAGCCTAATTTATTTATTTATTATTAATAAATATATATAAATAGTACTCTAATATTTAATTTTAGCGCTTTATCTACCTATTTATTTAAGGGTAAAAGATAGTATTTAGGCGTCGTTTAATTTTCGAATAAAAATATATAATCGATTAAAAAGCGCTTATAAAAATAGAGCCTCTATCGCTAACGATATTATTAAATATATTATAGTAGTAAATAATTTTAAAATAAAATACTTCCGCTAGTTAAACGGTATTAATTTTAATAATTATAAATATATACTTAACTATTTTAATAAATCGATTTATAATAATAAAGATAATATTATAAACGGTACCTCTATATTTACTAGGTAGTAAATTAATTATAAAATTTATAAAAATCTCCTTCTAAAGCTAAATAATAATAGGAAGCGAATTTAATTCGTTATATAAATAATATCGCGGCGCCTTCGTTCGCTAATATATATCGTAAATTTTAATATAGTTCGTAACTTACTTTAAATTACCCTCCTAGAAAAATTTTCGAGTAAATAATTTATACGACTTCGTAGCGCTAAAATAACCTATTAAAGAATTATTATAATATCTTTTTATAAACTCTTCCCTTAGAGCTTTATTCTTTAATATATAAAAATAATTATTATATTTTAATAATCCCTCGGAGTTTATAATCTATATTTTATTCTTTATATAACGGCGGTTCTTTAATATATTCGCTCTAGTTCGAAAAGAGTTTATTTAATTATTATAAATTTATAATTCCCGAATTAATATTTTAATAAGTTTTTTAAGATTATTATATATAGTTTTAAATATTATTATAATATCCCGTTTTAAAATTACTACTCTTAACCCTATAATTTAAAAAGTAGAAGTTATAATTATTTTTACTTCTTTATCTCTTTCTAATAATTAACTATTAATCTAAAGAGTAAGTTTATTCTAAAATATTAATAATAATTTAATATTTAACGGCGATACTCCCTTATAATTAAAGCGCCGCGACGGTATATTAATAAGATTTAATTTTCTAGCCCGATAGAAGATTTTAAAATTATAAATAATTAATTTAAATACTTAACGGGCCTATTTAGAGTTTAACTCCTTCTATTTTATAAAACTCTTTAAATTATTATAATTAATTTAGATTTTAATATAATAGGGGCTACTTTTTAAATAGTATTATTATTATTTTATTACTACTATAATAACGAGTAATTCTTAATTATAAATTTTATAATTCTATTTTAGAGGATTTAATTTCCGTAATTAAAATACTATAAAATACTAATAACTATTTTTATTTTATTATAATAATATAAAGTTAAGGCTAAAGTTAGAAATATCTATCTATAATACCTAAGGCCGCTAGCGTAGAGCTAGCGGCTTAGTAATAATATAAAAGACGTAAGGTAGTTACGGGGTTCATTATTAAATAATTTTTAAATCCTAGATTTAATAGTAGAACTAATCTCTAAGGATTCTAATAAAACGGGGGAACACTAACTCGATATAGGATTATTAAGAGTTAGAACCCCGCGATACCAAGGCCAGAACCCCGTATCGATAAGTAATGATATTATAAAGGTGGCGGGGCGTAGGCGTATATAATATACTAGCGCCTTTAGCGGGGCGTAGGCGTATATAACGCACTACCACTTTATACTATCTCTATATATAATTATTTAGTTAGATTATAATAGCGTAGAAAAGGCGCGTTTACGAATATATTTTATAAAATCTAAAATACTTCCGTAGCGCCGTTTATTTATTTTAACGGATTTATTTTCTTATTTACTTTACTACCTTTAAATAGGCTAGTAAACGGCGTAGTTATATTAAAATAATTATAAATAAACCGCCTATAAAAGTTAATAAAGCCTAAAAAGATTTATATTTCCCGATATATTTTTAGTTAGAGTTATTTCTTAATAGTTTTAATATATTCTAGGTCTATAACTACCCTATTAATAAATATAATAAAATTTAAAAACTCGATTATTTCGGTACTAAATTAGTATTTCTTAAGGTTAATAAATAACTAGAATTAATATAATTATTTAAATACTTATTTAATATACCGTTAATACTCCGTTAAATTAATATTATAAATTAGGATATTATCTAAATATACTATATACGTTATATTTACTAAATTTATAAATATATAATTAATATAAATTTAAAACGTCGCCGGTATATTAACGAGCCTAAAAAGTATAATTAAATATTCGAAGTAATTATAATAAATTCGGAAAATAGTTTTCTATTTATCGTCTTCTTTAATCTAGATCTTATAATAAATATCCTTTAAATCTAACTTCGTAAAGATTTTAAAACTATATAAACGGTCTAATATCTCGGTAATTAAGAGTAACGGGTATCGATTCTTAACTATTACTATATTTAAGCCCCGATAATTAATATAAAAATATAACTTATTATCCTTTTTAAATATAAAAAGAATAAGTATTTTAATTAAAAATATTAAATAACGGATCTAGCCTTTATAAAATAAGGATTCTAAATAGCGCCGTAACTCTAATAATTTAGTTTGAAATAAATTATAAAGAGGTTTATAAAGCGATTCTTTATTAATTTTTATTTTAATAACGTAATCTCTTTATTTAAAAATAAATAAGGTACTCGCCTTTTTATTAGAAAAAATATTATAAAACTTTATAAATTCCTTAGGAAAATATTAGATTAAGAAGTTCTTCTTATTTACTTTACGTTATTATAATATATACGACCGCGAATATATTCGGTTTATTTTTAAAATTACTAGTAAATTTAGCCGGTTCTTTAATTTATAAATTACTAGAATTAATTTTAAACCGTTATTAATCCGCTTTAAGATTAATTAATATCTTTAATTAATATAATTTAAATATATTTAGAATAACGTCTAAATCTTTAAAATTTATAATATAAAATAAAGTATTATATTTATACCCTTAACTCTAATTATCGATTATTTAATAATTTAATTAATACGCGTTATAGTAATATATACTTTACCTATTAATTACTTTAACTAACGGTAAAGTAGTATTATAAAGTTCTAAATTATTTTTAATAACGAACCGTTATAAAATTAAATTAATCTACGCTTTAAAGTTAATTAAAATAATAAGTTATTTAACTTTATTTTAAAGAGTAATCTAATCTTTAGAAAGAATAGAAGGGTATATTTTTATTAATCGTTTTTCTTACCCTTCTTCCGAGGTATAAATTAGGTTTAATTATTTTTTACCGATACCGCGCCGATATTTATAACTAATTTATTTATATCGGGATATTTAGGCTTAATATAACTTTCTATTCTATAATAATAATAGATAATTTTATTATACGAAGAATTAATAATATTAGTTTTATATTTATTACCCTTCTCTTTTAAATATACTTATTTAATATTATCGCCGGTATTAAATTTAGTAATTCGGTTTATTATAAGTTTTCTTTTATTAGGGTTCTTTAACTAGGAACCCGAATTAAAATTAAAACTACTTATTAATTATATATACTCTAGATTCTTTTCTTATATAATAATCTAAATAAGAATTTCTTCTCTTTAAATAAATATACTACCGGTATTAAAGATTTTATCTTTAAATTTAGGTTTAAATTTAGTTAAAAAGAAATTTACCCTATACTCCTTTAAAAACGGGGGTAACTAGGCCTCTATTTCTTTAAAATAAATTTTAAATAACGATATCTTTTAATAAAATTATTATTTAACTTCCTCCTACTTTTTATAAATAAAGAGATAATAGTTAATTAAATCCGTTATTAAATTAAAAAGAAACTTTTTAAAAAAACTAAATATAATATTAATTAAATTATATAAATCGTAGTATTTATATTATTACGTTAAAGGGTTACTTTTTAACGAGTCTATATAATATATAATCCTTAAATAGTCGGTAGTAAAATATTTAAAACTAATTAAAAATTTAATATTTACGTCGCGGAACTAGTATAAATATTTACCTTCGCTCGTATCTTTATAAAAACGTATTTTATTAAAATATTGTAAAGTAGTAGTATATTATATACGCCTACGCCCCGTTAAAGGCGTTAGTATATTATATACGCCTACGCCCCGCCACCTCTATAATATTATTATTTATCGATACGGGGTTCTAGCCTTAATATCGCGGGGTTCTAACTTTTAATAATCCTATATCGAGTTAATATTCCCCCGTTTTATTAAAATCCTTAGAGATTAATTTTATTATTAAATCTAGGATTTAAGAACTACCTAATAATAAACCCCGTAATTATTTTACGTTTTTTATATTATTATTAAGCCGTTAGCTCTACGTTAACGGCTTTAGGTATTATAGTTCTAATCTTTTAAATCTTTCTAAGGAAAAGGCCTATTATTATTATAATATCGGGTTTAACCTCGGGACGTCTAAAAGAATTTAGCGACGATAATATCGATTAAACCCCCTCCGACGACCCCCGCCGTAAAGACGGTAGCGAATTCGAAGGTATTATTACCCCCGAAGAGACTTTAGACGTATAGTTTAAAGTTATTAAAGAAGAAAACCGTCGCCTTAAATAATAATAAGAGTTAGGGGTATTATAAACTTAAAATTAAAAACTATATAATCTTATTATTTCTACGCCCGCTAGCGGAGCGCTAGTAGAATCTACTATTTATAGTAGAGGTCCCCTAATTATTACGCCTACCGGTGGAATAGTAATAAGTTTAACTACGCTTAATAGGGATATTCTTATTAGGGCGAAAATACTATACTCTAATAAAATATATTCTTATAAGGGTATAAGCGAAGGTGAATATTTATACTAGTTCCGCGACGTAAACGTTAAATTTTTAATTAATTCTAAATATTTTACTACCGACTATTTAAGGATCGTATATTATATAAACTCGTTAAAGAGTAACCCTTTAATGTAGTAGTATAAATACTACGATTTATATAGTTTAACTAGTATTACGTTTAGTTTTTTTAAGAAGTTTCTTTTTAATTTAATAACGGATCTAGTTAACCGCCGTCTCCTCGCCTATAAAAAATAGGAGGAAATTAAATAATAGTCTTATTAAAAGGTATCGTTATTTAAGGCTTATTTTAAAGAAATAAAGATTTAATTACCCCCGTTTTCGGAGGAGTATAAAGTAAATTTCTTCTTAACTAAATTTAAGCCTAAATTTAAAAATAAGATTCTTAATACCGGTAGTATATTTATTTAAAAGGAAGAAATTCTTACCTAGGTTATTATATAAAAAAAGAATCTAGAGTATATATAGTTAATAAGTAATTCTAATTCTAATTCGGGTTCCTAATTAAAAAACCCTAATAAAGGAAAACCTATAATAAACCGAATTATTAAATTTAATACCGGCGATAGCGCTAAATAGGCGTATTTAAAAGAGAAGGGTAATAAACGTAAAATTAATACCGCTGATTCTTCGTACGATAAAATTATCTATTATTATTATAAAGTAGAAGGCTATATTAAGTCTAAATATCCCGATATAAATAAGTTAGTTATAAACGTCGGTATAGTATTAGTAAAAAATAATTAGGCTTAATTTACGCCTCGGAAGAAAAGTAAGAAAAATAATTAATAGAGGTATACCCTTTTATTCTTTCTAAGGGTTAGATTACCCTTTAAGATAAAATTAAATAACTTATTATCTTAATTAATTTAAGAGCGTAAATTAATTTAATTTTATAACGGTTCGTCGTTAAAAACGATTTAAAACCTCGTAATACTACTTTACTATTAACTAAAGTAATTAGCGGGTAAAGTATATATTACTATAACGCGTATTAATTAAACTATTAAATAGTCGATAGTTAGGGTTAAGGGCGTAAATATAATACTTTATTTTACACTATAACCTTTAAAGATTTAAACGTTATTCTAGGTATACTTAAATTATATTAATTAAAGATATTAATTAATCCTAAGACGGACTAATAGCGGTTTAAAATTAATTCTAGTAATTTATAAATTAAGAAACCGGCCAAGTTCACTAATAGTCTTAAAAATAAACTAAATATATTCGCGGTTATATATATTATAGTATCGCGAGGCGAATAGGAAGAACTTCCTAATCTAAAAGTTCCTAAGGAATTTATAAAGTTTTATAATATTTTTTTTAATAAAAAAGCGAGTACCCTACCTATTTTTAAATAGAGGAATTATATTATCGAGATAAAGGTTAATAAAGAACCGCCTTATAAACCTCTTTATAATTTATCTTAAACTAAATTATCGGAGCTACGGCGCTATTTAGAATCCTTATTTTATAAAAATTAAATCCGTTATTTAATTTTATTAACCGGAGTACCTATTCTTTTTATACCTAAAAAGAATAATAAATTACGTTTTTACGTAGATTACTAGGGCTTAAATACGGTAATTATTAAGAATTAATACCCGTTACCCTTAATTATCGAGATATTAGACCGTTTATATAATTTTAAAATCTTTACGAAATTAGACCTTAAGGATATTTATTATAAAATCCGGATCAAGGAAGGCGATAAATAAAAAACTATTTTCCGAACTCGCTATAATTATTTCGAATATTTGGTTATACCTTTTAGGCTCGCTAACGCACCGGTAACGTTTTAAGTTTATATTAACCGTACGTTTATAAATTTAGTAGATATAACGTATATAGTGTATCTAGATAATATCCTAATTTATAGTACTAAGCCGGCGGAGTATTAACGGTATATTAAATAAATACTTAAATAATTATATTAGTTCTAGCTATTTATTAACCTTAAGAAGTATTAATTTAATACCGAAACGGTCGAGTTTTTAAATTTTATTATATTTATTAATAGGGTAATTATAGACCTGGAACGCGTTAAGACTATTAAGAAATAACCTTAACTAAAAATATATCGGGAGGTATAAATCTTTTTAGGCTTCGTTAACTTTTATAGGCGGTTTATTTATAATTATTCTAATATAACTACGCCGTTTACTAGCCTATTTAAGGGTAGTAAAGTAGGTAAGAAAATAAATCCGTTTAAATAAATAAACGGCGCTACGGAAGCGTTTTAGATTTTACGAGATATATTCGTAAACGCGTTTTTTCTATACTATTATAATTTAACTAAATAATTACGTATAGAGATAAATACTTCTAACTTTAACCTTAACTCTATATTATCGTAATAGGATAAAAATAATTATTAGCGCTTTATAATATTCTAGTCACGGAAATTAAATCCCTTAGAATAAAATTATAAAACTTATAATTAAGAATTACTCGCTATTATAATAATAATAAAATAATAGCGATACTACCTAGAAGGTAGCCCTTATTATATTAAAATCTAGATTAATTATAATAACTTAAAGAGTTTTATAAAATAGAAAGAGCTAAACTTTAGGTAGGTTTATTAAATACTTAAATTAATTATTTATAACTTTAAAATCTTTTATCGGGCTAGGAAATTGAATTTTATTAATATATCGTCGCGGCGCCTTAATTATAAGGGAGTATCGCCGTTAAATACTAAATTATTATTAACGCTTTAGAATAAACTTACTCTTTAGACTAGTAGTTAATTATCGGAAGGAGATAAGGAAGTAAAGATAACTATAACCCCTACTTTTTAAATTATAGGGTTAAGAGTAGTAATTTTAAAACGGGATATTATAATAGTATTTAAAACTATATATAATAATCCTAAAAGATTTATTAAAACGCTGATTCGGGAACTATAAACCTATAATAATTAGGTAAGCTCTTTTCGAACTAGAGCGAATATATTAAAGAACCGCCGTTATATAAAGAATAAAGTATAGGCTATAAACTCCGAGGGATTATTAAAATATAACGGTCGCCTTTATATACTAAGGGATAAAACTTTAAGAGAAGAGTTTATAAAGAGGTATTATAATAATCCTTTAATAAGTTACTTTAGCGCTGCGAAGTTATATAAATTATTTACCCGAAAATTTTTCTAGGAGGGTAGCCTAAAGTAAGTTACGGACTATATTAAAACTTACGATATATATTAGCGGACGAAGGCGCCGCGATATCGTTTATATAACGAATTAAATTCGCTTCCTATTACTACTTAACTATAGAAGAAAATTTCTATGAATTTTATAACTAGTTTACCGCCTAGTAAATATAAAGGTACCGTTTATAATACTATCTTTATTATAGTAAATCGATTTACTAAAATAATTAGGTATATATTTATAATTATTAAGATCGATACCGCTTAACTAGCGGAAATATTTTATTTTAAAATTATTTACCGCTATAGTATACCTAATAGTATCGTTAACGATAGAGGCTCTATTTTTACGAGCGCCTTCTAATCAGTTATATATTTTTATTCGAAAATAAAACGACGCCTAAATACTATCTTTTACCCTTAAATGAATAAATAGATAAAGCGCCAAAATCAGGTACTAGAGTATTATTTATATATATTTATTAATAATAAATAAATTAATTAGACTAGATTACTACCTATAATAGAATTCTTAATAAATAATAATTAGAGTACCGCCGTCGGAACGACGCCGTTCTTCTATATATATAGTTATTATCTTAAAATCCGCTAGGAGGTTAAGGACGACTCTAGAGAAAAAAGGGTACTAGCTATAAATAATAAGGTACGATAATTATAAACTTTAAAAAATAAAATTATAAAGTACTTTTAAAGCGCTACCGAATATTAAACTAAATAATATAATAAAACGTATAAACTATAAAGTTATAAGGTTAGCGATTTAATTATATTAATAATTAAAAACCTAAAGTAAAAGCGCCTAAATAAGAAATTATCCTATAAGTTTATAAGACCCTTTAGGATTATTAATAAAATAGGAGTATAAACTTACCGCCTACTACTACTTTCTATATATAGAATTTATAATACCTTTTATATATCGTTACTTAAGTTATATTATCTTCGCGACTACGTTAATACGGCGGAATCTTTTATATAAACCCCCGAACTTATTAATAATAATAAACTATAGGAGGTAGAAGAGGTAATCGATAAAGTTAAAAATAAAAAAAGTATCTAGTATAAAGTTAAATAAACTAGTTAAGGCGAAGAATATAATTAATAGTTATTAGACGAAGAGTTTATTAGTATTAATAAATTAATTAAAACCTTTAAATAGGCGGGTAGTAAATATAAATATATAAATATAACTAAAAAGGTTACCTAGTCGTATAAGATAATAAGGCGGAGTAAACGGAGCCGATATTAAAAGTAAATATTACTACTTTTATATTAATATTTATATAACGGACGTTCTCCTCTATATTTATAACTTTATTATATAGTTTTAAAGTATAACTAAATTTAATTTACTATTAAACTATTTATATATAATAGCGATAAGATATCGTATTTATAAAAATACTTTTATTTTAGGTATAGTTTATATAGACGCCTAGAATATATTATTAAATAGTATATCTAGGTAAGTTTAGCCAGCGCCGATTTAGGAAAAAAAGAATTTAATATCGTTATTATATCGTACGAAAGATTTAGTCACTATCGGAATTATTAGAAGAAGACGTAATCTCTCTAGTATAGTCCTTAAGGATATTATCTTCCTCGGGACTCTCTAGGTCCCGTTTATATTAACGGAAACTCTCGGTCTTTTTTTTAAGAACCTTATTTATCGCCTTTAATTCCTTAATATACTAATTCGCCGCCGTTAATTAATTCTATAAGTTAGCGATTATAATAAAGGTTTACCTATTAATTACTATTATCTTATTATATATTTTACGTTATTAAATAATTTCCTTATTTATTAAATTACGTTTACGTTTTTCTTTAGGAGTCTTATTATTAATACGGGTATACCGATATATAAACCTCCTTACCTTCCTTCGGAAAGATTTAGGGATTTATTATTATTAATATATACCGCCTTAAAGTTTACGGTTATAATTTATCTTTACGTAATAATCGATTCCGTAGCGATTAATATAATAGAGCGTATAAGGAGGGGACGTACCTCGAATATAATTATTATTAAACTAGTAGAAATAGACCCGGTAAAAGAGCTACGAAGCGTAATAAACTACTATTATAATTAATATTACGTAGTCGCGCTAATAACGGACTGGTTATATTTACTAGTATATTTATAACTAAAATAAATTAGTATAAATAAACTAATACTATCGGTGAGTAAGAGCTATTTATAGAGTTAAAAGAAAGTTATATATAACGAGAGTACTATCTATATATTAGTTATAATACTAGAACGCTATTATAAAGCTAGAGTAATAATATATAAAAGAGGCTAGAGGAGTTACGAAGAGAGAAAGTAATAGGCGGGCGAGTTTATTTATATAATAAACCGTCGCGCTAAGTACCTTATCGTTATAGTACGTCGATACGCGCCTCCGCTCCGCCACCTCGCTCTTATTAATAGATATAACCGTTACTATAATAGTTATACTATTACTAATCTCCCGGTATAATATTGGGACTACACCGTTTATATATAGTACTTTACTACTAATATTTATTATAGTATAATAGGAGTATATAGTAAGGGTGGCTACTACTATTCCGCTACTAGTATTATAAATACTATAAGAATAATCTAATATACTATATTTACTACAAGTACTACAAGCGCTATAGGAACGATAGTGTATACTATTTCGCTCCGCTATTATTATATATAATAGTACTATAGGGACGAAAGAAACATTATTTATTTAACTACTATTACTATATATTAACACTATAGAGATAACTTTATAAACATACTATTTACTTATTACTAACACTATTATATAATAGGGGTAGTTTAATAGTATTACTCTTCCGTTACTAATACTATATAATAGTACTATAAGAAATAATTTCGTATCGCTCCGCGACTAGTGCTATATATTAACGCTATAAGACCGATAGTATAAATTGGAAGACTCTTTTCTCTTATTTCCTCTAGAGGGTTTTAAAGGTTTTTTTAACGAGCTTCGACTAATTAACTAAATATTATTCCGTAATTAGTACTATAAATATTAAAGAATTAAATGCGCAGCCTTATACTTGGGTTACTATATAATAACGCCGTCGTATTAAATAACTCTTTTCCTTTATTTCCCTTAGGGGGTTTAAAGGTTTTTTAATAAATATCTCTTAACTGAAATATTTAGGTACCTAGGGACTAGGGCCTAAAAGGGGAGGTAATTATAAAGTAATAATATATTATATACGCCTACGCCCCGCTAAAGGCGTTAATATATTATATACGCCTACGCCCCGCTACCTCTATAATATTATTACTTATCGATACGGGGTTCTAGCCTTAGTATCGCGGGGTTTTAACTTTTAATAATTTTATATCGAGTTAACGTTCCCCCGTTTTATTAGAATCCTTAAAGATTAGTTCTATTATTAAATCTAGGATTTAAAAACTACCTAGTAATGAACCCCGTAACTACTTTACGTTTTTTATATTATTACTAAGCCGCTAGCTCTACGCCAGCGGCCTTAGGTATTATAAATATAGTATTTTCGCCCTAATAAGAATATCCCTATTAAATATAATTAAATTTATTATTATTCTACCGGTAGGTATAATAATTAAGGGATTTTTATTATAAATAATAAATTCTATTAATACTCCGCTAGCGGGTATAGAAATAATAGGATTACGTAGTTTTTAATTTTAAATTTATAATACCCTTAACTTTTATTATTATTTAAGGCGACGATTTTCTTCTTTAATAACTTTAAACTATATATTTAAAATCTCTTCGGGGGTAGTAATATTTTTAAATTTATTATTATCTTTACGACGGGAGTTATCGGAGGGGGTTTAATTAATATTATTATTATTAAATTCTTCTAGACGTCCCGAGGTTAAACTCGATATTATAATAATAATAGACCTTTTCTTTAAAAAGATTTAAAAAATTAGAATTATAATATTTAAAGCCGCTAGCGTAGAGCTAGCGATTTAATAATAATATAAAAAACGTAAAATAATTACGGGGTTCATTATTAAATAATTTTTAAATCCTAAATTTAATAATAAAACTAATCTCTAAGAATTCTAATAAAACGGGGGAATATTAACTCGATATAGAATTATTAAAAGTTAAAACCCCGCGATACTAAAACTAAAACTCTATATCGATAAATAATAATATTATAAAGGTAGCGGAGTATACGCGTATATAACGCACTAGCGCCTTTAGCGGGGCGTAGGCGTATATAATATACTACTACTTTATAAATAAATACTAGTAATTAAATTAAATTTAATAAAAATATTTAATTAATATAAGGCCCGTTGAGTTATTAAAGGATTTAGGTAAATCGAGGGTTTTAATTATTATAAAATCTTCTTATTAATAATAAAGTTACTAAATTAGTAAATTTTACTAGCGTTAAAGACTAAATACAACTAGGAAATAAAGTATTTAAACGTGATTTTAGTATTCCTAGAAATATTATTATAAAAGAAGATCTATATCGAATAACTATATAAATATATTAATAGGGATCGTAATATTACTTATTTATTAAAGTATATTTTATATAGTTTTAAATAATTATTTTATAAATAATATAATACTTTATATACCTTCTTCGAGGTAAATAAATACGAGTATTTTAATAAAAACTATTTAGTATTCGTTTATAAAAATAAAATAATTATTATTATTTATATTAACGATATTTTTATTCTCGCGCTTAATAAAGTTAGTACTATTTTATTAAAGTAATAATTAGATAAATACTTTAAGATAAAGTATTTAAATAAAATTTTATAATATCTAGATATAAAAGTTATTCGCGACCGTTTTAACTATATTATTTATATTAATTAAACTAGTTTCGCTAAATAATTATTTAAGTAAATCGATATACTAAAATACTACCCTATAGTAATTTTTATAAACTAGGGTAACGATATATAAAAAACTCCTAACGACTATAAAGTCGATAAGAAAAAAACTAAAGTATATAAATCTTTAATAGGAGTATTATAATAATTAATAACTATAACTAAACCCGATCTAGTATTTATCGTTAGTATATATAATCGTTATATTATAAACCTTATTAATATTTATTTTAATATTATAAAGCGAATTTATAAATATTTAGCCAGTATTATAAACCTAGGATTATATTATAAACCGAATATCTATAATACTAGTTTTAACTTTAAGGGTAAATTAATACTCTAGATTAATAACTTATAAGCCGACTATAAAGATACTAATTATATTATATTAAATTATATATTATAACTATAGAATAAATTTATTATTTAGTTATTTAAATAATAAACTCTATATACTCTATTAATAACTAAAGTTAAATATATAGTTTAAGTTAATACTACTAAAAAATTATTATTTTTTAACCTACTTTTTAAAGAGTTAGGATATAATAATAATAATTTTAACCCTATTCGCTTTAATATTAATAATTAGTTAGTTATTAAAATAGTATTAAACCCGGTGAATTACTCGCGTATTAAATATATTCGGAACTACTATTATTTTGTGAGGTAATTAGTATCGGAAACGTATAAGTTAGAAATTATCTATATTAATATATCGGTTATAGTTATTAACTATATAACGAAGCCGGTAGGCCTTGATAAGTTCGCCTATATACCGGCTATACTAGGACTAGCTATAGAGGGTATTATCTAATAGACTAGTACTATTATTGATATGTGACGTCGTCGCTTCTGAACGGGAGTGTTGGTATTTGGGCAGAATCTCCACTACAGTTTAATTTAGTTAGGCTTAGCGTTGCTTAGTAAGCCAGCCTTGCGTACCAAGTATGTAGTTGCCTCAGTCCCTCAGACCTGCCGAGCCACCGCTAAGCCCCTTCGGGTTAGCTCCCGTTCACTAAGCCCCTTCGGGTTAGAAATGCTGACTTCGCAGCTGAACGGCGGCAGCTGGAGGTTCCGTAGTAAGCAGAAGGCGCTAACCCGAAGGGGCTTAGCGAGCGGAAGCTAACCCGAAGGGGCTTAGCGGAGCTTGGCACATCTGAGGGACTGAGGCAAAGTATGTAGTAACAGCAACACTATAGATAATAATCAACTGTTCAACCTCCACCACTGTCTATAATTAGACGTGCATTCCAAAGGTTTTGTCGAAATCACCATGTACCTGTCCCAGTCGAGGAATATATAGAGATATGATTCTGAACTTCAAAGATTGAGCCAGAGTCAAAGCTTGGCTGCTGGACTGGACACGATTTTCCGAGGCACTGCAAATTGATATGTTACAAATCATTCTCGCTATGGGAGAGTAGCAAGGGCGTCCTTCTTGCTAGACATGACCTTATTGATGTTTTTCACATTCGAAAATCAGCTTCTGACTGTTCAACGCGGCCAACGACGCCGTGTGAAAAGGGGATTCATTGGCCAAATCCATCTTCCTGTTGCCTACTGCAGCGTTGGTGGAATTGATTTTAGAGCAGTTCAGCCACTTAAGCGATTCGTGATCTGGCAACAGGTTTTGATTGCAACGTCTCTTCGGTACTAGTAATAAGCTCGAATGGGTGTTTCGACAGAGAATCTTGGCGCAATACAGTAGTCCTATTACCCTTTTCCAAATTCTCCCCCAGACCTTGCGAACATCGATCAGCATTCTTAATCATCAAAGAGGTATAAAATCAAGACCGCTGCTCCTCGAGACGCTCCGCACAAAGCCGTCGCCTATGTATGTGGTGCAAGAGGAATCGGTAGGACCTTAGATAGGGCCTTTCACGAGCTCAGCAATCCTCAAATAAGTGCTGTATTCCATGTTGTCCGGCATATGGAGCTAACAGGTCCTCCTCGTATCTTCACTATTAAGGGCGGTCTCGAGCTGGACCACGAAGTCTAAGAGACCATCGTCTTTGCCAATCTAGGACGATTAGATGTTGATGATGAAATGAGAAAGTTTTGTTAGAGTGGCGAGCTTGACGGTCATATACTGGTGTTATGGACCATTAATCCAGGTCTTCGGCTTCTGCTGTAGCTGGGTCATCCAATTCAACACCAAAGAATGTAGCTTTCTGCCCGTGGCTCGTGAGCCATGTACGGGACTCCCGAAACCGTGCGTCCTGCCTGCGACTCCACATATAGATTTCCCAGGGCGGATTGGAGCGGAAAACATGAGGCTGAGCGTAGGCTTGTGAGAGCCATTGCTGGTAGTATACAGTGACTTCCCCATGGATTTGTCTTTTTACGGTGGCCAGACTGAAGTACGGGTCCGGGTACGTCCCTGCGTTGCATAAACTCGCGTAATATGTTTCTAAGCTCCCCTGGAATTTTGAGAAATAGCGATGCTTGCTTGTCTATGGCTTTGTTTGATTCCGTCCAGGCATTTACGTTCTAATACTTCTAATCGCTACTTGCTGTGTAGTGGCTTCGGATTCTGTCCTTTTCCATTTCGTGCCAGTAGGATTACGGTGCCGGTGATGATCGGTATTTGAGACTGAGGCACTCTGAAGACCCTGAAAATTTGCGTCTGTGGTCTCAAAGGATATTTTTCCTCGCGATGGGTATTCAGCCTTCAAATGTGGCCAAGCAACTTCATTGGAAGAAGCCGACTTCTTGTTCTGGTTCCTCGCCTTTAACAGTATGAATGAAGGACGAGACCGTAGCAGCAACTAGTAGACGAGTCGCGCAAGAACAACGACTTGGATGATGTGACCAGCAAAACTGCGATGACTCGCGGAAAACATCGCGGACCAGTCTTCGAAGGAATAGGGGAGCGTAAGGACATTGTAAGAAAGGGACAAAAGAATGCGCGTGCAGACCTGCAATGAGATGTATGTGATGCCCAGTGCGATGACTGTTCTGAAAGAATACAACTGCTCAATACTCCTCGAAATTCATGGGAGAGCGTCGGATTAACTAAATCTGAAAAGGATGAACCTTGAACCAAAATATTTTGTAGAGGGATAGGGCGAATCACGAGTTTACGTGGGAGAGTGCCCATCGTGTTTGGAGAACAAACGAGATAGTTGTGGAAGAGGGAATTCAGAGGCGCTCTTGGCAGATTCAGCCATACATGAGCCAGACATCAGAACCAAGGTATAGCTTCCGGAATGGTAGATATTCGATGTTAGACCTAAACAATTCATTGGCCTTAAGTAGGGGTAGCGGTCCGCTCCGAACTAGATGTCACTAGTAAAGACCGGACTATATCTTAAGGACCGGACACTAATCGTGGACAACGACTTATACAGCAAGATTCAACTCTTATATGCACTCATGACATGTACCATGGACTCATAGTATCTCAACATCTATCTTATGCCGCTCACCATCTTCTCCTCCGCTCAATCGGCCCATCGCTACGCAAGATGCCCATTTCCGCTCCCACCCCCACGTCTCCAACTCCCCTCAAAATACTCATGCTTCATGGTACAATTCCCGCTTCAGAAACCACTCTGCCTTCACAGTGCTCACGTCCAATTGAAAAATACTAATAAGCTCCCCCCACCAAGGTTTCACACAATCCCCTCACCTCTTCCACGCCAAAACCCGCGCCCTCCACAAAACCCTCACCAAAGCCTTCCCCAACCACGCCCTCCACCTCGCCTACCCTCCAGCCCCCCACAAGCTTGCCTCCGCCGACAGTCCCGGCTACAATCCCGAAGCCCTCGACCTTCCCGCCTCCGAAGCGCCAGAAGCCTACGGCTGGTGGCGGCGGAAAGACCACGATGACCCGAAAGAAATCGTGTATGAGGGTTTAGAGAAAGGGCTGGATAGCGTGGCGGAGTGTATAAGGCAGGAGGGACCGTTTGATGGGGTGGTAGGGTTCAGTCAGGGGGCTGCTGCCGCGGCGATGGTGGCGAGTTTGTTGGAGGGACAGGGTAGGAGAGAGGCGTTTCAAAAGGCCGAGGAGGAGGGTGGGATACCCTATCCTTCGAGCTATTTGCAGGAGGGCGAGAAAGGAGTGAATGCCTTCCTGCAGGGCCCGTTGAAGTTTGCGGTCTGTTATAGCGGGTTCAAAGCGCCGGGCAAGAAATATGCAGGGTTTTACGACCCCAAGATTGGGACGCCTCTGCTACATGTGCTAGGCCAAGTCGATGTAGTGGTTGATGAGGTCAGGGGAAGACAATTAGTCGCAGTGACTGAGGGCGGAGAGGAAAGAGTGGTGATACATCCTGGAGGCCATTTTGTGCCAAGCCAGAAGCCGTGGCTGGATGCTGTGGTGAGATTTATAGGGGAGTGTATGGAAGTCAATGCAACGAGGATATCGCAGAAGGAAGAGGCGAGTGTGCAGGATATGGACGTTCCGTTCTAGGGGAAGGCATGCCGCTTTGGCCTCCGCCTACCAGCTTCTCCCTATGCACTTCAAGACCAAGAACAGGCAACAAAAATACCGTGGGCAGGCCAATTTGGCTCTCAAACAGCTCTTAGCATCGCTTCTTGTCTTTCTTCTGACCTGCTAAACAATAGAGACGATACAATGAGGTATGTACATATCTAAAGGAGTTGGACTGCAATTCAGGCTTTTGCCGAGTTTCCGCTCCCACCACTCCCGAAACATTTTTTACAACTCATATACGCAATGCTGAATTGGAGTGGTTTACAGGACACTCCAACATGAGTCGCAAAAGAGCAGTCAGGGATGCTGAGGAAGCTTGGGACTCCAAATTGCGTAGCTCCTCTTCCAGGGCATCGTGAAAAGTCAGAAAACCAGAAAACCTTCCTTGGGCCACAAATTCAGGTACCTAGATTCTTGAGGTTGGACCTACAAGACCTTTCGAGCTGCATTTGGTGCAGCGGTCTGGTCCAGGCTAAAGAATTGTAATAGGGACCGGACCATGTCTTAGCGACTGGACTCGGGCAGCTTCCAATCTCTTGTGACGTGCGCGTGAGTCAAAAATCCACCAACTACGAATGAACCGATTGATAGAGAAAAACGATTATCAAATGTCTCATCTCAACTACCCAACTCCACGGATGTGATTGTACTTGCAGAATTTTCGCATTGAAAAGGATCAGCGCTCAAGCTATTTGTCGTCTCTGTCCCTTGGTATCAAGCCACTCATCGTTCATTTTCCCCTCCTTTCTTTCGTTCTTCTTTGCCAATGCACCCTTATAAAAGAAACGCGTACTCTCATTCTTGTATCCATGAATAAAGCGGAAACCTCTCTTCCCCTGGTCACCTGGCTTGTCGGGGTCTGGCGCCTGTGCCTGCGGATCATGTTGATACAAAGCTCTCTCAAGCGCCTTATTAGCATCCGCATCATCAGGTTTGTACGTCGTCATTGCAGCCGTGATGCCAGTGAGTTGTTGTGGCTAGTGCTTAAAGCTTGGTATTCAAGGCTGTGTAACTGACTGGAGTCGGTCTTCATCGGGGCCATTTTCGATCTCATCCGCTTCGGGGTATATAATCCAAGCTGAAGTGCCTTGCTGGCCAAAGAAACCGCTAGCGTGTGCCTTCAGGGACTGTTGCACGGCGGATGCTTGGTAATTGCAATCAACGATGAAGTCCAGGACTTCGTTCTGGAACTTCTCGTTGGCCACGTAAGAGAGACTCTCAGAAATGTCTGAAACAGACTGCTTTCTCCGACACAACAGTGTGAGCGGTGCAGCCAGTCAGACCAACTCCTAGTCCAATGGTGATGGGGTCTGTATTTGAATCCGGTCCCCCAATCATGAAGAAGTTCCCTGAATTGGTATTATCACCATTGGCGGGTTCTGGGACGACGTCTGTAGCAGCAGCCTCGAGTTGCTCGACCATCCGTTGGTCCCGCTTGGCTGGAGTCAATGGGAAGTTGACTAGAGCTCGATTGTGGACCTTGCGAGGGACTTCCAGGGTGCCAGCCGCGGATGGGCTGAGTAAAACATGTCGAGGCTTTACATGGAGATGGCAAATGTTGGCTGTAATGTGGGGCCATTGGCATTACCCGGCTGCTCGATACCAGGGGTCACTTGCAGGGTCGCCACACCCTCAGCCGTGCCGCACTTTGGGCGTCGGGATCTCCTGACAAGGGAAGACAGTCCCCTCCTACCGATCCATGGACTCGTGTTGGTATCTCTACCACCCTCATTAGCATTGGTGCGGAATGATAGCAGGAAATTTCGGCACGTTTACACTTTTGCGCACTCGTGGCACTGGGCATATGAAAGGGCGAAAAGAGCTACCGCAAGCATGAACAGATGCACCTCAGTCGAATCCTATCATCTCATGATGCATGGTTGAATCGTATGTTCCAACAAAGGGAAGGACTAACCCTGAACTTAGCCTCCTTGCGAGAAATGACTACAAAGCAGCCTCCGACTTACCAATATACAAATCCTAAGTGACGTGTTAAGGGCGTGGATTGAGGCACCTCGCTGTTCCTCTTATGGGCGCCGCATCTAACACTGCAAACTTGGAACATCTTAGATGTTAGTGAAGGTGTGTGTATGAGCAGAGGCATACGCTGCAAAGTACGAGAAGGCATATTATTACGCCGTTCAGGCGCCCGGGTCTGTTGTCGATATCCTGATACCTACGAACCAACCCATGTACTCGAGAAGCATAGACTAGGTTGATCGAAAGGATTGCCACGTGCTACCAAAAAAACAATATACCGACAACGTGCGGGTACCTACGCTGCCTTGACTGAGACTAGGAGAAGGCGGTGAGCAGAAGACGTGTGGAGAACTACAAACTCCGAAGGAAAGTAGGGACCTGGTGATCAATGATCTGTTCGCCGCAATACGCAAAGTGCCGCTTGATATTCTCAGTAAGGATTCAGCAGCCCATTATGGAGACTCTTCAAGCACAGCAGGAAGCCGTAACGAGATGTTGAGGCTTTTGAAGAAGCCAATCTGCTGAACGTAGTTCAAGGCTGACAGGCACAGTATGGCGAAAGGAGCTTATGAGCCTTATCAAGCCCTAAAACTATGTATATACCATCATGCAAGCTGAAACTCGGGAGAGTCGGAGAATCCCGCAGAGCTGAAGAACGGAGAATTTCAACCTCCACATCTTCTTGGGGACTGTACTTGCATCCTCCATCCTACCTCCTGTATGGTACGTACCTTGACCATCAGCTAGCGTACTGTTAGTCGCTGTGCTGAAAGCGGCCCTCAGCTCTGCTGAATCATCGTTGGGTTGATCGCTTGCCTGAAGGATCACAGGCTGGCGGCCTAATCTCATAATAGACGTGGAGGTGGTGCGTGAAACATCAGCTTCCCACCTCACGATCACCGGTGAGTACATTCATGTCTTTGAGCCACGTAATCCTAATCTGAATACAGGGCAGAAGATTTGCGCTGGTTGGGGTAATTGTAAAGACACAGGCATTTCGTCCGAAACACTCGGCGATTACTAAAATGTAGTACTGTCCTGTATTGCGGATTTCCCATCGTGCTCGAGGCCTCCACCCAAAGACCTCTTTTGATTGATCTTGATCCATGACAACAAGCATTTCGAATACCGAAGGAGTAGAGGAGCAACAGCATCCATCTGTGACGGTTGAGAAGTTGTACGCGGCAACCAAAACAGCCGTCAAAGCTGGCAATCTGGAAGCAGTCCAGCGCCTCCTTCATCAATGGCGATCAAACCCTTCCATACCTAATCCAACCCCTCAAGACGTCAACTACCTAGTCCCCCAAGCCGCCGAAAACGACGGCCAACCAGCAATCTTAAAGTATCTCCTAACACAAGGCGGGAAAATAAGACGCCTACACAATAGGGCAAACCACCTCTCCAGCCATCTTCCAGATCTTCATAAACCAAGATTGGAAACCGGGCAATAGTACTCTTCTAACCCACATTTCCAAACCATCGCTCGTCTCGCTCTTCCTCTCCCACAGCTTCGATCGTAGAGTTCCGAACAATGCGCGCGGATTCTACCCCCTCGACACCGCCGCTGAGAAAGCCCCACCCGAATCTCTGAAGTTGCTGCACGCCCACGGCGCGCCTCTCGGTCCGGACAGTCGTGCCCTAAATGCCCTCGCGATGAGCGGCGTTCCCGGCCGTATCCCCTTGATCGCATTTTTACTCTAGCACGGCGCCAATATCAACAGGTTGGCAGAGGATACTACGGTACCGTCAGAGGCGCCCAGAGCGGGGAGGAAAGGCACGCCGTTGCATGCGGCTGCGAAGTGGGGGAACAAAGAGACGATGGCGTGGTTGTTGGAGCAGGGGGCTGACCTGGAGGTTAGGAATGAGGTTGGGGAGACGCCGGCCGAGTGGGCGAAGAGATTTGAGAAGGACGGGCCGGAGAGGATGTTGACGATGGGGAGGGCGATTAAGCGGAAGAATCGGGTCGAAAAGGAGAAGGAGAGTGAGGAGAACGCGAAGAAGGTGCAGGAGGGTGGCGGAGAAGCAGCATGACATAGATTTGGAGAATTCTGCGGGATATCTCGAGGGCATTGCCACGAATTGACGCTTGCGTACCTCAGAAACAGCTTGCGATCAATGTCCTGGTGTGAATCGTTTGTCAAGTTCTTCCTCGATTGTGATGACGGGTCTCACGAATCATGGGCAGACTTTCAAGGAGTACTCAGCTCACCAGCGCGAGAGCAAATTCGAAAGTGCACAGGCAAGGAACAACACCCTCCAGAGCGTACAAGTCAAAGACTATCTGAGCGTGCGTGTGCAAATTGGTAAGAACGCAGGAGCAGATTTTAGAAGAATAGAATCGCTTTATGGTATCATAGCAAAAGACATACATGCGCAAATAATTTCCCACAACCAAATCCAGCCCACGAACATTAAGGGACGCTCACGTTACACTACTGGTATTGACTACTTTGCCTTCTTCTTTTCTAATTCCTCGTTATAGGGATGCTTGATCGTCAAGCACCAAATGTCGAGGTAGTCGCAAATCGTGGTAATAATATCATACTGCAAGTGATCAGCAGCGGAAAACCGTTTCAGGAAAGATGACTTACGACAAAGCTGCCATACACTCCAACACCAAGACCCATGCACATGAATACGAAGGCAATCTGATACGTTCCGCTTCCCAGAGCACTAGGCCAAAGTCCGGTGAAAGGACCCAGCGAGTCAAGGACGGCGAGACCCAAAGGTATTATAAGCACGTTGTACATGGGGAAAGTTGGGTTCTTGGTTAGATGAGCGAGGATCATCAAGCCGACCGAGTAGGCGTTGATCAATCCGACATAGAAGACGAACGGGATGAGGTGGTACTCAAGTATGACCGGTTGGAGATAGAGGTACGCTGGAACGAAAGTCCAAGTGGCGAAGTATGGAAGGAGACCGTAGAGGGGTTTGAAGGGGTCTTCTTTCCGTTCTCGTTGCACTTGCATCACATGTAAGGCGCTAACAATCATATTAGAATACCAAATTCCGGTCACTTACATTCCCACAATGCGAAACATACCTCTGCACGGTGTTGGCAACCAAAACAAGGCCTCCATATACCATATACCACTGGTTCCACGGCATATCATATAAGTAGTCGGGTATGATTCCATGCTTAGCAACACCAATGGTTTGAAGCATCGACTGCTGCCAAAAGCTGCCTCCTCCTTTTACAGCGGTAATTGCATACACAATGCATAGAGTGAGAATGCCTTCAACAGGGCCGGAGACGATCCCAAGTATCAGTGTTTGGGTGTAGTATTCGTCCCAGGTTTGAATATAGAAGGTAAGGGTGGCTGGAAGGATAGATCAGCATGAATTATGAGTAAGATTGCCAGAGACAAGCTCACAGCCGAACAATGTCAGAACTGTATTCCAGCTCTGACCCAGATTCATGGCAGCTGCGAAGAGCAGCACCTCGAGGACAGTATTGCACGCATCCACCCCATGGTCGAATAGCTCTCCCAACGGCCCGCTCTGATGTGTCCTCCTCGCTTGTGTACCATCGACTGCATCAAATGTTTGGTATAGGAAAAGTCCAATTGCCCAAGATGCGTATACCCATGGCGGCATGTCCTGGTCAAGGGTTGGGTTGTACCAGAGCAAAGTCAGGAAGTTGATTACGACGAAGGTAAAGCCAGAGAGCGTGATGGCATTGGGCGCCATGGAGATAGGAAAGCACCTGATGGCGACATTGTTGTAGAAGGGCTTGAGGATATATCTCGAGGTGAGGGAATGATCCACGCCGGCGTACTTGTAGCGGTGGAGTCCCTCCAGGTTCTTTAAGCGGATGTAGACCATCTTGGGCCTCGAGAGATGACTTCACTGCAGTTGACAGCTGGGGAAGTCAAAAGCAGTGAGAGTAAGGTACTAAATTGCCAGCAACGCGCTTCCAAGGTCGACGCGCCAAGTCCTGCACGATGACGCCTTTTTCAATTCTTACAACCAACTAAAAATATTGCTTGATGTTTTTTCATAAGCTACGTTTAATTTATGAGATATGAGCGAGCTGATGTTACGGCTCCCCCCAACCCGAAGTCCCAAGCCATAGACTTGAGCGACTCCCAACCATTCATGAGGTCTGCCAAGTGAGAAGTTTCTCCATAATGTACTACAGGCTGCTAGGTTGGTCGCATCCTACTCTCAATAACGGAAAAGCGCTGACCACCTACCCTGGCTAGTCGTCTTATGATCAGTCACATAATACCGGACAACATTGTGATACGCTCATTGCCCCAATGAGGCAACTCCTCCAATCGCTAGGAAGTATGGCTCCCCCTGGATATCAATTATTCACAACCTTTTGCAGGGTATCCCGTGTATTTGCAGGATTAAAAGCCTTCGTTCTCTTCGGTCTCTTTGGGCGAGCCTGTACTGCATCTGGCCGCTGCCGCGGTTGCGGCGTTGAACCTGAGTTACTCGCAACATCAGGGGCAGATGTATTCTGGGTCCCTAATACTTGTAGCGCTGCTCTAATGCCTTCGGGGATGCTAGTGGCTACAGAAGCGTCAGATTATGTTGAAGACGGAGTCAAAGAGGGCGACGCACTTGCTGGCGTCGATCTATTAGAAGATATTTGGGGTTTCCCAGCTCCAGGCAACTTACTGTCCCAATTATGGCGGGCGGCGCACGCTTTTCTGAGACTTCATCCGCCTCAATTGTGCTAGATCCCTGATAGTCCGAAGCTCACGATCCACCGCGGTACGACGTTGGAGCTCCTCGTAGACCTCATCGGTGGTGACTTGAATACTCGTTACAGCTGTTGCAAAGTCAGTGTAGCTCTGATGGCGCTGTACTTGCCCCTTATACATACTTGAGTTCTGTTGGATTCTCTTCCTATGGCCAAAGGTGGTCTATCAGATTACCAAATTAAGACCTGCAGTCGCAGCGTCGGTGAAGACGTCAATCATGGCGGCTGCATTCTGTACGAAGGCATTTGTTTCTTCTAAAAATCCCTGGCCCAGGACTGTGTCGAAGGGACAGCCGTAAAAGACGCCGAAGACCAACATCGTTTCTTGCCAGAAGCCGCCCTGCTTGTTGAGGACGCGCCACTTCGCTTGCACTTGTCCTTCTTTCCTCTCGGTACTGCCATCTGAAATTGAAGCAAATTGATATTGGAAAAGTCGAGGTCGATCAGCCAGCCACGGCTTTCAGCATACTCGTGTGATACGAGGCTCTTCTCCGAGCCAGTATCAGGTAGGGCCAACACTTTAGCTTAATCGATTTTACCAAGGATGCACCGGCTTGGCACCCCGAGTATGTTAGCAGTCCGCACGTGGAAGGCGTTCAGCGGCCGCGGGATATAAGTCTCGATGGCCTGCAGGAAGTCATTGCCGATGATGAACTCGAAAGGAACGTCGGCAAACACAAGCAGCTCAAGGCCGTAGACTTGAGCGAGTTCATCCGTGAATCGCCATGGAGCCTTCATATGGCCAACCGCGTGGAATTCTTCCCCATTGACCATACAGAATATGTGATGCTGGCCTGCAGCATGAGGAGCGTAATCAAGACCGGCTTGCTTCAGGGAAAATCAGAAACAGTGCTTCGCTCAGCTTCAGTGTCAGATCTAGCATTGAATTGCTTCCCGTCCAAGAAACCCTGCAGAGCGGGGATAACGTCTTCACGTCTTTGCTCGCTAAGCCTCATTTGGCCTTCATGTGGTTCGTTGATTCGTGCGTCGCGTTTCGACGAGGATGATCTGACGCAAATTCAGTATAATGTCTCATTTTCCTGGACTCTTCGAATGGTATGCTATAGCTGACCTCATCAAAATCCTCGCGTTTGTCAGGAGTCGACCTGCCTTTCGAATTTCTCACTGCTATTACTTCTGTGTCGATTTTCAACATCGCACGTTGGTCGCGATGCATTCCTACGTTGTATGTATTAGACCCGTCCAATACAGGTTTCATTATGGATGGAGTCGTTTTAGGATCTTCTTCCATAACCACCACACTATCTTTCGGGGGGTTTGTGTCGGAGTGTAACAATCATCAAGATCTTGAAGAGTGCCCGAGAACCTCAAATCACGAAAGCCAGTATCGACGGCGTCGAATCTTCTAATAGGGTATATTTTAGGTGGATCTGGGCGAGAAGGCAGGTTCCTTTGTTGGCTCTTTCTGCTATTCTTACGAGCCTGTTCGCTGCCAGTATTGGGTTGATCACGAATGCTCAACGTGCATAGATGTTTGGAGCTACTGCGGCCTATGCAGCTGTGCTTGTTGTGTTTGTATCTGGCAACTTGAGTACTGGTTGACAGGGTAAGAGTTCAATGCATATGCTACAGCCTACACACTGCGCTCCTACACAATGCCAAGAAACGAAAACATCTGTCGTCTAGCTCCGCAAAAGCGCAGCGGACCATGCATGAGTCATACTTGAAATGAGAGATGTGATAGATAGTGGAATGCTTCTTGAGGAGCCGATCGGGGGGAGAAACAACCGCACAAAAGGCAGAGATGGTGTGCTAGAAAGAAAGAGAATTCTGAGCACAAGTACGTTAGCGTGAGTTCCTTGCACTTCAACTGCTGTCCATGCTTCCCTGCGGAATTGAGAACGCCAATAGCTATGCAGTCATAATTCCGTTACCTCATACGACTCCATTGGTCAGACTCTGCCGCCGTCTGTCGTTTCCTTCTCGCGGAGCCAGACTCCAATCCTTCACCCCTCCCTTCCAGTCTGCTATCCTGCCTTCCTTAACATCCACAAGCACCACCCTAACCTCTTCACCCTCGATATAGCAATTTGTTCCACCATCACCTTCTGTAGGCGCTTGCGGCGATGTTCCAAACAACCCTCTCTCTTCCATCGCCTGATCACCGAATGTATTATTCTCCAGATGCCGCTCCTTGCACCACTTCTCTTCTTCACTCCCAGCTCCCACCATCACGGCTTCGCCATTGATGGTGGCACTTATGCTGCTTAACGCACTTGTATTCATGTTTAGCAATAAGCTTGCTAAGCTCGATCGAGTGGCCTGAGGTGGTGGCGAGCCTTCCCGCGTCGGGTCTGGAGTTCGAGTTGGGGGACGATGTGAGACCCAATCATGCACGAGTAGGGAGACTCGAGGGTTGTTAATGAGATTGATCGTCTTTTTTGAGGTTGGGTTGGTGGTCATGATGATCACGGGATTGGGATTGAATGGTGTCGAGGGGAGGTAGGTGTAGTTCATGAGAGATATGTGGGGGAACATGGCATCGCATGTTGCAAGATGTAGCTAGAGTATATAGTCAGCCTATGCCACAAGCGCCGTAGGAGAAGGGCCTATACGAATCTCGCATTCTTCAAGCAACCCTCAACTTCAGAGGGCAGAGACGCAGAGACTTGTGGATGTGTAGCTGTTGCGGAGGCTTCCCAGTTTAGCTGAGGTTGTTGAATCTCCGCCATGATATGTTTCAAGACGTAGTTGCAAGAAGTCTTTGAGCATCAACTCGAACCGTCATAGAATATTTCTGAAGCTCTATGAATGATCCGTCGAAGCTCGGAGATATCAGAATTACTCCGTGCACTATTTTAGCGCTGCATAATTGACCTCTCTTCTTGGCACACCAGTCAGGCTACGAAATTCTCCTTTCTCGATCTTGGACTGCATTTGTCGCACCATGTTAGGTACTGGCAGTATGTCTTCCAGTATCCAGAGGTTTCTCTGAAATGAATAAGCTCTCGCTCTGTGTTGCATGTAAACCTTACTTTTGCTGCTAGATACAGACGAACATCCTTGCAAAGAATTTGTGAGGAGAACCAGTAGCTATGGCGAGGCTCATCCCAATTAGATGTACTCTTCGGCAGTGTCTGATGCTACTGTTTTGGACAAGAACAATACAGTATCCTTGCCAAGCTACAGTATTGATTCGGACTGTTTACGTTACTCTAAGAATAATTATTGGTCTTTTCATTGGGTCACTGTCATTGATTTGTGTAACGCTATTCATTGGAAAACTAGAATCGTCGTCACGTCGCAATTTAGGTGTTAGAGTAGATCACGATATCGCGATGCCAACCCAGTCAGTCTCCGCAATGTACCTAAACGACTCAACCTAAGCGTATCAAGGGTAAGTCTTTGCTCTTCTGCGTTTGTGTCCTGTAATAATCGAGCTCAGTGGCCCTGCATTTGTCATTGATTCGATCAGCTGTGCAAGAATACCCTGGCATTTATTCACTTCTCACCAGCGGATATCAACACAAGGTCAACCACTAGTGTTGACTCCGGCGACCTTTTCTCCTCGACCAACTCAATGACAGCAAAACCACTTATCAGTCTCACTTCAAAAGAACAACAACAGCAAGATGCCTTACAACGCGAACATAAAGATGGCAAAGATGCCACTCTTACAGCGCTTCCCAGCGCCATTCATCCCAGACACCCGCAAAAAGATCCTCCTGCTGATCCTCGACGGTAAATATGGAACCGCATGGTCAGGCGACAATCACCAAATCTTCCTCGAGCAACTCCTCGAAGAACACAATGTCTACGCCAGCACTCCCGCCTCCGCCGTTCACGATATCAAATACAAGAACGTCAAAATCATTCTCGTAATCGGTGTCGACACTCTCCACAGCACCTGCGACCGCGAAGGCACCATCGCCGCACTCACCTCTTTCGCCAAAGACGGCGGCACCGTCATCTTCGGCGGTGTTCCGTGGGGCTTCAGCCCCCACGATGATGTAAATGACCAAGGGGTTTTCCACCTATTTGGCCTGAGCTGGACTGTCGGTAAGACGGTGGGTGCCTGGACGAAGCGCTGTGCGACGTCACCTCTCATGCCCATACTGCGTGTCAAGATTTCGGGTACTTACCTCATGAATGTGAAGGAGGAAGCAGCTCTTTACCGTGTTTGTGCCAACAAACTGGGGGCAAAGCCCGCTGAAGGCGCTCAGACTGCGGTTGCTTACCAGGCGTTTGGTAATGGCTATGTGGGTTATGTGGGGTGGCAGGAAATCTTTGGGGAGGATGCTTATGCTATGTTGATGGTGTTGTGTCATTGTGTTGAGTGAGCAGGGGCGTTTATGGGGGATGTCGTGCTAAGCTTGGAGAGCAAGGTGGAGATGTAACCCAAAAAGGGCATAGCAGAACACTTGTGAATAAAGGAAGTGCAGTAATTGACAGCGCCAGTGGTTTGTAATTGGAACACATGACGGGAATTTACCCCTGTGAACGCAACTGTTTGCAGATTCTACTGCGTAGAAAGGTGCACAATCAATCAACTTCCTCCCCCATCACACAACCAACCCTAGTCCTCCATCCCCCCACTGCATGTCCCAACGCACTCAACTTGGCCATCACAGCCATCAAACTCGGATCCTGGCTCTCAACTCTTACCTTCTCCTTCACACTGACTTCCTCCCCCCGATACGTGAAGACTTGATCGAGTTCGTCATGGACGGGGGGCCGAGCGGCAAGACCGAGCCGCGTGCGAAGGGAGAGGCCGGAGAGTGAGGGCTCGGGTGTGCCTGTGGGTGAAAGGGTGCGAATGAGGAGAGTGAGAGCGGCGTCAGAGATGGTTAGGTGGATTGAGAGGTTGGGTGGGAGGGGTGGGGCAAAGGTCTACCTAGCCGTCAGAAACTGGCTTGGTTTTGAGGTTGATCTATAGCAATGACATTAAGGAGGATATTGAGCTTCATATCGCATAACGAACAAGATTGAAGTAGTAGACCGGACCAAGTCTTGAGACGTAACGAACGGACAAATACATACATCTTCAGAAACAACATCCTCCCACCACTTAGCCCCTATAACATCTTCACCGCCCTTCAGGATTTGCCGAGCTTCCTCTATGGTGTCGGCGAGTAGTTTCAATTGGCCAGCGATGAACGAACCGCTGTGAGGATCGCCAGTCCAGGCACTTATGTCGATGATATCCAGGGCATGGTTGAGGAGGTTGAGAAGACTTGATAGCTGAGGTAGTGGTAGTGGGTTTTGCAGATGTACTGGGAAAGCAGCCAGTGAGCGAGGAGGCGGAAGTGTTATGAGACGGAGGTTGATATCCTGCATTATGACTCGACTTGTCAGACATCGTGGCATAGATCAAGAGAGATGCATGGAAAATTGAGGCACCCAAGATGTTCGGGTTTTCAACGTCTTCGGCAAAATCACAATATATTTCCGTTCGCACAAGAGTCTCGAGAATGCTTCCGCTACAAAGCTCAATATCAACTTACGCCTTTGACAATACGAGTGCCAATCCTAGTGACAAAACCTTTGACGCTCTCCGATCTCAGAGATGACAGGGCAAGCGTTGACCCAGGCTCTTGAGGCGCCAGTAGAGCTACACATTCCTGTAGACCGCTCTTCAATGACGCAAGGTTTTCTTGCAATAGGCTTAGAAGCCATTCTAGTTCAGCTGCCTACGATACATCAACAATTGAGACTTGCAAAGGCGTCTCTATAGGAGTACCAGGGAATCTTCCTCTTCCTTGATAAGCTGCTCATGAGCAATCGGAGGCCAGACCGCTGCAGACATTTCTTATTCTCGAGCACTGATATGCCACTGTTTGGCTGTCGACTACTCAAACACGCAAGCGTGGAGGACCTCACGCTTCGGAACGTTGCGAACACATGGCAGATCTCTGCATGGATCGAAATGCTGGAGAAGCGCTAGAGCAGAACGAGCAGAAAGGTACCGGAACTGCGCCCGGAGCAATAGCCGTCGGATTATCGCTGCAAACCGTCACATTTTCGTAGTCAAGACAAGCAGGTATGCGTAACGAGTAATGTGCTCAGATTGATATCATCGCGCACCTGATCAGAAGAATCTCGCGTCGCCAACGTCGACGAGGCTCAAATGAGTGACGTAGCTGTGCGGCGGCCTAGGCTCCAAAGAGCGGATTGGTCGGGTTAGGCTCACAAAACAAGGAAAGTCTCCCCTAGAGATTGGCTCTAGGCCGGAATGTGACCTGGACAAACTTCGCGGTAAGAGGCGCTACTTACCACGTCAGCCACAGGCCCAAATGCCTGCAATCCCATGTGCAACACGACTCCATCTCTTCTTGCCCGCTTCATCCCACACTTCACTCTGCACCGCGACGATCTTTGATTAGCTTGCTGCTGGAATCTGGTATGTTTACACGCTCAACGACACGTTTTCAAAGCTGCCAATGGATACCTACTAACCTTCAAAACAGCAGGGTTTCGTCCCGTAAACAACCGCCGAAATGCCATCACCCAGTAAGAGCTCCCTATATCCCATCACCCGAAACATTATTCTAACCACACATCTCAGGAGCGCCCCTCGCACTCGTCTCCCTCGTCCTCATAGCCGGAGCTCTTCTCCTCACCCTCCTCACATTCATCGCTGGCGGCGTAGACAAGAACCCGACAAACCAATTCTACTTCCTCCAAGCCGATACCTCAGCTATACCCGGCGCAGCAGCAACGACAAGATGGACCTTCTGGAACGCTTGTAGCGTCATCAATGGACGCAATTCGTGTCCGAAAGTACATCCGGCCTACCCATTCGACCCGAAGAACAACTTTGGCACTAGTACTGGTGTCCCTCCAAGTCTGATGAGGTACGGCATCTCAAATTTCAATGCAACGCGAAGGGCTGACAACTGATGGGTCTAATAGTGCGAAGTCATACTACTTAGAGACGCGCTTCATGTTCGCCTTCGTCCTCATCGGCGGCTTCTTCGGTGCCTCTGCGCTTTTCCTCGGATGCCTCGCTCTATGCAGTCGCATTGGCAGCTTCCTGTCCAGCGCTACGGTTTCGGTTGCTCTCTTCTTCCAGACCATCACCGCTGCTCTCATGACGTGAGTCCTTGGTCTCTCCTCCCGTGCGCCCCCATTTCCACTAACAATGTTCGATCTCGTAGCGCCGCATACGTCAAAGGTCGCAACGCCTTCCTTGCCAACGGCAACACCGCCACCCTTGGTAAATACAACTTCGGCTTCATGTGGGCAGCCGTAGTCTGCTACTTCCTCGCTACCGTGTTCCTTTGTGCGGGCGGCGCCGCGTCTGGCGGTGGGCGAAAAGAGAAGCGGAGTGGTGGAAGATCCGGCCGGAAGAAGGCCACGAGGGATAGGGGCAGCTTCATTGATAAGGAGACAGCTGTTACTGATGTTGACGGGGACAGGTCGAGCTTTACCAGGGCGTGATGTGAGCTGGCTGTGAATGGGCGTGATGGGTGATGAGGAAGACTGGAATGAAGGTGGTGAAGGGGAGATGGAAACGAAGGATAGGAAGAAGAATCGAATTTGCTGCGATGATATCCTACTCTGTCGGCACATTTTCCTAAGTACACATGAGTTGTGCATTCATTGAGCGTCCATGGAATCGCAAGGAGAAAAGGAGAAGGGGGCAGAATGTAGCTGATAGTGGAGGTAATATGGGAAGTGTATTTACGCAGTATGTCATACTTTAGTATGCTAATATGTATAAATATTAAACCTGTAATCCTTCCGTACTATCTTTTTGGCGGCTTGCTATCGCTGTGTGGGAATAAGCTTGCTGTGACAGTCACGCGCTACTGTGCTAAGCAGTGAGGGCCTCAAAAATAGGAGACGGTTGGTTGAATGCAGAGCTGTCAATAGCGCTCGATCGACTGTCTAGCCATTCTCGTACTTCATGTAGGGACGATGATTTTGTGGGAGACACCGCTGTGGACGATGACCGATGTCAATTATGTATGAGAAGACAGCATGGTGGAAGCAAGGATTCTGGAAAAAGGTTGTTTCCCTTTTTGGGGTCTGATCGACATTTTCCTTCTCTACCGTACTCTGATACGTCACGAATATAGCTTCACCCAAGGCCCAGTGATGACGCTGGGAATGGTCTCTATATTCTCGGCATTCCCAATGCTGTGACCAAGGGAGTCAAACGCCTGCAAATGCTCCGTTCACGAAACGCCGGCCGCCATCTTTCTAAAGAAGCCTCAATCTTTCACACAGACGCTGTGCTTTCGAGCCCGCTCTCGGCGCTGCCCGATGCCATTACCGTCTGCCTTTTGCTTGCTCGCTTCTTGATTACATTCTCGATGAATGCTTCTCCAGCCTTGTAGGAGCTTCGGACTAGCGGTCCGCTGGCGCAGTAGAGGAATCCCATGTCTAGTGCTCGCTGCCGCCATGTCTCGAAAACGGTAGGGGTAACGTATGTGTGGACGGGCATGTGGCGTTTCGTTGGCCGCATGTACTGCCCAAACGTCACAACATCGACATCAACGTTGCGTAATTCCCATAACGTTTCCCAGAGCTGCTCTTCGGTCTCTCCGAGGCCGAGCATGATACTCGTTTTGGTAATCAAACCTTCTTTGGCCTCTTTTGCATGCTTCAGTACGCTCAGACTTTGCCTGAATTTTGCTCTCCGATCCCGCACCATCGGCGTCAACTCTTCCACGGTCTCAACGTTATGCGCGTAAACGTCCAACCCACTTCGCGCGACCTTCTCTACCATATCCAGATCTCCAGCATAGTCACCGGTCAAGGCCTCTACTAGCATAGTTGGCGCCTTGCTTTTGATCTTCATGATCGTTTCCGCGAAATGATTTGCTCCACCGTCTGCCAAATCATCCCGATCCACAGAAGTAAGGACTACATACCCCAGCCCCCATCTCTTCAGAGCCTCAGCAGTATGCTCAGGCTCATGAGGATCCAATGGCGGAGGCGCTTTACTCGTCTTCACGGAACAGAAGCGGCAGCCTCGTGTGCATGTATCCCCCATGAGCATGATTGTAGCTGTAGCAGCGCTTTTATCCGAGCCGCCCCAGCAATCACTTATGTTCGGACATCGGGCTTCTTCGCAGACGGTGTGTAAATTCAGACCCCGTAGATCTCGTTTAATGGATTTGTAATTTGCATTGTTCGGTATCGGCGTCTGAAGCCAGCTTGGCAGTCGGGTGATTTCTTTCTGCTTGCCGGCAGGGCCAACCATGGCAGTCCGTATTTCTGGAGCGTCATCTTCGGGAGGTGGAGACGTGAAGTCGTATAATGAAGGACCAGCGTTAAGGCGGTCTTTGAAGGTAGTTGGAGAGCGGCGAGTGGTCGACGAAGGCGGGGCGGTGGGTTCGGTAGGCTCTGAGACTGCGGTGGCAAAGGCGCGAGAAGCGTGCAAAGAAGGTCGAACATTGGGTATGGGAGAGGCATAGAGGCATCGCAATCGAACGGCTTTGGCAGCCATTTTGGAATAAGTTGAAGGAATTGAGGTGTATAGATTAAGTGAATGCAGGCCGGAGAGGATTGAAAGATCTCGTGGATCTTGAATTGCGATAAGATATCAGGTCTCGGCGCGCTAGTCCGAATACGAACAGCTCCAAGAATCAAGTTGCTCTTACATTTGATGGTAATAGTCATAGAATGCTTGTTCCCATTGCAAAGCAGGGAATCTGTCGTTCCTGCTCTTCACAAGTGCTCCTCCTATTCGTCAATGGTTTCTCGTCCACGGCAAGATTACCCAGACATGGAAGCAAAGCCTGGAGTCAGTATGGTCGCGCCCTTCAGCCGCCTCCCATACGGTCAATCGCTACCAGCAGAAGATCGAAAGCGTCAGTCGAACACGATGATCTTCATCAGAACGAGGGTCTTAAGACGTCAGCGCAGATGGAGGCGATAGTACGTCAGGCACGGCAGACATTTGGAGAAACCCTACCAAAGGACTTCCTGTCTACTGAGGAGTACGTGATCTATGAGAGACTCTATGGACCGCCATCGGCGACTACTCTGCCAGAAGACGTCGATCTACTCAAAGGCGTCGAAGAGGTGGAAGTTGAAGTACCAGAAAATGTGCTCATGCGAGAAAACGCTGAAGGTAATCTGGAGGAGGTCATCTTTGAAGAGGAGGAGATTGAAGAAAACGGGGAATACGAGATGCATGAGTTAGAAATGGAGCCACTTAAGGGCAGCAGCAACAAAGATTTCAATGCCCGCATGGCAGTCCTTCGAGAAATTGCTGCTGCACAGACATCAGAATTGAAAAGGCAAAAAGAGGAGGCTGGGCTAGTACAAGACAAGGAAAATGAGGAAGTAGAAGACGAGGAAATATTGGAGGAGCAGAGTATGTACGAGGAAGGTTTCGAAGACCTCGAGGAGGCAGATAGTGCAGACGCAGGCAGCGACTCGTTGAGAACCCACCCGTTGACAGCTGCGGGGCGCTCTGGTACCTCGCCAGCTACGATCCAGATATCTAAAGAGACTATGGTCGACCCTATCACAGCGCTGCTTTCGGATGCGTCGAACAAGCAGCTTGCTGAAGTAGCTAGAAAGACGTTCGGTGGACCTGGATTGCCAAACTCGACTGCGACATTAGCCAGAGCTCATCTCAAGCAACAGCCGATTGCACTGGAAGCATCCCAATTCAAGATGGGTGAGATGGAGGGCAATGCCTATATGGCTGCGGTCATGCCTGGGATATATGCCACCGTGATGAATACCTTGGTTGAAGTGCGGAAGCGGCTAGGGTCTGAATGGCTGCGCGAGCTCATAGAAAGAGAAGATGGTCCCCGCGTATTGGACGCAGGTGGAGGAGGAGCTGGGATCCTTGCCTGGCGAGAAGTTCTGCGCGCGGAATGGAACGCTATGCATCCCCGTGGGGCACACCAGGATAAGCGGATACCTCATGGCAAGTCTACTGTGGTGACTGGGTCTGCTGCGCTGCGAAATCGAGCCAGTCATCTACTGGATGACACGATATTCATCCCTCGCCTTCCAGACTATGAGCCATCGAGAGACCATCCTTCGCTGGAGACCAACAACCCTCAGCCAAGGAAGCAATACGATGTCATCATAGCGCCTCACACTCTGTGGTCGCTTAAAGAAGACTACATGCGCAAAAATCAGATTCAGAATTTCTGGTCGTTGCTTGATCCAAAAGGCGGTGTGCTCATCTTGCTTGAGAAAGGCGTACCACGCGGATTCGAGCTCATAGCAGGAGCAAGAGAGACTCTCCTGAAGTATCATGTTTCATCGCCAGGGTCTGATGTTGTCGAACACACTGTTGAAGATGCATCAGAAAACCGCTTTGGTCCTAAAGAAAAGGGCATGATCATTGCTCCGTGCACAAACCATGGGAAATGCCCTATGTATATCACTGCTGGCAAAAGCCAAGGAAGGAAAGATTACTGCCATTTCTCGCAACGTTACATACGTCCACCGTACCTACAACGCATTCTTGGCGGCCATGACAAAAATCACGAGGATATTTTGTTCAGCTACGTAGCGCTGCAACGCGGTGTAGACCAGCGCGAGGCCGCCCATGTAATTCAAGGCGAAACTGCCACAAATCGAGCATTCGTTGGATATGAAGACCCATGTTTTGAGGAACAAACCTTCAATAGGGAAAGCGTCAACGAAGTGGTCAGTTCTCTAAGCTGGCCTCGCGCCATCCTATCTCCTATCAAAAGACGCGGCCATGTCACTCTCGACCTCTGTACTCCTGCTGGCAAAATCGAGCGTTGGACTGTCCCAAAGTCTTTCAGTAAACAAGCATACCGCGATGCACGAAAATCTAGATGGGGCGACCTTTGGGCTTTGGGAGCTAAGACAAGGGTCCAGCGAAACATCCGCGTCGGTTTGAAGAAAGAGAAAGCGCAGAACGAGGACATTTCCGAAGCTGCAGCGGCTGAAGAAAGGCCAAGACCGAAGAAAGGCCAGCCTGGTTATACAGGCTGGGTAGAGAGGCTGAAAAAGCGCAAGCAGAGGCGGAACGAGCCGTTTGACGTGAATGATCCAAAAGAGCCTCGTTATCAACAAAGACTGAAGAATAAGGAGAAATATATGAGAAGAGAATTCAGAAGAGATCCAGATGCATGATCAGCACTACAACACGCTGAAATTCGATTGTTCTCGCCTGGTCCTTCTCGTACTCTTTCACAGCATCGAGTACCGATGGCGAATCTCAACTTTCAAAGGTAAGAAGAGAAGCAAGAAGCCTTGTGTTTAGGTTATCGAAAAAGCCTGGCAGAGAGGATGATGTACATATAGCATTTGAAGGCGTTGAGCCAGTCAATACCATTGTCGCTATCTCACCTCATAAGTGTACAATATCAACGATCCGTGAAAGACGGTTGCGCTACGATACGACTGGTGCTTGGGGTGTCGAGTGGTGGAGCAGCTGTACGAAAGGTCTTGAGTCTATACTTGAGCCTATGGATATGGATTGCTGCCTGTACTTTGTGCAACTTCAACTTCCAAGACCTTTTCTCGTGTATCTCTGCGTTGACCTATATATACGTATATATTCACCTTCTTCTTCTTCTCCAACTTCCTTTATCTGACCCCGTTTAAAATTTCTTGCATTCATCTTCAAGTACGTTACAAAGAGCCATTCCCAAAGACCATACTCAGAGACATATACACACCTTTATCCCTTTGACTTGTTGCATCGAACACCATGTCGTGGGGACCAAGTATACGCTGGATGGATGATCCTATCACCGGACAGCCCATTCAGGTCCACGGGCCTCTCGATGCAGCAGCCATCTACCACGACCCCAGTTATCGTCCAGGTGATATCAATAACATGTTCCCCTCATATGTTGCCCGAGGTCACAACGGGGCGATACTTCCAGGAACCTCTCGTGAAGGTCCACCTGTGGAAGGTGTGGAACTCTATCCTTTCCCTTTCTATTACTTTGAGCTAATATATTGACAGGTAGACCTCGTATTCATGAATCTCTTGCCGAGTATGGGGTAAGGGACATGTACGGCCAACCACAGCCGAATGTTATAGAAGTTGTTGAGTACGTCCCACGCCCAGCTGGAAGCGTTCATGGAAGGGACATGTACGGCCATCCACCGCCAAAAACGAGTGGAAGGGACATGTATGGCCAGCCACCTCCAAATCAGCAAGGGAAACACCTGTACAACATGCCACCTCCACAAAGGTAAGTCTCACAAACATCCTCGCCCATAACATCGATCTATCTCTCGCTCCCTTTCTCTCTCGCTCCCTTTCTCTCTCACGACGCTGACATCTCTCAGCCCCACTTCCCGCCATGCACTTTCAACTTCAAGCTCCATGCAGGTGCAGGCCTCTCGGAGCGAGCGAGCGTCTAGCCACGGTCCCAGTCACTGCTACAGTGCCACTTACTCCACTCCTCCCTCCATGCCACCCACCATGCAACTTCACCCTCCCCGTAGCCCGCGAGCGACACCACCCACTCACCACATCCACCAGCCAAGCATCCACCAGAGTCTCAAACCAACGACCAGACACGCTTCCGCAGCTACCACTTCAATCACTCCAACAGTGCATTACCCAAAGTGCCACAGGTGTCGCAATCACGGCGTTCAAGTGATCGAAGAAGGTGTAAAATTATGTAACCGCTGTTACGAGGATGCAAAGAAACGGAGACCGGGGAAAGGTACGACTAGCATTTCGAGACCGGCTTGTATTAACTGCCAGAGAAATCTGGTCGACGTGAAGGAGGGGGAGGTTAAGTGGTGTAATAACTGTTATAAGGAGGCGGTTGGGAAGAGGAATAAGAAATGAGGCTGTGGGAGTGAGATTGGGTAGAGATTTGGGGAGGCATTTTTGAGCGGGATACGGAAGCGATCTATGGATTACGTGATGAAATCGGTGTTGTGGGGCAGTGGTCGGGAAGAGGCCAAAGACATAGAGGTCATCGGAGTGAGGCTGGGTAAGGGTAGTTGGGTCGAGAATTAGAGGTGGAATTGTGAGATCTGGGGAGCTGTGTTTGAGCGACTCATGGGCGACTTCTATGAATTGAACTGGACAGACAGTGGGCTAAATAAAGTCCAATCAACATTGCGATCCTTACCTTTCACAATTGCGGTCAATTATTGAAGCGATAGAGTTTAAGTCCACAATACGGTCGACTATGACCTTTGGTGAGTGAATTTGCGCGCTGAATATGCTATAATTCGCTTCTTCTCCCCATTGCATGCAATATAGTACATACCCGCCCCATTCAACCAGCCATTCGAGTGTAATTTGCGGTGCCTAATGCGCCTTGATAGCATTATCGCCCACAGGCTGGATCCTAGCCATCATCTCCTCCTTTGTGATCAAATGATCGATCCTCTCCAACAAACCCAAGAGACTTTTCATGCTCCCGCTCCACTCATTGAGCACTTCGTCCGCATCCCTCGTCTTCGCAAACGTGATGACTCTGGCAGGTCTGTCGATCTTGGCCCACACAGTCTTAGAAGTCACTAGTGAACTGATGTAGCTCTCGGTCTCCTCCTCGTCCAAATCTAGCAGCTGCGTGAGTCTGTGCATTTGAATACGTGTATAGTACTTGGCGATCACGCGGACATTGTGCTCAATGACGCGCTTCTTCAGGTCTTGCCAGCGGGTGTGAGCTTTCAGGTCTTCGTGCTCCGAGGTTGAAGGCTCGGCAGAGAAAACATCGGTCGAGCAGAGGTGAGGGCCGAAGCGCTCGGCAACGATGGGCCAGCGCATGATTTCAGGAATGGTGAATGTTTTTAGCAGTTGCTGTTCCTCGAGCACGAGAGAATTTCGGGTATCGGTGTTGATGCGGTGGAGGAGGTCGGATTGTTCATTGTCGTGGGGTGCGAGGAGGATGTAGTAGATCACTCGTTGGAGGACGGCGTGTAGCTGCTTTGGGTTCTCTTCTACTGACTCGGTATCCAGGACTTGGCGATAGTGCTTGCATGCGTCGAGGTACTTGTCTTCGTTCTTGGCGAGAGTGATCTGCTGTTCGTAGTACCGTAGCTTGAGGTCTGTAGTATCATCCTCAGGCTCCAGTGGCGGATCATCGATGCTTCGGTTCTTCTCCTTCTCTTCTCGTTCTTTCTTATCCTTCTCGATTTGCTCAGGCGTCTTTTTCGGTTTCCGTGAAAAGTATTTGATGCCGATCTTGCGACTCAATATGCCAGCTTGCGTCCAGTCGTCCTTCTCAATGCAGAGCGCTACTTGTTCGAGTATGAATTCCGTCTTCTCCCTTCGATGCATTGAACCGAATGTCTCGACTTGTAGCTCGCATAGAATGTCCGCTGCCGCATTGAGATCACCCTGCTCTTTCTTCATGTCCGAAAGTATGCGAGTAACACGAGCTCGCTCAACTTCGACGAAGATCTTGCCCTCCGTGACCGTTCGTAGCGTTTCGATCAGCGATAGCTTCTTTTCATTGTCTGGTGCCTCTCCGATGAATGACATGGCGACTTGTACCATCTTGGTGGTGGCCTGCTTGAGCTGGCCATGCTTCTTCGAGAGGAGAAGGATTTGCTCATTGAGCAAGCTCCAGTCGTCCGAGTCCTTCGATATCGTGATAATAGCAACAATTAACTTCGATGTTGATGCAAGATCTGATGCCTGGTGCCCGTGGTGTCAGCGGATCCCAAGTTGTAGCTATGGTGATGCCGTACCTGGCGAGTTTGCTTCTCAAGAGCGGAGAGCTTTTCTATCGCCGCTTGTACATTGTTCTATTAACCCGTCGATCAGTGATTATGACAGCTAGCGACCACGACAAGTTCCTCACCTGTGCAAGCTCTTGCGCCTCTGGTATCTGCTTGTCCGCTTCTTTTGTGAAGTCCTTCTCGGGCTTGAAGAGCTGCCCGTCAGCCATGATGTAGCCTGTTCACAAAATTGGTCTGTGACAAGATTATAGCTTCTTCTCGCGGGAATGTGAATGACTCAGATATGGTTTGATGTTGATAGTTGAATCTGGTTTACAGGCTCCAAGCTCACTACGCGTTTTAAGGCTTGGAAATTTCGGAAAATCCACCGCGGTCTTGGCACCAGAAGAACACAGAAATGTTTGGACCTCAAGGTAAAGAAATACCATAGGCAAAATGAATCTGGGTGCGCAGGGATTGATGCCACATCCCAGGTGATGCAGCATACATATGGTTGATAACCATATTGCGCTTGCCTTTCCATTGGCGCTGGTACAATGATGTAGCAGGTTTTCTCCAATTCTTCGGTTATACAAGTGGGATTACCTCGCCGCCGTTGGCTTCGTCTTCGCCCCCCGACCCTTAGATACAACTGTCAACGCGGATAGTGCTCTGCCTTTATTGTAATTCAATCAATGCTTTGTCTTGTTGAACCTCGATTAGTTTCTTGAATTGAAATCAAGAGCTGAACCCAGCGAGGCCGCGAAAGGTACAACAAATTGTTCTCAGTGCAGTACCGGATAGCTTTGCATGTTCAACAGCATCACTCTTGTCGACGCCTTCTGGTCTGTCTCCTTAAGAGCCGCTGATCAATGGCTAGCATGGGGCAAGCGACACATAGCGCCTCTCCTGGCGCGGGTCAATCAGATTTCATAAAGCAAATAATTGAATCTTCACCTTGGAGAAAGGCACGGCACGCGTCAACCCAGCTTGAGGCTTCAAATACGTGTATCATAAAATCTAATTCAACAAGCGATCCTACCTCTTGTTCCGACCGATACGATGCATAACTACGTGATTTTACTGGAGCGACTGCATATCTGGAGCATGAGAACATGTACTATGAAAACGCTTTCTACATCGCCTGTCCCAATAAGATTGAAGAGAAAGTGAAGCATTTCTTGCAGCGAAATCTCGTTTACCAGGTATCCCTCAACCTCAGAAAATAAGCGGCCAATAAAGTATTTACTTGGGTTTAGCTTTATCTGCCCCCGATACTTTCATAGAGAACTTTGAGCGTTTTGCCGTTGAGGAGGCTGAAATATTTGGTCCCCCTATAGAATATCTTGTCTCTCCTACAGGCAGGCCCGAGGATCGACTTGGAATAAAGCTTCACTGGCCAACCAACAATACTGTCTCTGATCTTGCCTACGGTACTACGGCTGATCCTGGTAGTCCTAATCCATGAATGCCCATGGAAAAAGGCGTCTTAGTCTAAGGTGTGACGTGGCTGGACACTTACGCACATAGAGCAGATAACCTAGAGAAGAAATCAAGACTCTCAAAGGCCGTGCCTATAGATTACTGCTAAAACAAAGGGTAATTCATGAAGAATTTTCAGACCGGGTCTTTGAACGCAGCAAAGCAAAAGTCTGGGTCATTTGTGGTCTCGCTAAGAGGAGAAGATGCAAAGCCATTTACAGAGGATGTCTAGTTGACTTCCGCATCTTTCTTGACGACGTCGACATACCTGTGAGTGTCCAACTCGACAACCTTCACAGTACAGTTCTACGAATCATCATTTGGAGCTATCACCCTGAAAACCTGGTCAAGCGTGGTGCTCCCGCAGTATGCCTCATGCTAGACTCTGCGTGGAATTTAGCAGGTGCATTGGCTGGCTTTAGTCTCGATCCTGTATATTTTCAACATTTCTGCACAAGTGCTAGGCCAACAGCTCTGACTACATTGACTCGAGATGCCCATGCTGTATCGATTGGGGAGGAGCCTCGCCATTTCGAGGCAATTTCTGAGAATGTTCCCCTGTGGCTTCAGGCTCAAAATCTGGATAGTCAAGAAGCTCTAGACAATTTGAAAATCCATCCTGGTGAGACCACTTCTTAGATTGCACTTCGGCACATGTCACGAGTCGGAAGAGCGATGCAAGACACAGTCGAAGCTAAACTCGAACGACAAGAAGACGCCACCCATAGTCAATTATATCGAGCGCCTAACGCTGCGAAAGCTGAAGCTCGAAATATGCGAGTCTGGTGCAGCGAATACAGGCCAGATGCTACCAAACGCATCGAATATACCTGGAGGTATGAAGTTGCCAGCGGTAAATACGTCGCTTGGCCTCATGTCTCTAAATAATGCTGTCCTGTCACAAGCAAGAATACGTACCTGCAGGAACACTTCATACCGGTCAACCCTAGGATCCCTTCTGTACTCTATCATACTATGAATGACCGAGAATGCAAAATTCGGCGGGCCGCAAGTAAAGCAAAGCAGAGCAAGGACTTGCTAATCTCTATAACACCCATACTGTAATGCGGTGAAGGGACTCTGGTGTAACGTCATCCTGCAATCTTGATCTGAATGATGACGAAGAGGCAGAGAATTGGATGGATGAAAATTAGAAAATGCGATGGCGGGCGAAGTGAAACTACAAGATGATTACCTCCGTATGGAGACTGGGATGTAGTTAATACATACTGTCGGCGACCAAGCGCGATGGAAATTTTAAAATTCTGGAATCAAAGATGCACCCTAAAAGTAGTAGTAACACTCTATGCAATCATTCAAGCCGATTTCTATGTTTGACGTACCAGTAGGCCCAGACATCTCAACAGTCGCGAACTGTTTGGATGGTGGGGTGGCGCAAGCAAGTTGGATTAAGGAATAACAAATGAATGGCCTTCAGTTCTATGCGATCACGAACCCCGGTTTATATGCAGTGGAGGACTACTCAATTATTGGCTCCGATGACTGGGACACTGAGGGGCAACGTGGGTCCATGTCAGAGTTTCAGCATAAACTTACGGGGAGAGCGGATTGGCGAAATTTTTTTATATATAAAATGATTTTCGCTTGTCATTAGCCAGACAACTCCGCGGGAGACCGGGGATGTAAGTTCACATCCTGTTATCGAGATCAATAATATGTAACTGATTCCGAAACAGCGATTCCCTGCCAGGGAGGATGTATTCTTCATTTTTGTTTTTTCTTACTCTGTTCAACTGTAACGGCCATAGTATCGCGTACAGGCAATGTATATGGTACCCAAATTCGCGAAGCCTCCTTGGTAGATACCGTATTTATGTGAACTTCCTTTATATCATAAATGACTTTCGTAGGAGGATTTCCCTTGCGTGATCGTTGACTATCCTCTACATTTCATTTGTTGCTACAGTTTTCACTATAAGTACTACTTGTCATAACAGGACAATCTGACTACTTTGACAATTGATTTGGTTCAAGGGTTCTTGAGCGTTGAGGAGCACTGAGCTACGCTTAATGAAAATCCAGGCTATGTACAACGCTGCCAATCCTGCTTTCAAGCGCTTCCGAGTACAAGCAACGATCGCCTGCCATGTAGGCCTCAACGTAGAAATCCACGTAATGCCATACCGATAATACAATGCTCGCAGCCAAAGTAGCGCGCTCGTCGCTTGCTCGAGACCGATCACCCACACCAGATCCAACGATTCCTCTCGCTTTTCCTTCTTCAAGCAACAGGACTCCAAGGCATAGCAATCAACACCCTACTCTTCATCGTCTGAATCAGCGGCACAGTCTTGTGTACCGTATCGCCCCACCCCTCCACCCCCCAACTCATCTCCCTTCTCGCCTTCCGCTCCTCCAAATCCGCAAATTGCCAAAGATGATGCACGGTGTTCAGCTCTCCAATCTGCACAAACCATGCTCCGACTCCCTCCATGACTTCCCTCCTCGCCTTGAGGCCTCGCCGCCAGTGAGTTTCCCATTCGAGTAAATTTCCCGGGTGGAGCGTGTAGGAGCGGAGTTCGAAGAGGCCGCCTAGTTGGCGAGGTGGGGTCGTGGGCCAGAAGGAGAATTCTTGCATTAGGGAGGTTTGTTTATGGGTTATGAGGGTTTTTAGCTTGGCGTCGAAGGCGGGGAAGTCCGGGTGGTGCTGGATGGAGTGGAGGGAGGCGTGGTAGCCGTGGTAGCGTTGGTATTCCCATATGTGGACTATCCCCCATTAGCAATTGCTCCTCTCGCTCTGGGCTAGAAGGGTCTTGGGGAGGGACATACTAAAAGTATCGCAATCCCCCACCTCCGTCCTCCAGCTGCCGACCAAATTAACGTGGTTATCCGGCATTCCTGCAACCCTCGGATACCAAGTCCCAACTAACTCGACATACTCATCCACTTTATCGGGCTTCACAGTATGCATAACAATACTATGCACATACTTCCCCCTCGCCAACACCTGACTAAAACTCTTCTCAATATCCTGATCCATCTGCTGTCCCTCATGCGTCCCATAAATCAGACTACTCAACGCCCCCTTCCGCTTGCTCCCCTCCTGCTTTGTATTCTGTTCTCGCGCAGACCCTATATCATGCGTAGACAGTGAGCCCAAAGCCGCATCACCATGAGAGAGATTAGAAACGGCGCTGCTCGCATCACTCGCTGGAACACCAGCAGCAGTGGCGGGAGCGGCGCCGAGAATGGCATTGTAGGGTGCTGTGGGGGAGTTGGAAAAGCTGCCTGATGAAGACTGACTATCTTGGGCTTTTTTTGCCGCCTCGGCTTCTCGAATTGCTTCTCGGAATCTGGCTTGCTTGGTGTCGAAGGTGGAGGCGCCGTTAGGGGTGATGTCGCCGAGGGCGGGGGAGCGTTGGTGGGAGGGGGTTGTGGTGAGGGTGCGGAGAAAGGTGGAGGGGAGGGCCGAGGGGGGTGAGAAGAGTCGTCGGGTTAGCATTGTGGATGATTTGTCGTGGGTATGTGGGCCAGCAGCAGAAGCAGTTGCTGGTGGTGCAGCTTCGTGAAGCTGGCTTGGTGGGGTGGAGGGAGGAGGTTAGTAGGTCAGTATTGTTAGAGGCGCTGCGCTTCACTTCAATCGATCGAAGCGGGGTGAGCTTCAAGGTCGAGTGCCTAGATCGCGATACTGGAAGTGTGGGGTAAAGGTGACGGCGCTGGTGTCAATTGGCGTTAGTGATGGGTTGCGGTTGAAGTTCCAACGCTTAGGAGAAGCCTCCTGCCTTTAGCTCCAACTTCCCCACATTTGATTTTGACAGCCCTAAGCGAACCCTAGAAACAACCTCCTAGCATTCGAAGCACACGATCTACTACCTAACAGATTCGCGAGACGCAAGATACGATCTTTAGGCATATGTAATGGTAGGCGAGACTCAACGCTAAGATAGACACCTCTCATCGAAGCCTTTGTGCGATCGCGGGATACTGCAGTCATCTAAGAAGTCGTCCCAAAATTGGACCTCTTATTACAATCAATGTGTCCTAAATTCCTGTTTCCAATCCTCCCTTCTTTTCTAGGGTGGTTTTCACACGAACCTGGACATCATCGTTATTACCATCACCATTACCACGACCATCTTCCACTCTACCCAACGAGCCAAATGACTCGCCCCACCAGTGAAAGCCGACGTAGTCGTCCTCGCAGCGCCTTGCGTCCCAGTAGGGATCGACGAGTTGGCTGGTGTCAGCGAAGGAGACATAGTTGAAGGCATCCCTCCAGCGCCAGGCCCACTCAAAATCAATCCACCCAAACCGGTACTCAAGCTTCCACTCCCCAGCGCAACAGTACTAGAGCCCACCACCAATCCACCAGCTGTGTCCAATGCCACTGGTGTCCCACCAATCACCACGCCCGACGCACCTGGCATCAAAGTGGCACTCTCGAGTACGACAGCAGATGGATTAGCCTTGATTTCTTGGCCAGCGATCGTGGTGACTAGCGAATCCGACGCTGGGCCTGGAGGTGCATAAGCAACAGAGCTGGAGCCGATAAGGAGAGCAGAAGAGCCAAGCGCTATCCGAGTACCCGAGACGGCAATTGCTGAGGCCCCGGGGGTGAGGGTTGTGCCGGAGATTGAGACGCCGTTTGTGAGCTGCACAACAGGCTGGTTGTTGACAGTCGTCACTTGACCTACTGCAAATACAGGGTTGGCAAGCGAGGCAGTATATGAAGGTAGGCTGACTGCGGTGCCTCCGTAGATGAGATTCTGTGAGGAATCGAGGGATACTGGTGTCCCTGAGATTGTGACTGCAGAGGCTCCAGCAGTAATTGTGGTCCCATGGACGGAGACCCCGTTGGAGGCTACCGCAGCAGCAGCTCCGTTGGGCAGAGTAATTGTGGGTGCAGGATTCGTAGCAGGTAACTGATATGGTGAGTTGTCTATGTGTATTTGATTTGAAGAATCGACAGATACTGGCGTACCAGAGACAGTCACGGCCGCTGCGCCTTTTGTGATGGTGTTGTCATTGATCACTGCACCATTTGCTACAGGAGATACTACATGACCAGCTACGACTGTGGTAGGCGCTGGTGTTGCGTTCGGGATGTTGTATATCTGGCTGCCGAGCACGATGCTGTTGCCATAGTTGATGGCGGCGCCTCCGGAAAAGCTGACCGGTCCCTCTTGAGATTGGACCTTGGAGCCGTCAACATGGACGCCAGATGGTTCGACAACCACAGCATGGCTAGCTACCAAGATCGTCGTCGCTGGAAGTGCTGGAGACCTTTCAGGTGAGTTATATTGCTGTTTATGAGAATTTGGCGGAGGGCCTCCGGGAGAGCCGTTATTCGGCTGCTGTGACTTGTCAGACGGAGGAGAGGCAGCGGGCGGATTTTGCTGCTGTGGAGTAGCCTGCCCAGTTGCTTCTGGAAGGCTGTCATTCGGCGCTTGTGCTTTATTAGGAGATTGAGAGCCCCCAGCTGCATCGTCCTTCTGTTGCGGATTGTCCTGCGAGGATGTCTTTGCGGTGCCTTCTGGGTTATTCTGCTGCTCTGGAGCGTTTTGGCTAGGAGCTTTCGGGGGGTCGTTGCCTGATTGCTGCGGTTTGTCGGCATATGGCAAGGTTCCTGACGAGCTGTTCTGCTGCTCTGGAGTGTTTTGGCCGGGAGCTGCTGATGCCTGATGGCCCGGTGCAAGGGCGTTGTCGAGTTGCGACATTTGGTCTGGGGAAACATTCGAGGGATCGTAATTGGGTAGGGAATTGTCTGGTTGCGTCGATACTTTACCCGGATCTGCTGCCTTTTGAGTATCTCCGTTGTTGCTTCCTGAATGTAGTGTTGGCTTTGTGTTGGCAGGAGGTGCAGGATCGGCTGTGTTTACTTGGCTTTCGTCCTGATTAACGCCAGGATGTGCTGTCATTTGGAGATTCCCATTGCTATCGTCCGGGCTTTGCATCGCTTTCGATTGCTGGGGGACGGGTGGGCCGGGGCTGCTTGCTTGATTAGGGTCTTTGGGAGTGCCTAGATCTGCTGCGTCCCCGGGACCAGCATTGTTGCTTTGTGAACTCTGAGTATGCACTGAGTCACTAGGCATCCTTGGGTCGACACTGGGTTGTTCAGGGCTCTGTGCAGGCTGCGTCGACGAAGTCTCGGGTTTTGTGGGATCCTTAGGTGAAGATTCAAAGTTTGGGTCATTTTTTGGGGGGCCCGGTATCACTGGTGTAAGTGTGGTCTCTTTTGGCTGAGTCGCGACTGGAGCTCTCGCAGGGGCAGGGGTAGGGGCAGGCGCTGGCTCATTGTTGGCGGCAGTGTTTTGATTAGCGGGTGCTGGCGTGTTGACCGGGATCGGTGCCATTAGCGATGTTTGAGGGTCAGCCATTACAGCTGCAGGCACCACCGTCCGAGGCGGATCGAAGCCTACGGGTATTGTCAGTACTCGAAAGACATGGCTCGACTGGTGTACGTCGTTGGGGCGGCAGGGAACTTTCGTAAAGCAGCACAAGGTTTGACAAGCGTCAGCGAGACTTACCTGTGAAAAAATCGACTTCGAGATTAGTCCACCAGCGGCGTAATGATCTGATCTGATCTGGTGGTGCTAGGAGTGGACGGTACGGGTCTCCAGGGGCTGGTTTCCACCAATTCTCTTCCTAAGAGCCAGTGGTATTAGCATCTCACATTCTGGCTCGACGAGAACCTTTGGGGAAATTACCATTACGCTTTGTGGGGGGCAAGGTAGATCTCTGAAATTGAATTGCCTCGTAGTTACGGAACCGTTGCCTTTGAACGCCGCAGGAAATATTGCTGGACCCCCAATAATAGTCGATAGCTCACCGGGCAACAGCGTAAGCATAGTTGATGCAATTACATCAGATCCGCATCTATCCATTGCTGTAATCCCTAGAAAGTTTGCGTAGACTGTAGGAGAAGTACTGCCAGAATAGTGAGTTCGAGGGTCATCAAGAGGGGTGTCACTCGATTACTTACAAGGTAAAATATCCTGACACTACAGTGCTGACAAGAAGGCCGTTTGATTGTGTGGCATTTGGGGCGATTAAGGAGTGACCACGCGCTTGTAGACTTTTACGGGCAGTGCTGGCCGGTCCAGAAGAGTACGGCAATGAAGAACCTTGCGGAGCACCAGCTTTGGTGGTAGGAGACGGCGACAGATCATAGATAAGTCCCAGAAAGGTAGGTCCGGCAATTGGGACCGATCCTCCTGTGCAAGGCTGCGCCGACCAGGGGTTGACGAAGTACTGCTTGAATTCGACAGATTTCGAGGTTATGACGGTCGCCGTGGTTGTGGTCAGTCCTTGACTTGCTGTTTAACAGTGTGGAGTCAGCACTGTTTATTTACTGCCAACGATGAGGTCTTGGATTAAGTTACATGAGCACACAGAAGATAGCAAGCCCACATGACTCCCAAAACATGTTCTTTTGTAACTCCTCTTTATCTTTAACATAGGTAGGGGAAAGATGCAAATATACATACTGCAGCCCCAGTACAGCCCTGACGCATCCGATGTGGCGCCGTGTGTCAGTGGGAAGGCGCTGTTCCCTACAATACTTTGGCAAGATGTGTTTGCGTCTGCTTCCGGCCAGTAATACACATCGACATTACTAGCATAGATGCCACCGCAGCCACAGCAAGTAGGCCCGCAATAATAAGGCGTGTGAGAGCCATTGAGTTGAGCAAATTCCTCTTCGAGCGCCCTACACTCGGCTGTCCTCATCCAGGCCTTCAATCTCTGAACTTCCGTCAGATCACTAGGGCTACAACTTGACGTCTCATTCTGAAAGCATTCATTCCATCCAAGGATATCCTCCGTTCCACCAAAAAATCCAATCATCGCCGCTGTTTTATTACCGGTACAAGAGGAATCCCACAGCACGCATTCCTCTTCCAGCTGCTGATAGGGTAATGGGCCATTATTGATTCCAGAAGTGCTGAACGCTGGGAAACTGAGGCTCGAGTTCAGGAATCCGAGCCCAAACACCCCCGAGCTCGCTCTTGCTGTGACAGAAGCTGTAGTTAGGGCAGAAGTAATTATGTTCGTCTGTCTCTGGCTGTAGGACAGAGTTGAAATAGCGACCGCAGATATACGAGAGCTATTTGGTGGTTGAGCCAAGGAGTAAGAGACCGCAGGCTGTGACACTTTTGGCGAAAGAGAGCCTAATGACGATGCGCTTGTAAATCCGGAGGCTCGTAGCGACTGGCAGAATGTGCAGAGACCGGAAAAGTACAATGTCAATTTCAAGCTGTTTAGTAAAGACATGCTCTTTTCGACCCAGCGAAGAACGACGGACACCAACTTGAGAACGAATGGTTGCCAAACGTCTGGTAATTGAAACGACAGATAGTAACAAGCAGCGAAAACACTGCTTGCATACAAAAACTTCAGCTCCCTCCAGCTCCAAAGTCTGGAAGACATGCCGTTCATTATGCGACTCGAATAACGAGAAGATTCAGCTGGGGTTTTCCTGAAACCTCGAAGGATGCCGACTAGTTTACCCCCAAGTGAGACTGGATGACATGCCGTACATTAACCCGAAGGTGGCGAACACTCAGCTGGCGTTTTCCTGCAACCTATAAGGGTGTCGACTACATCAACCTCAAATGCAACATGCTGCAGCCTTATTCCTTCGCGCTGGAAGGAAAATCCTTCTCGCTAGGGAAGATGAACGTGTGCCGCAAGCATGAAACCCGTTTGGGGGCGCTCAACCTCAATCGAGACTCTTTCCAACTAATAGTCGGCGTTTCACACGGGGCTACCGCCACAAAGGACAGCATTCTGCATGGTCATGACTGTTGGTAAGCATTGATCTCGCTGATGCCAACTCGGGGGCTGTGTTGAAGATGGCAGAAGATGTAAACGACGATTGTACCATTGGCGCGGAACGCTAAAGTAGGTGGGCCGCAAACCTTAGTTTGCATGCGTGAAAACGCAAGAGATGAGTTAAGGCAAGGATTGAGCATAAACCACGGATAGAATCTTAATGACGTATACTCCAATCTCTTCCCTTCCGAAGATGAAACTGTTCTTCATCTCAATAGAAGTTTTGACTAGATGTTCCTTCCTGCTATGGAAGGTCCATGAAGAGATCAGCTATTGTATGAGGAATCGTATCATCGGACACTCAAAGCCGCTTGCTCCATAGATATTGACTGCATACTCTCCTTCCCTGAACCCTCGTCCAATCCAGTGCCCTTCACCAACTCGCTCAGACTATCAGCCCCAGATTCTAGTGCCTGGAAGCCTGCAAAACCTTCTTCTACAATCCATCTGCCCTTTCCCTTCAAGTCAGTCAAAACCTCGCAACTCCAGCCGACAACAATTAGGCCAGGTGGTCTGCTTCCTTCTTCCTCTACAGCGGCACAGACGTGCTGTAGCGTACTGCGGATGACGCGCTGATCAGGGCAAGATGCTCGTTCGATGACTGCGCAAGGTGTCTCCTTTGGCCAAGGTTTCGGTCTTGCTGCTTGCTCTTCGCTCTCGGGAGTAAGTAAGTCCCCAGTCAGCGCATCAACCAGCGAAGATAATCGATGCAAAGCCATAAGAAAGACCACCGTCTGTGTCGGTACATAAGGCGGAGGGTCAGGCGCAGCTCCTCTCCGTCCCGTGCCCGTACATATCAGTACTTGATCCGCCACACTACGATGAGTAGCTGGAATGGCAGCGAATAAAGGAGCAGAAAGAGAGCTGGTGATGCCTGGGAGAACCATTGGTGTGTAGCCCTTCTCTCGGAAGAAGGCGTACTCTTCCGCCCCCCGGCCATAGATGTATGGATCCCCTTGCTTAAGTCGAAGGACTGTGTGACCTTTCTGCAGGGCTTCCAGACCAAGGGCCAAGAGTTCTTCTTGTGCTGCTTCTGCATTTCCGGGAAATTTGCGCGCGATATGTACGGGTGTGCGGCGAGGTATGAGGTCGAGTACAGGAGCTGGGACGAGCTTGTCTGCAAGGATAACTGAGGCAGTCCGAATTGCGCAATGGGTTGCGAGTGTCAGAAGTGAAGGGGATCCAGGGCCGGAGCCAGCGAGAATTATCTGTGGCTTGGGATGCCTCCGAGTGTCCAAATTTGTGGCATCAAGCGCAGGCAGTACCAGATCACTTGCAGTAGTGTATGATCTTAGTATAGTATCGATATCAGCATCTGTGATGGATGCAAGACGTTTCAAAGGCCAGTATTCGCAGATCTGAGATAGCCATCGCATCCGGCGCGTTCTTGCGGCATTTTGGTCAAATTCGGATACCAAGCGATTAAAAGTAGGCCTCTGAGCTGGCGCATCATCATCTTCCACTTCCGTCACCGCATCCTCCGCTTGGTAGATTCTGTGGTCTTCCTCCCATATTCGCCGCCGGACCGTTCCCAGTCGTTCAACTGCTGTACCGAAATTGGGTGGCAGAGACGAAGCGACTTCTCTCCGTATCCGTGAAGCGAGCTTACAGCCCTTTCCAGACGTAGTAATGCCGATTTGCAAAGGGCCGTCTGAGTGTGTAGACAAGAGCGTGAATGTGCAGAGATTGGGAGCGTCGACGACATTGACTGGTATTCGCATACGTCTGCATAGGTTGGAGATATGCGTGGCTATAATATATCGTTAGCATACAACCATCAGTAATAGCGAAGCTAAACATACTTGAAGCACTCTCTCCCCCAGAGGTCACAAAAACGGCGTCGACCACATTCTCCATTTCGTCTCTTCCCAACATCGATAGATATGCATCCTCGAACCCTTCTTTAATCCACTCGACCTGTTCATCTTCAATGCGTTTGGCCAGAACATAGTGAACGTCTGCTTCTGCGGGGGCAATAATTTTAGGTTTCGCGCCCACCTCAATGCTCTTCGCGCACCTTGCGCTGGCCAATGGGTTCGAGCCGATAATCAAGTGAACATGGCCCTCGCAGTCGAGAGCCGTAAGCAGAGGAGTGGGCATTGGCCTTTCGCAGGCAATGGTCGACTTGGGCTTTGATCAGAAGGTATGCAGGTTTCGTGGCACCACGGCGCCGGGGTCCTAGTCATTAAAGGACTTTATACTCGATGAACGGAAATGGTAGAAGGCTCCTTCCTAAGTAACAGCGGTCTCTGGTTGGAAAGTCCATGTTGCTTCTGCAATTTGTGCTGACTTTGTGAGGCAAAAGTTTCGGTATGGTCACCGATAACGCCATTGATCGCCAATTGATAATGGAGAAAATCCCCGGGGGACAACTCTAAATTGACGCCTGAACATGCAGGCGTATTTCTGATCATGCTTTGTTTTCCATGATTAAATATCCATCATGATCAGAAGTTCGCTTACAAAGAAATGCACGTGACCTCCATCCAAAAACTTGGTGCAGTCCCTAACAAGCCGAGCTCCCCAACGCAGTTTTGAGATGAAATTCCATACATTAGAAACATTCATCCTCAGAATTAGCGCTATGACACACTCCCAAAAAGGCCTAGCGCCTGCTGGGTCCTCCAAATACCATTTCGCCTACACTTCATTCCATTGGTGCTCGTTACTGTAAATTGCTATCGCTCTTCTGATAATGCAGACGCCTTGTTTGATACGGGGCCTTCGAGATTCCAGTGCCTGTATGAATTATTGAAAGATATCACTAATAAGAGCCTCTATGTTCCTGCAGTACACGACTTGACAATCATCTGTGGGGGAACTCGTGGTATCAATTAAAGCTTGTCCTCTAACAGCTTCCTGTTGATGAATTGCAAGTCATCTGCTGCCTGTGTCCCGATTTTCTTCCGGAATTCGAAGTACAATCTCGTGGCTTTATGAAAGAAAGTCATGCCGGGATATATGACCTCCACCTCTCGATCTAGCGTCGGCAGATCCACATCGACATTGCAAATTTGTTTGAGAAATTGCTTCACGAATGTTAGGCAATTCTTCTGCACAAGGTGATAGACAGGTGTCTTGATTTTCAGGCGTTCCCTGTGTGAACCCGACAGTCGATAAAGATGCTCTTTGCTAACCTCTTTGCCAAGCGGATTAAGATTGACCTGTCTGTCGAATCATCTCATCAGTCTTCGTCTTTGCCCAATCTCAACAAAATGCGACCACTTCGCTGCCAGCTCCTGCGTAATCGTATTCCGATAGATCACATTCTTGAACGGCTTCCACAGATCGTCACTCATAAATTCTCACTGAAACGCCTCTCCACTCTCATCGTCGATGACAAATATTCCCCAATGGCTGACAGCCTCCAGACTCATCCTGATTTCGTGGGTAATGTTGTCATGAACAGTTTGAGAAATGTTGATTCCAGCAACCCCAAGTGGCTGCGCGACGACGAAGACCGCACGAGTGCGTGGAGGAAACTTTTTACTGTTGCTGCTCGAGAGCCAAAGGAGAGTGGCGGCACTGATGGCGGCTCCGATGGCGCCATGGACGATTTTGGGGTCCACTGCCATGGTTGCTGCGTAGTGGTGGGAGGATCAGTAGGTCCTAAAGCAGGGAGGGAGGGAGCAGCCTTCTTATCAAATAATCGAGGCAGGCCGAACAAGCATCAGGCCTGAGCTGCAAGCCGTATGACATGCACTCTCGTCACATTAGTAACAAATCATATGTAGCTGAGGCTTGCTGAGGCCAAGGAGTAATGCACAAGGTAGCCTTGTGTGTGGCCCAGAGCTATTCGAAGGCAGCCGTGACCCTTGGCATGCCCAGAAGTGGAGTCTGGGCAGCGCTACAGGAATACCTAGCTTGAAAACATATAGAAGGTAGGTAGTGAAAGGGCTATACTAAGCTTTGCTATTCCTTGGTGTAGGGCAGCTTCCACTACCGTTTATAAGGCGAGGCTTTGGATTAAGATGTAGATAATCCTGTTCGAAGAGAAGAAAACCTCGAGTTTGGCCGTCTATTCCTAGCCTGTCTGTTATATGTCAACGCTGTTGTACATAGATTGAGCTATGATCTCAGTGAGCGGTACAACAGAGGACAGAAGGAGTGGTAATATGCTCTCAGCGAATGACGCTGCAGAAGAAAGATGATTCGCGGGCAAATGCTGCAAACTTGAGCTCAATGTTTCCGTTTATTTCCAGTACAGCTAGATTACACTTAGCAGATGTTCCTTGCAATCCTGCCTTCTATCAACTGGCAATTTAAGTGACTGCACGAACGTTGGAGTAGGAAGCTGAGGCGACAGCAAAATCCGCGTAATTGTCTTTTGTGCGAAGGCCACACACAGTCGTAGCCCGAAGCAACAGCAGCACTTGCGAGCAAAACGTCACATAGGGGTCGGGAACCAATGACTTCTCCAAATTCCATAATACCTCTCTTTCGTCATGTCCTTGTGCGTACTTGGGATGGGGGAATGGATGACCATAGCCATGGCCATAGGTTGCAGTTCGGTGTTCAGCGTCTCCCACAGCTTGCGTACATCAAACGATCCTCCACCGCGCTTGTCCCTCATGATTGCCTGCCCTGTTTCCTCGAATTGGTGGTACCCGTTGTATAACACCAGGTCGCTGAGACTCGCCATGTCCTCGCATAGGGCCTTGATGCCTTCAAAAAGCAATACCACGCAGTCGTCGGTGTATTGTTCCCTACCTTTAGAGTGCCTATCATTGGGTTCATCCCAGCCGTAGTCGGATCTGTAGTCCTCAACAATGCTGAAATCTGGAGTGGAAGCAGACTAGCCATAGCTTTACAGCAAGCTAGATTGCCTGGACGAGAATGGTCGTACCAACATTTAGCCTCCTGAGCAATGGAGTATGCTGTCTGAGAATTTCCGCGTAGATCGGAACCAACTCGAAACTGCTAGTTAAGTCACCGAACCACAACTCAATCGTCTCAATCATTGCTGTATTTTGTTGGCCAGCCTGGCGGAGGAAAGCCGGAAGTTGGTACCCTAGACCGTAGCTGTAGTCGACACTAAGTGCTGCTTCATTATCGTTGTCCGAGGTGGGGAAAGGCCAGTCCGGCAGGGAGTGAATATCTGGACCAAATGTCTTCCCAACATCTTTGACGAGATCCTGGTGTGTTGCTGCTCAGAGTCGTTGTAGCATCGGCGTGTTCGCTGGGGATTGTTCCCTTTGATTCTTGACCTTGAGGGTAGAAGCTCTGAAGGAACATGTGATGGATATGGTCCCAGCCCATATCAGAGTTGGCAGCGGTGGTGAAGCAGTTGCCTGAGTAGAAAATAGGATTGGCTTCAGCGTTTGTTGTCTTAGACACTTCGAGGATGCGGACCGGCAGAATCTCGTTTGGATCGTAGCTTGGAGGTTGACTCATGACTTCGGCGTGGCTTTCCTTGGGCACTTGTGGCTGACAGCAGTAAGTTGAGAGGAGTTGTCCGTAAATTTTCCGTCGTAGCTCTATCACTAGGTGAAATTCTTGAGCCTAAGACTGCCAGACAAAAAGGTAAGGACCAACCAAGAGGCAGACGCAGGAAGGGCGAGCAGCCATCCGGCACCGGGGCAGATGGTGGAGGCATGCTAGACACGTTTGAGTTGCGTCGGCTGGTCAATCACATTGATACTGATGTTTTGGCCACTTTTCGGTGAGATGGGTTTTTGGTGAGGTTGACCCAAAGAATTAGCAAGAACATTTCTAAGAGGTCTCAAATACGTTATGAACCACTTGCTAGAAGGGCAAAAATAAAACAAAAAAGAATGAGACTCAGGATATTTGTATGATAGTACCGATTCAACTCGACCACATCATCCAGATTATTTAGAACGCAGAGCCGCCAGGCTAAGCTACCTCATTTGTAGGTTTTAATCGCAGCTCAGGTTTTTAACAGTTAAGCTAAACAGCCGACTACAAAATTCCACAACTAAATCTCTTTATAACTCATATTTGAAAATTAGCATATCGATGGGTCGCGATGCCTCACAAGCCACCTACTAAGCAAATCGTTTGCGAGGTTGAGATGTGAGAATCCGTAGTTTCTAGCCGCGCCATCGATCACTTTCAGCTAATTCGCCCCCAAGCGATGCAAGTGATGGATTGAACGCCACCGAGTATCACCTTCATGGGCCTAGTACTCGGTCGAGTGATCGTCTTCAGACGAACTAAACATTCTCGTTAGAGCTGCTGCCGGCCGCTGTCCACTTCTACTGCCTCCTGTGCCTCCTGCATCATGGGTCGCCTTCTCCACCAAGCTCTCCCCTTCGCTCATAATCCACACTCCGCTACTCGTCCCTATCCTCTCAGCCCCAGCCTCCAGCATAGCAACACATTCATTAATCGTCTTGACCCCTCCACTGGCCTTAACCTTCATGTTTTCACCTACAACACTCTTCATCATCTGCACATTCTCTCTCGTCGCGCCCTTGCCATTGAAGCCAGTACTCGTCTTCACAAAATTCGATTTGGCTGCTTCAGCTATCTTGCACCCTGCAATGATCTCGCGTCGAGAGAGTTGGGCGGTTTCCAAGATCACCTTCAGAATGATTGGATGGGGAGCAACATTCCGTACAGCAGCAATCTCGCTGTATACTTCCGAGTACCTTCCTTCCTTCAGCAAGACGTAATTGATTACCATGTCAAGCTCAGCAGCTCCTGCTGCGACAGCTCTTGCCGCCTCGCTAAAGATCGATGAGAATTCTCTACGATTTGATTGAGTTCAGGAACCAACTTACCTTGCCTTTTGTGCTAGATGCTGGGTTCCTTCATGGAACCCAACTACACAGGCTACAACAATTGAGCTGCCGTGTAGAACATGAACGGCATGGTCCACCCAGTTCAACCGTACACACACTGACTACGAACACGACGTCAGCTTTCTCATTTCACTTGGTTACTACGACGAAGGGACACGTTTGTTGCGAATATAAGCTTAGACTAGCTAATGTATCCATTCAAGGAGACTGATGGAGAAGGATTTTACATACTTTGAAATTGAACCTTCTAGCCTCTTCGCAAAGAGAATCTACCTGCTCCATCGTAGCATCGAGCTTCAACAAGGTATGGTCTATTGTTTTTACAAAGCCTTCAGACCCTACATTTGGTGCCCTATACACAGTCGGCGAGTTTGGCAAGCTTTTCTCGGCCTCATCAAAGATGGCAAGCCATTCATCATTGGTATATTTCGTAGTCTGGCATCGACCGTTCATCTTTTACAGCCAAATTGGCAGACTCAATCGTCATAACCAAATGCCCCGTGCAGAGACATTTTATGCCAGAAAAGGAGCTTTACACTATCGTAATCCCGCGTGAGGTATGAATCAGAGGGTTTTGCTCTGTCGTGGACTGCAGCACTCCCTTGGGCTACTCCTACTTGGCGCTAAGCTTGGACAAGTTAGACCAGCGGGAAGCCGAAGATACTTTAAGGTAAGGTAAACTCAATGTCGGATCCAAGCAAGGTATAGCGGTCCTGTTGGTAGCAAAAGTCCATATCATGGAGCGGAATATATCTCAGGGATCTGACCATAGTGACATCTCAGCGGAATCCAATGAGAGACTCTCGTGGTCGCATAGAGGGCTCGCATAGAGGGCTCGCCTAGAGAGCGAGGGGGCCTCTTCTTGAACTCCATTCTGGCGAGGGTGTGACATTGTTCGATAGCAAGTGTCAAGATGACCGAAACCGCGTAATGGAGCTTACGACGGAAGAGCCTCCTGTTGTCGACACCCCAAGCTTATTGCCACGAGAAAGCGACAACAGGCCCTCCAGAAGAGACGCGTACTCCATCGACCACGTACTGGATTTCACTTTAACGCAGCACTCAACACGGCATTGAGCGACGAGAGAGCTCTACATCCCCCATGACACCGGATCCCCCATAAAATAAGGGGCGCAAAAAATTGATGGAAGGAGACATCTTTATCGAGGCTGATTAGGAGTATTCCAGAACCCCCGGGGGACGCCGATCAGATCATGGCAACATACCTGCGTCGCCTCATAAGAGTCACGAAAGGAACAGAATACAGCACCTTCCACTTCTGATTTTCTAACCAGATGATACAGCTTCACCGATGTTACCACAGTGACACTCGTGGTTCGTGCATCATGAGAATTTCACATCCACGACGGACAATTCTCCGCAGCGTCCCCAACCTTCAAGTAGGCGTTCGAAGAAGCAATCCAGAGGCTATCCCACCATAAGCAACTCAAATCGAGGTAAGCGTGTCTCTGCACACGAAATTGACTAGATGTCTAACATTAGTACCACAGATCCTTCGATTGATTGATCTTCCTTGGCCTCCGCCAGCCTTGTTTGGGCAGAGATTCCGAAGTCAGCAGTCCTCTCCAAAGTCGCATTCGTGGAACTACCTACGGCCATACCTACTACCCCTGGAGACTGAGTCTCTTTTGGACCCAAGCTTGTTCGTAAAGCCAAGTACATAATCAGGGCCCGGAAGCCCATTTACCAGGATACTCTGCCGATTATTTCCCAGTACATCTTTTCGGAGAGACGGGTCTTGGGAGACAACGCATACCTAGTCACCGCGTCGTCATCTACAGGCGAGGAAAATCCTCAAAGGCTACCTGTGCCTACGAGATGCTGAGCGAGAAGGCTCTAAGTGTGTCTTTCGGGACAAGATTTCTTAGACCAGTCTAAAACATATGATTGACTATATAAGGTGCTTGAAAATTTATTCGAGTATAAAGCTGAAAATGCTCTTAAGCATAAGGTAGGCTTCATACTGTCGACCCTATTTAAAAGCCTTTACTTACCTATCTTAGACTAAGAAATCCGACAATAAACAGGTCGCTCACCTCATTGAGTTTCAATAACAACAGGCCTTTGAACTAACGCAAAGCCACTAACTGCTTCTGATCGTCGAGTAGCGGCTCCAAAGTCGCAACGCGAGGTATCAATACCAAGGGAACGTACGGAAAAGCAGGAGTATGAGGAGCAGCATAATTTTCTCAATATCGAGATAACACCTACCTCACTACGGCTATGACCCGAATCTTCGATGACGAGGTCTACGTGATCGAGGAGATTGTTGCGGAGTACTGGAGAACCGCCCGAAAGAGTATCTTGTCAAGTGGGCGGGATTTATCCTGACCGTAGGAACAGCCTCACTGCAGAAACCACCGCGAAAAGAAGGACAAATACTCAAGGATCACCTTGGGGATGTAGTTCACCAATGATGTGGGTAAATATGATTATGGCACACCCTAAATTTTTGGCTTCGCGACATAATCACCAATCCATCTGTGGCGAATTATGCGAAGACAATCCGGCTTGGTGGCTGTGAAGTAGAAGACAATCGTTATGAGGAAGACGATGAAGTGCTCATGCAGTGCAAGGATTGAGTGAAGCAGGACTTGATTGGGTGTCCTTACCTCTCGTAATCGGATGTGGTCCATTTCGAATCTCGGATTTTGCAGGGCAAGGTTGATCCCCTTGCGGTCCTTCTTGTCACGTCGCTTCCCAATCTTGAAAAGATCGAGATGAGGAATTTCTCCAAGAGTGCTTTCCACTTTCAGGCCACGGTGTCCAAGATCGTGGAATTGATTTACCATGAAAATGACAGCAATGACTTACCAAAACGACTGGATACCCAGAGAGAATTTTCAGTCTGACGAGATCTTCGACGATTGGCAAGCGCAGAAAATGAGGGTCTCAAGAGGTAAAGAACTAGTGTTGAACGTCCGAGCTTAGGAGAAACGAAAAGCAGGACTCGAAGAAACTACCGAGTCTCGGAGACGACGCCGCGTATAGAAGAAGAGGCTCTTTTACTAAAAGCTAAAATTCATATCCTCAGATTTCGAAGACAAGGCTCGTCTTACTTTTCTACAACTATAAGCCACACGGAGGCGGCCCTCCTCATATTATAAATCTTCGATATCTAGCTATAAAGAGGAAGCTGAGTAGGTAAGTTAGATTAAGGATGAATAACGTACCTTATTTAAAGCTCTTCAAGAAGCTAACGGTAATACCTAGCCTAAGATACTGGCCTTATCTAGAAGGCGCGGAAATATAGGCTGAGAACCCCAAAATAGAAGCGTCCAAGACCTGCAAAAGAAAGGCACGGAATTGAGCAAAGGATTCATTGTTATACAGTACTTCGCGAATAACAACGAACAGCTTCAAAGTATTTCGCTTTCGCAAGCCACAGTATCTACGCGCTCCGTTCTAGCCTTTGTTGCGGCATGAATTTTACCTGACGACCATCTTCTACAAATCTTCTCGACTCCGTTCGTACCGTTCGAAGTCCGCTCTTTGCCAAGCATGCTCCTTCTGGCCCAGTGGCCCTGGATGACTTCCTCACTTCAACTCTCTCTTGGCTCTCCTATCACAGCTTCTTCCGCGCTTCCTCCTCCGCTGCTTGGCATGTTCAGATCCCAATCTTAAATCATCGAAAGACCGTCCGGACCTCAAAGTTTGGGTACTACTATAGCTGAGCTCCTTTCGGCGTGATGGCGTTCATGAGACCAGCTGAATGGACATTCACATCGGGAGATGCGGGTAGCCTCGATGTCTCACGGGCCCGAGGTAGGAAGTCGGATCACTGCATTTATTTTTCTACTGTATATCTTCCCTTGCTGCTGTATATTCTTGTCATCCCTTCTGTCTCTTACGCATCATCGAGCAAACCTCAGCGCAAGTAGTGGGCATGATGGCTATTCCTTCATTGTTGATCAGCTTTCTGGTTTCATTTAGCGCTATAAGACATGTCTCTGCAGCACCAGGGTCTGTGTGCTCAAGCTCACCTTTCAAAGACCTTCTCTGTCTCTCTGCCTATTCCCCAGCACAGGCTTACTACTCATCCGATTATCCACAACTTACAACGGCCGCCACTAAGATTGGCAAAGTTCTATCATGAAAAGATGTTGGAGGCGTGAACAAACGCCATGAATCTACTCAGATGACGACCACCTACGGTTCCACGAAATCTTCTACCAAGACCACACAGAAGACATCCAGCCCCAGCAGCAAAAAGACAACCGCACCGTATCTACCCACAAGACAGCTACTCCTTATTCCAAAAAGACTACTCCTTCGAGCACCCATCACACCACCACCTCTGACGCCAAAAAGATTACCCTTACGACCACTCATAAGGTAACTGTATCTAGTACCAAGGAGACCCCTGTCTCTACAAGCCACAAGACAACCACATCTTGTTCCAAAGAATCAATTAGTAAAGCCATGAGCAGTACAAAGGCCACGACTAGTACCAAGGCCACAGGAAATGCCTCGAAACTGTTAAATATCGAAGGTAGGGACTCGTCATTCCAAAGCACCTTTTACTCTTACATTAAGATACCGGAGCAGACACGAGCCCCGTCGGTGGTACCAAGTTCCTCAGAAACAGCGGCAGCCTCCTCAGTCGCAACTCTGTCCAATATCGTCGTGACAACTTCGCCCACTCTCACCGCGCCTGACCCACCGCCTCCCACCGCCACTGTACTTGCACGATCGACTTCAGATGCCGCTTTCGTATCATCAATTATCGCTACCACAGCTTCAGGCCCTGCGAACACACCTTGTGCATTGCCCGTTGTCAACGTCAACGCGGCGCCCAATGACATCTGTGGAGAATTAGGGGTCACGTATTACAACCCGGATGATACTAGACCGGCAGATTCCCTTGCAGCATACGCGGCGCAATGTCTTGCTGAAGGCTACTACGCCATTTTTGCTTACGCCGAACGCTATTGCTCTCTGTATGCATCTGATAAGGCTGCTGGCTTTTTTCATGACCCATTGGGGAATCTTGATTTCTACGAGCGTGACTGTTACATCTATCCGCCCGAAGGCTGTCCCGTGGATACAAAGTCTCCTACAACATCTCCAGATGATCCACTAGTGCCACCACCCGCAGCCACCACTACGGCACCACCAGCGATCGTCACATGCGACGGAGTCGCAGCCCTAAACCTCAACCCCCCGTCAGATCTCATCTGCAACCAGGCTGGCCAGAGATACAATGACGGCATCGATGTGGGCGCCCGCAACGCCTTCTCCACTTCGGACTGCGCTACTCAGTGTCTGGAGAATACGCAATGTCTTTCTTTCGTATACGAAGGGCCACTTGGTCTAGGATGTCATTTCAATAGGTATTCTGAGGCCGCGTTGGGGTTTCCATACTACGCATAGTGTTGCGAATATGAATTTTGGTCGGGGTGGCTTTGAATGTGCTTATTGAATTCGGAGGAAGTTGGGCAGAAGGGGATTCTGGGAAGTGTAATGGAAGGGCTAGTTTGGTGTTGGCATCGTAGTAAGATTAGGAGATTCCCAAAAACATAAGTAGAATACTGTTTATGGTAAGAATAGACATTAACTTGACGCTTCCTTAGATTTCTGAACAGAGAATCCCTTTGATGAATTATTGGGGGTTTTGGGCGGCCTTTAGTAGCTGCGCCGAATTTCATCGACTGGGATTTTACGCTTACGTGATGTCTGTTGCAAAAGCGCAATCACAGTCCCTCTGTACACGGCCTACTATAATTCTCCTTCCATTTCGCATTCACAGCCCCCCCGGTCGAGACATCCAACCGGCCCAATGCACATTTCTCCCTTGCCAGAAAATCATCATCCATGACTATCTCGTGCCCGAAAACTTCTGGCCACATGTGTCGTAGACGGACGCGCCTAGCCTCTTTCCTCGCATTGGTTATGCGTGTGGCCGCTGTGCGCCGAGGTTTATCGGCGTACTTTGGCAACGGGTCATTGTGCTGCTTGCGTCAGTATCATTAGACATCGCAAAGGTGCGACTTCATGTTGATGATAACGCACCCAAGCAGCTCGTCGTTGAATCTTTCCAACCGATCCTATCTCCCCAAATAATAGCGAAAATAACTCCCTTCAATCCATCGTAATAACCCACTTCTCCCGGTCCACACTCAAGCCAGGCAGTTGAACATCACTAGTCATACCACTTACTTGGATAATCTGCACCAGCCTTTCTAACATCCTTTGGAAAAACCTGTCGTCTCCAATTTGACTTGACAGATTCGATGATCCTGGTATCTCTTGCGTTTCCAGCTTGAAAAAAGCTTTCTGTCCAGCTTCATCAAGCCCTGTGAAAAGTAATTGTATGTCAAATGAAAGACGCTTTTCCGGGCTCTAGCCGGCGAAGTAGTAGTCTTGGACGTTGAGATCGGATGGGCCGTCACAAACACTGTAGGTTTCTGACGCTGTATCAGAGGTTTCGTGTGAATAGACATTTTCAAGTAATTTTCAATTCTCTCTAGGCGGAGGTCGTGGGTTGGTACTTAGAACGTCCAATCCAAATGACCCATTTTCGTAGATGAAAATGGATGAAATTTTCCTCGATCTCAATCCTGAAAAAGCTCGCAATGTGCCGACCAGAAGTCCACAATTCGAAAAGCGAATAAGTGCTATCGCTTTGGTTCTGGATGTAATTCTGAGCTATAACACGCCATAGCTGGGGTGGTAGATAAGACCAGCTCTGTTGCACATGACCGGGCATCATTGCTGTCGCGAAGCTGCTACGACTGTGCAAGAGAGATAGAGTGGTGAAGAAGGAGGTAGACGGACAAGAGGAACAGAGTGGTGAAGGTGAACAGGAGTAGCACGGAGATTGGAATAGGTCTCGGCAGCTTGCTGACTTTGAAGGATGATTTAAGGATCGATGTGAAAAGTTGCAATTAGTAACAGATAACTAAGCGTGGCAGAAGAGGATCTGGCTAGTTAAGAGACGCTAAAGGGTGGTTTTAAATATTTGTTGATTGTGAGATTCAGAGAAAAGGTCTAATCCCTACTATATATATCTACTCCGGACCGGACCGCTATGCCTTCTTGAGATCAAAAAATATTATTAGTCCAACATTGGGTATCTAGTGTCCAGAACAGAATTGATTTATACCCGCGTTTATTTAATTATATTCAATATAATCACGGGCTACTTCGTCGATAATATATATTTATATGGAACAGCCACCCGGGAATCATCCAGAAACCGACCAACTTACCACAGCATTTGAGGCTTAGATGGTAGTAAAATCGAGGAGTGACCACAGTCGCGCACACTGTCTCCATCCTGATGATGACATGCATAACGTTATAATTCCGAGGCCTGCGGAGATATGGAGTTGAATATACAAACTAGAAGTATGTATTGCTGCTAGACCTAGCTGGTGTATCTCATAAAAGCGCTCCCAATCCGGCCGTGAACATCGAACGTTCCAACTCCCCTGATGATGCATGCATGCTTCCTCGATGCTGTCCCTAATGACCTCTTGCCACTCTCGAAGCTGGTATCAAGATCGCTTCAACGCTGTATACACAAATAACGAAAGGTCGCGAGTGACGGTTCATTTCTCCCCACCGGGCTGCCACCCGTTCAGCCACGTCATTATACCGACTCCAATAAGAACGACGCCGACCATGGACACATAAGGGGCACTCTGTACCATACGTCCGCTTTCGCCAGGGCCACCCCATTGCCGCGAATGCTGCTGCAGGACGCTCGAGACTGTCTTCTCCAGCTCTCGCTGTATATTGTCCATTGCAGCGCTTCCATTGGGCTGTGGTCGGTGTGACTGGGGGGATACGAGGCTGCGGTCCATCTCTCCAGATTGGGGTGACTTCGTAAAATTCGAGAGAGCATTCGCATCGCTGTCACCAGGGAGTGTAGAATCGCTATCGGCCAACGATGGTACAGCGCTGTTAGCACCGCGACCTGCCCGAAGGTTCTCCACCATTTCGGCCAGACCTCTCCGACCCTCTTCCGCGTCTTCCGCTCTCCGCTTATAGGACTCCATGACTTGCTTCATTTCGTCCATCTCTTTAATCATTAGACCCACTCTCGCTTGTAAACGTGATGTAGATGCATCGACCTCTTTAGTGTCTCGATGCATGTCCTCAGTGTTTTTAATGGTAGCCATAGATGCAGATCTCGAGAGGAAGTCCTTATCTTTATCTTCGTCCTGTTCTTTGTGACCGTTTGTCAAGTCCTGGTCCATGAGTTCCACCGAGTCTAAGGGAGGCTCAAAGACTTCCTCCTCAACAGTACCATTCGTCTTATGATCCTGTCGAGGGAAATGGCCTCCTGACAAGCTCTGGGCATGTCGCTCGGCATGCTCACGTGCCTTACGTTCCCGTGCCAAGGCTACCTCGAGATGCTTCATTCGATCGCCCTGTGAGTCTATCTCGTGTTTCGCGGACTTCAATGCTTCCAACAAAGACACTATTTGACCACTTGGGGCTTCAGTCCGTGTAGGTGAATTCAATCCTGATCTTGGCCTTTCAGTATCCGTCCTCTTCAGAGAGGTTGAAGGTAATGATTCTGGAATACTAAACCGAGCGACATCTGGTTTCTCTGGAAGAGGCTGCGAAGGTGGTGGAGCAGGCGGTTGCGAGAAAGGTGATATGGGATCGAGTTGAGGGGGTGGTAGGATGCCATTGGTCTGCTTTTCCTCAGTTGTTGCAGCTTTCGATGGTGACTTTGGAGGCTCTTCCCCAGGCTCCAAACTTAGTAAAGCTTTAAAGAAGTCTCCAGTCTTATTTAGCTCATGACTTTGATGCTTCGCTTGCCTGAGTTCCGTCTAATTCGACTGTCAGATGATCCACTCATACTTCAGCCCAAGGTTCGACTTACTGTAAGCTTTTTGACAACCTGCTCGATAGTGATCGGATTCATCCATAAATTCATTTGCCGTTGCGGTCCCATCATATTGGCATTACTGCTCGCCATACTCGAAGGACGATTGCTTCCCATTGATCCATTACTACCACCTCGCCCTCGCATTTGCGATAGTTGCTCCCTCATCGGTTCCCCCAGCATAGCATTACCACCGTTGCCATTGTTATGGTTGAAGTCCATTTCCAGTAAGGTCGGCGGATTGGGGTAGATGCCCGCGAGCTCAACCTTCGCGGAGACTTTATGATGGACAATGCTCTTCTGGTCTTCACTAACAATATCGATTCCTAATTCCAGGGTGTCTCCCTCGTGAAGCTCGTGTGGTTCGGAGTCCCTGTTCTCGGGTGATAATCTCTGTCCGTTGACGAATGTGCCATTCGAGGACTTGACATCCCGAATCCATATCTTCCCTTTTTCCGCCCACACCTCCGCATGTTGCCTTGAGAGGACTTTGGAGTCGAAGTATCCGTTGACCGCTGTTGGCACTGTCTTTGCATTCGTTTGCCTGCCGATCCTCAGCACTTCGGGATAGAAAGGCACCATAATCTGTTTCCGCTCAAAAGTGCCAGTCATTGGCAGCAGCGCTAGAATCGCTGGCGAATCCGTCGAGCCCGAAGATTGTTCTGCTCTTGGTCCATTCTGCTGCCCTTGGCCAGGTAGCCTGCTTTGTGAGGGCAGGACCGGAGCAGGTTGATGCATTGCGGTATTCATGGTGGACGCTGCAGATTGACCGGAAGATGGAGTTGGCAGGGCCTGTGATCGCGCCGTCGATAGACCCGACACTGGCTCTGCCTTTGACGATGGCCAAAGCCCTCGAGCAGGCTTTTTCCGTATACCCCACCCTCCAGCTTCGCCATTCATAGTAGGGGTGTCGCCATTCGTCTGAGGAGCGGGAGCAGGGATAATGGAGGACGATGATGACGAGGAAGAAGTTGTGGAGCTCGAGGAGTTTATGCGCTGTGCGCTTTTGCGGGGCATAAGCATTCGCGTGACTTCTTCGCTCATTGAGTCGATACCCTCTCCGCCATTACTCCATCTCAGCGGCTGCAAGCTAGGCGGCGACGCCACAGCAGTCATCTGTATTGCGGTATGCTTCGCCCGTATATATCTCTGGGTGGTCTCTCCTCTCCCGAATCTCACTTTTGCTTCTCAGTGAGCTTGGCCTCAAATCCCACGGTGGTGAAACAAGCGCCGCTGCAGGCCTCGCGAGTGGGACGGGTTGCCTTTGATCAATAGTGAGTTCCCTCATGAGAGTGACAAATCTAGAAGGACGACGCTTGGTGGTCCAGTCACTGTTTACCAGTGATTCGGCAGGATGACCGTGGACGTCGGACCACCGCAAACAGGATCGTGATGGCGACCCCTTACCCCAGTCGTGAAGAACTTTGACGCGCGACGTGTCTCCGAGGCGCACAGAATCAGACAGGAGTCCTTCAGAACAGCTGAGGCGATGTCAGAATGGTTCTAGGTGGATGTATAAGATGATTCTTTTTTGAGGGGTACCGTTGGCGTTTAGAGCACGTTGGATTTTTCAGCAAGCGCAGACGCGGGCTGAACCAGGTGAGAACAAAGATATGCAATAGAAGCCACAACGAGAATTATTGAAGCTATGGCTTGAGTCTAGTAAAGAACACTTGCATGTGAACGCACAGATCTTTCTTTTCAGATCAGAACGAATTGTAGCTGTCTATTCGTGCGAGATGGAAGAACGGCACGTGACCTTTGGCAGCGGTCGGGCCGAAGTGGCGCCGTGTTGCCGCTGTTTGGCGAATCGAGCGTGTGGAGGCAGCTTCATCGAAGAAAGCTATTGTACAAAGACTGTGTTTGCTTCAGGACCGCTTTCCCTATCTTGTATCTTCCAGAAGACAGCGAAACTTCAGAATGCCGCCAATGCCATCGAGCACAACGGGTGGAGGCCGTATGCAAGGCCCCTCCACCTTTGACAAGTGTAAGAGCTCAATAATCTCTCCATCGTGGCAGAATATTTGCTGACAAGCCGGTAGGGAAAATGGGTGCCATGATGGGAGGATGTATGTCTCTACGCTGATATGCATACCGTCCCAATTCCGGCGCTGACTTTGACTCTTTTCACATCAGCTGTTGGCTTGATCATGGGCTTCATTTTTGGTATCCTACAACGGGAAGATGTTAGGATGATACAGGTGTGCTAAAACACCAGACAGGGGGGTTTAATATAATGCGATTTGGTGCTGGACCGAACGGACCTATGAGGACTCTGGGGCAGTACATGCTGGTGTCAGGTTCAACGTTTGGGTACGATCTCCAACCGTTCTTGATACTTTTGGCCTCACACGTTTCTTCGCTGAACGTACAGCGACACTAGCAGTACTCATATCGAACAGATTCTTCATGTCTATAGGAAGCGTGATCCGAACAGAAGGCAACTCGCCATTCATGACTGAGGCATACGCTCGAGCAAGGCGACAGCCCATGGTTCTGCCTATGAGATATATGAGGCGGCCAGAGGAGTATCGAAAAGAGCAATAAAACAATACAATATATGTACATCAGAAGCTGTCGGATTCAATTCAGCGAGTCACAGCTCTTTCCGATACCCATTACAGCATCAATTGCTGCGCTCGATATCCATTGACGGGCCCCCTTCGGCCCATTGTTAAACCATGTTATCTTCTCTGACTCGCCACACAACTAGTTAGTGATTTTTGCTGTACCATGATCGCGTCCTATTATGAAGTTGACACCTCTAAAGTGGCTACTGAGTGCAGCAAGCTTTTCTACCAACTGTCTCGTCGCTACGCGATGACCTCCGTCTAAGCTTATGACGAGGCAGTTCATTCATCTTATAATTGTTTGGGATCTTTGAATACTTGAGACATCCCGCGCGGCTACACCACCCGTGAGAACGGACGGAACAGCATGCGCAAACAGTCCAAGGCGGCAATTCCTCGTGTCTATATGCGAAAAATCAAGCGGACGCATCAAGGCGCTAGAAAGACACGACTACAAATTTGCGGCTCTCGCTGTGCAGCTAAGGAATTTCTCATTGTGCCACGATGAGAAATCTATACGCTTGTCTCCTTGTCTTGCTCACTCACCTTTGCAAGGTTGTTCTCACAGCATCGCTGCCAGCCCTCATACTTCATGATCCAGCAGTAGTATCAGTATTCAAAGGAGCAGCCAATGGCACTCTCTCTTCAAATCTAACACTCGCTACCATGGTCAAGTAAGCCAAGTCCTCACCCAACAGAAACGCAATATCAACTAATCAAACCCCTGCTAGTCGAGTGAAAGATCCATACGACTACCCCATACCCCTAACCACCCTAACAGCCGAATTCTACGGCTACGGCGCCGCATTCCCAATCGCCAGCGCCGTCATCAACTGCATCAGCAAAGCCATAACCGATTTTCGCTCGCACGCTTCCGAGTCACAGGTGGCAATAGGAATGGAGAAGCTGACTTACTCCTCCGAGGGCTTATATTTGATTCTGTATCCGGGGCCGCACTTGACGTGGTTTTGGTGGTTGGGAGTCATCATAGCGATCATGAGATTTGTACAGGTGCAGGATATGTATGTTGACTTTAGCTTTATTATAGTCAAGGAGGGGGTGGAGGGAGATATTGGGCGTGGAACCTTCAGTGCTAATTGAGAAGAGATTTTCGAGTTGAGGGCTTTGGTCGTGTTCAATGTGGGGAATAGCAGGACAGGCCTCGACTGGGATTAGCGCCATCAAACATTCTCATTGTATTATTTGGGACCACTTTCTACTCTGTCGCGAAAGTGGTGGTCTTGTGTTGGAGAGCCCCTAACCTCGACGGCTGCCATAGGATAGTGTTGCCACGAAGGTCTTTGTTCGATTCCTGCGAGAATGGAATTGTGTCACTGTTTTGCAGACACGTTGACACTACCTTAAGGCCTCACATTCTGTGTCGAGGTATGCTCATTACATAGAAACGCATTAAAATCGCAAAACGTTTTCCAGAGCTCCTAATACTTATTAAATCTTCCCAAAAAGAACTTCTACAGTTCTTTGAATTATCGTATCATCACCAACCAGACCGAACTTGGCAGAAAATGAAAGCCCAACGCACATCGAAATCACGGAAACAATAGAAGGAATCGAAGAGTGTCGCCCATATACCAAACAATGGAACACTCATCTGCACGCGTATCCACCTTCAGGGCCCCAGAGGACAACACGTGGTAGGCGAGATGCTCGATCCTCTCCCTACTCGATGTCACGACAGGTGAGGGCAAGAGCACCTTCACCAGACGACCTTCCCAAACTCCTCAGTACTATCTGTCAACACTCGGACTGCACCATCAAAGGCCTACACAGCCACCGAACGCAAGAGATCCTAAAGAAGCTTGGTTGGACTCCAATGGTTGAGGATATACTGAGTGGTAGGAGTACGTTGATGATAACACCGGTAGCACCCGAGATGGAGGGGATGTTTGAGAATTTGTGTTTGAAGATCACGACATGGAAGACGCCCAGTCAGGGTCTAGCGCCAGACAGTGGTCATGCGAATGTGAGCACTCTGCTTGATTTTCGTGGAAGCGGTACAGAAGATCTGCGCCTTGCCTTGCCTAATGTTTCAGGTGCAAAGGACTCGTGTCGAGTAAAGCGATGGGCTTTTACAAGTGGAAGTATCGTACCCCTGCTGGAGAGAGAAGAGCTTGAACTGACGACCCAGCCCCCTATCGAAGAAACAAAAGTGCGGAAGGTAAGACTTGAGGCGAGCAGCCGAGAAGTGCTGGTGGTGATGGATCAATTAGCGGGAATCAGGATCGAGAACGAAGGAGATTCGAGCGTCGATGAGACCGCGGCCAAAGCGTCAAAGCCGGGTTTCCGGTCATGGTTCACTGGTAGTGGATATGTCTGACAAGTGTAGCTCGCGTTGAGGGTTGAGACGCGGTGAGGTTAGACTCTTGAATAGATAGAACAGACTGCCGAATATGCCAAATCAATCATTGAGATTGGATCATTTTTATACCTGTGCCGAGTGCTCTTGCGCAAGTGCTGCTGAGTTGTGGAAGCATCACGGGGGTAAGCCAGATTGTAAGCTTTCAAAGTCGCCCGGGCTGGAACCGGTTTCGTTGGAGCAAAAGACCATGGTAGACGCTGCCGGCGAGCCCTTAGTTGACCTTGTGGTAATTTATTGAGCTCCAGATGTATCCACGTTGGAATTCTGAATGGGGTTCATGTTATTCATTCAGAAGGTTCTATGCTGTGGGAGCTATCTAGCGATATGCCAAGGCGCTAGGCCACGTTCCAACAATCCAAATCCCCCAAAGCGGAGGCTTGGTAGTCTCAGACATTGATTCTTATGCTCTCAAAATACCGGCTTCTGCGCTCTTAACTTCCGTCCTCGAGGCTGCACTCCTCGTTGGGACGAGCTACATTGGCCGCAATGAGTGATGATTTAGTGTTGGGCTGTGCACGAACATGGTAATGAGCCGGTCACATGCCGTCTCAGTTCAGAAGAATATGTTGAACTGGTATGCCTTCCGTGTGTATGATTTCTCCGTTCATAATCCCATGGACATAACACTCCCCAATCAGGACGTAATCTTCGCCATCTTGTCGAATGACCCATGGTACTGATCCGTCCAAGAAGACGCAGATCAGGTCACCAGGTTGCATCTCGGCTGGGCCCTGGCCCTTGTATCCACGTATAGAAGCAAAGAATCTCCGGGTCGGCCCAAACAGCCTGATGGACGTTCCAAAATGTCTGGAATCTATTTATATGAGAATTAAGTATATATTGGAGAGTTGTCACGGGACATCCATTGATCACGCCCTTGGGGTAGAATTTGGCCAGGAGTTGTCGAAAGTGCCAGTGATTCTCAGCAAACAGATGCTCTTGGGCGTCTATTCTGGTTTCGGAGCCATTGTTGTTGAATTGCTGGATGGCATTGGCTATTATCGTACGCAGTAAGCCATATCGCGAGCCCTATTCTCTGAATAGCGAAGACATGTAGATGCGATGGAGCTAGACTCGTTTATCCAGTGACTGAGGGTGAGGCTATCAAGTCCCAGTTCGTCATAATTATTGTACCTTTTCGCCAGACTAGCGAGAGATGTTTCATCAAATTCATTGTGTGTCAAGGTGGGATCGATACTGCTCATGGTTTGCACAGTGTCATATGCTTTACCAGATAGGCATAACTTGTCAGGATCGCCCCTGCGTGATATCTCGACCTTGGAGTCTCCTGCAGCTTTATGGCATCCTTCTCGTGCTATAGTATGTAGATGCATAAGACCTAGGGACGCAAGGTGAATGTCTGCAGAAATGCTCCAATGGCGAACCCACGATGGTGGCGGTAGTGTTCCACGGCCCTGACTCTGACCCAATATATGGAAGACGCACTTGCTGTCAATTGTCGTGTAAACGGTCCTACGAAAGAGAAGACCCTCCGCCAGCTCGCGGTAGACTTCAACAGCGGTCTTGGAGTAGTCCACGTCAACGATAAAATCCTGGGGACAAAGACCAAGCAAGGCATAGATCTTGTCGGCTGGATCTGTAGCTGAAAATATTGTGAGTTTGTAAACATTTCCGTAATAGGAACACTGCCCCATTTCTCGAATCGATCTTTTACAACGATGATGTTAACTGAGACGCCAATGACCAGTGGGTATCGCTCCCGTCAAGTACATCTTTGCGGGAGCCATTCGCCTGGTTACGTCTACAAAATCGGTCCAGGGGGTTTCTGCCGAGCCACAAACAATCTTAGCAATAGCCGCTGTGGCTACCTCTTGCACGATCCACATCCTCCCAAACCAAGCTCTGCATAGCAAGGCAGATACTGCCTTCCATTCCTTAGTTGTCTGGAGAGGGAATTCTTTAGCCAGCAGAGTCCCGTAATTCATAATATCCAGCTCATTCCTGGCTCTGAGAGTCTGGTGGATAGATCTCAGGAACGAGATGGCTAAGTTGCTATCTTCTCCTTCAGTGCCGACCCAGATGCATACGGTTTGAGCGCCGCCATAGATTTCTTTCATCTACGGGACCTGACCGTTGCGTTCTGCAATGTCCTCCTTGGTGATGCAGATTTAGTCAATCCAGAATGAGACAACCTCGTCTTTACGACGAAAGCGTCTCAAGGCGTCGAGTATTACTTTCAATTATGTTAAGTCGTTGCCCGTTACAGATAATCCAAGTGTCCTTCGTACTGTCTCCCCAGCAGTAAGAAAGCGCAGAAAACTCAGGAAATCCATCGAGAGAGGTGACTTCGAGGTCACCCCTGACAATTGCTTATTGAGATACTGGTAAAATGTGCACCAGTTGAATTTGCCGAGATTTGTCCAATGCAGGGTGAATGAGCTTCGCCTTAGGCTGCAGAGCCAACTGGGGGCTCTCAAATGATGAGAAGAATCGCTTCATTGTCCAGTATAATAACTCACCACCCTGTAGGCCGTATCTCGCTTTACAAGGTGACCACCGACACCGAAAATCTTAACAAAGTTCTGCAGCCCTATGTCGCTGCGTATGTTGATCCTGTTGCTGCCTGTGGGGCTTTCGGCCTTAATTGCCAAGATGGTTATGAAAGGGAGCACTCTGTCAATGGAATCTAGTGGCTACTCCCATTGCTGCAAAACGATGAGCTCTCTTAGAATATGAGTCATCAAGGTTTGAGAGAAGGGGACGACGAACAGCTTTTGGTGCGAGGTGGTGGCATGCGCCACCTGCAACTCAAAGTCATAGGTTATTGTCCTTTTAAGCCAACATCCAGTGCTGATTACATACACTAGTTGTAATGATAGTGGCTCGATATGGAAGAAGAGAAGAGGGCAGCATTCCGTTCGAGGATCATCGTTGGACCCATATCGAACGGAAATTTGTTGATAGATATCTAACGACTAACCTTCAGTCCGAGGCAGCAACAATTGAAACTTTCAACTTCCAGCCTGAATATCTTGATGGTCCGGCCTTCTACGATCAGGAATCCGCGGAACAGATCCTGGATTACCCTCTTTCATTTAGCTTTGTAGTTCCATGTTTTGCGGCAGACCCTGTCCTTGTTGAGTTATATTGAAAATGGCGATACTGCATCCATGGATCTCGCCGACTCCCTGGGAACGAATATTATACGCTAGTGAATGTGAACCTTAATCGGGGCTTGTAGCTCGGACGGGGTCTAAAGTTTCTCCGGCCGGGTCAGTATATCCTTAGTATATGCGCTAATATCAGGGTTAAGACGGGGTATGGAATATACTCGGTATATATATAATATTAATCTCGGGTTTAAATTTCACTCCGGGGTCGCTCGGGGGCCCTAGTATTAATAAATTCAAATAAAATTAAAACTTATAAGATCCCTTTTAATACTATATTTATTTAATTTATACTTCGTATATATTAAATAAAAACTCTTAACTAATTACTCTACTTTATATAATATATATTATAATTTATTCGTAATACCTATACTCTACTCTATTTATACCGAGTATATATTATCGTAAACTATAGTTATTAAAATATTTATTATTTAAAATAGTACTACTACGACCGCGTACGATATTAAATATTAATTAAATAAATTTTAGGTAAATACGTATTAAGAATATATAATATATATATTAAATATAGATTTAATTCGAAGATAATAATAATAGTAGCGATAATAATAATAATAATAATTCTAAAATTAACGAATTAAAGGGTTTAGAAGAAGGGGGCAAAAAATTAGAATTAATAAAAAATCTTTTTTTTATAAATCTTACTCCTATTAATTAACTCTTTAATATAATATCCTAGGTATATATTAAATATAAATAAACTATAGTTTAAATAACGGGTATTCTAGTTAATAGAAACTTTAATTATTATATAATAATTAAAAAAGTTTAGGACTACTTTAATATACCCGAATATCCCGATATAAATCTTTCTTTATTTTATTTATATTAAGTCGAAATTTAATAAAGAAGATTATTATAATATTACGAGTTTATTCAAAAAGTATATATTTAAGGTATATATAATATATATTTAATTTAGATTAAACTTTACTAAAATATTATTAAAGTTTAATTCGGATATAAATAAATTAATAAAGTATTAAAAAAATTAATTAAGGTACCACTTTTAATTAAAAATAATAGAAAGAATTAATAAACGACGGCCTAAAAGGGAGTATTTATATATAATAGGATTAAGTATTATTAATATATTTATTAAGATATATTTACTTTATACCGAGTATATAATCGAATTAAAGTTTAGAATATTAATAAGTTACGACTAAATTCTTTTTTTAACCGCCCGATATATAAATAACTAGTCGATTAACGATTTAAAGAATAAATCGAATACTAGTATAATACTTTCCTTAAAGGGTAGTATATATAGGGTATATATTATATATATTTAATAACCGAGATAATAAAGTACGAAAACCGATAACTAGTAATATTCGAGTATAATAATATAAATAGATATCTCGTATATACGAAATTTATATTAATACTATAAAGTCGACCTTTATAGGGTATTTATTAAATAGTAATTTAAAATTATAATATTAAATAGGATTACTCCTCGTTATAATTATATAAATAAATTTATTTTACCTTTAAATACTAATTAAATTCGGGGTATAATTTATATAAAAGGACTATACCTATATAAAGTATTTAATAGATAATTATTTTAAATATAATAAATTATCTTCCCTAATTTTAATATATACTCGGTATATACTCGGTATATATTTAATATAAATAAGGTTTATTTATTTTAAAATTAATATAATACTTTTATAAAAATATAATATACGTTTTAATCTTTTTATCCCGAATAATTAAAATCGTTTCCTATTCCTTATACTAGTTATACGCGGATTATATATATATTATTTATTATATTTTAATTAATTGATTAATTAATTAATTTATATATTTACTCTAGTAAAACTACTTTACTAATGAGGGAGTTCCGTAAATACTTTCTTAATAGGGTTACTAGCAGTTCCTACTAGTCGCTAAAGAAACCTCGTCGGTTAAAAACTCTAATTTATCGATAATTTATCTCCTCTTCTTACTAGTTAGTAACCGATAGTTATAATTATTCTAAAATACTATTTATCTCTTCCCTCCGTTTCTCTTCTATTTTAGTCTTTTTAACTCTATTTACCTATCTCGTGGGCCTATAGGCCGTTTATTATATTTAATTAAACTATTTAAAAATATCGCGGAGGATATTATTATTATTATTAAATAGTATAATTTACTAGATCTAATTATAGGTAAGTTTAGTATATACGGAGTAGATATTAAAAATATATATTTATAGTATATAAGGCGTTTTATAATATCGCTTTTTTTTTACGAGTTTTAAATAAAAATATAATTAAGACTCTCTACGGGCGATATATAAAAATCTTAATATTAAAAATCGTATTTTTATTTTAATTCCAAAGTAGAAACTATTAAAATATAAAACCGGTATATACCTAGTAGATACGAAGTTTATATTTATTATATATACGATTTATACTTCTATAAATATATAGCGCGAATTTACTTTTAATTAATAAAAAGATAGTACTAAATAATAAATCCGTTCGATTATTTATTTCGACGAAGAGTATTATTTAATTATATACTATATATATATATAGGCTAAAGTATTCTACGAGGTTTAATATATAAAAATAGACCTAGTATTCAAAATAATAAAGGGAAAGATTAATCTCTTTTTATTTTTATTTTAAAACTCCGATATTAACTATATATATAGTATATACTCTTTTTATACTCCGTATATATTTAAAAGTTACTAGGGATTTATATCTACTACTATATATTTATAAATCTCGAGATATATTAAATATATTATCGAATATTTATAAAAACGTTTAAAGTACTCGAGGAAGTATAGTAAAAATATAGTATTAACGAAATAAAACACGTAAGAATTATAATATTAACGAAATAAAATAGTAATCAAGATTTAGTCTCAGTATATTATATATTTATTTAATTATTTATTGGTATAAATAAGTTATTATCTTATATTAAAATACTAGTAATTATAATAGTTACTTTTATAAATAAAGGGCCTAACGTCCTTAAAACTATAAACTATTAATATAAATATATAAACGAATTAATTTTATTAAAAATAATTTTAGCGCTATTATTATTATTATTATCCCTCTCTCTAACTTAAATCCCCGCGTAATATATAAAAGATAGAAATACCTAGCCGAGGCGACGACGCTTTTATTTTAAAATATCGAGAAAGAGACTAATTATTAATTTATAAACCGGAGTAATATCTCTACTAGAAGATTTAGCTACCGGAGTATATACTATTATCGTAGTTATACTCTTTAAAGTAACTTTCGATATCGTTATATTTATAATATAATTAAAGAAAGTATCTACGGCGGTACCGAATTAATTATATAATTTATTATTATCTTTAATAAATTTACCGCCTAGTACGATATCGGTAGTTATTTATTACTTAAATTTCTCTCGATTATATACGCGTTCTAAAGCGGGATATCTCTTAATTAATATATTTATACTTATATTAATATTAGTTAAAAAATTATTAACGAAGTCTTTAATACCGTTTATATTTTTAACTCTCTTAATTAGTTTTATCTACCTACTATTAACTAATTAGTCTTTAGGTATTTCGATCTCTACGGAATCGAAAAAACTTTATAGTAAATAATCGATTTAATATTAACTTAAAAGGCGATCCCGGTATTAAATAAAAATAGTATAAAAGATTTCTAGGATTAATAAAATATAGACTATTTTACTATTAATTTTAATAATAAATTCTTTTATAAAATAGTATTATTATTCGTTAGGATTTTATTTCTAGTTACTAGCTCGTTTATACGGGTTTCGGATTTAACGAATATTTCTTTAATAATCTCGACTAAAAACTCCTCTTTAATATTATTATTTAAACCCTCTAATAATATAGAAATATCTTTAATCTCCCTTTCTACTTTTAACGGCTTAATTTATTTATTAGGTTTTATTTTCTTCGAGCGCTTTATTCCTAAACCGGTTATATTCGCTCCCGTAGTATTAAATAAGAAAATTTATTTTATTTTACCCTTTTTACTTATAGTAGGGCTAGTATAATATATATTATTTATTATAAAAACTAACTCTTCGATATCCGTAGTAAATTAGGTATTTAGGTTAGGAGTAATACTCTTTAATTAATAATATACTAACTCCGTAATCTAGTTTTTATTAATTTATAATAATATAGAATTATTCTTTATTAAAAGTAGTATAGTCGTTAATATAACTAGCTTAGATTTACTAGTTATTATAAAAATATCTATTATTATTTATATTAAAGGGGCTTTTTTTATATTTAAATTAATTAAAATTTTATCCCGTTTAAGTTTCTCCGTTATATATTTTACTCTCTTTTATTTAGAGCTTTTAAATATAATAGAAAAAGAAATAATTTATTTAAAAGCGTCGGTTATAAGGAAAATCGAAGTCTAAAATATAATTTAAAGTATAATTAAGAAATCTTTATTACCGATTTCAACCTATTATTCTATAATTATAGGTATTATAATTTTCCTATTTATTTATTTCTTCGAGGGTATAAATAAAATAGCCGTAGTTTTCTATTTTAAAGAATTTACGATTTTAGTTTCGGCGGCGACTTTTATTCTAAATATTTCCCTAATTTTATCTAACTCTTCTAGTTATATAATTAGGTTTTCGGATATTTATATAATTTTAATATATTTCTTTTAACGTTCCTACGCCTTAATATTAAGTAACTCTATATTAACTAGTTAAGAATTATTATTATCGATCGATTTTATAAGGGAGGTTATCTTTAAAGTTAATTTTTTCGGTAAAAATAATTTCGTTATTAATTTCTTTAAAGATTACTTCGAAACCGAAAGTTTCTTTTTTATTTCGGACTCGCTCTCGTCGCTCTTATTATTTTTATTAAGTTTTTTAAATATCGACTTCTCCTATATTAAAGATTTCTTTAAAACCGTAAACTTTATTAACCTCGGGCTTTTTTTATTTAATTTTTTCGACGGTATTAAAAGTTTTTTTACTCTCGTTATTTTATCCGCCGAGAGATAATTATATCTTTCTATGAAAATATATCGGCTATATTTCCCCCCTTTTATTAAAACTAATTAATTTAATTTTTATAATAAATTCTCTTTATCCCTATATAATTACGCGTAATTAAAAATAATCGCGTATTTTATATAATTATTTTTTATTAATCGTATTATAGTTAACTATTTATTATTTATTTATTTAAATTATAAATTATTTCTCGAGTTAAATACCTTTAACTAGTTCTTAAATAGCGTATTTAAGGAAATCTTATTATATTAAATAATTAACCCGGTTTATAATAAAGAAAGATATTTACCCGTTAATAACTAGGTATTTTTATCTTCCGTTATATTATATACGGGTTTATTATATAATAAATTCTTAATTTCTTCGCTATCGATTTTATCGTCGAGTTTGATTTTAATAACTTACTTATTATTTATTTTATCGCTTTATTTAAAAGTAGAAGCGCCGGACTTTTTATTATTATTTTTATTCGTTATCTTAATTAGTTTAATTTTAATTATTTTGGTTATTTTCTTTATTTTTATTTTATTACCCTTCGGGGCTAGTTTTTTCGAAGTTTTTCCTAAATATAATTTAATTATATTATAATTAAAAATTTATTAAATAAAGATATTATATTATACTCGATCGGGGCGAGTAATATAAATAAGTAATTAATTTTAAAATTAGAAAAGGAAAGATATATTAATATTATTTAATATATAAAATACTATAGCTAAATAATATAATAATATTAATATTTATTAATCGTATCGAGCGAGAAAAAAACGATTTATTATTATTTAAATAAATTAGAAATACTTTATTAATATGACGGGGTTATTAAGAAATTCGCTATTATTAAATAATAAAGTTATTATCGCGTAATAAAGTAAAAATAAAATAAAGATTAATAAATAAATAAAGTAATATCGTCCCTTAAATTATTTATATAGTTTATAACGACTTTATATTATAGTCGCTAATTACGCCCTCTACGTTTTTAAAATTTTATTTATTATATTATATATTCTAATAAGGCCCCTAGCCCTTCTATTTAATTAAATATTATATTATTAATTTTTTTCCTCGTCTTAAAAATTTCTTTATCCTTTTATTTAAAATATATTTTATTTTAAAGTAATTATTTATATCTTTATTATTATTATCGAGAATAATAACCTACCCGATCTTTTAAAAACGGTTATATAAATCCCTTCCTAATAAAGTAGATTTTAAAATAACGAGCGAAATAACGGGGTAAATATTTATTATTAATAATAACTCTAATTTATAGATTAAATTATTTATTTATTTTAGAATTTTAAACGGGCTAGTTCTTTAGTTTAAAAGTTTATAATTTTTTAAACCTAGAATCTTATAATCTTTATATAGTTTTAAAAAGACTATATCCCCTTTTTATATTATTAAAGGTATATATTTATTATTATTATAAATTAGCCGGTTTAGTAGAGCTTTAATAAATCTCTAATATTTAATTATTTAAAGTATAATTAATAAAAACTATCTTTCTACCTTATTATAATAACTACTATAATAATAATAGTAACGGTAACGTTACTAAAGGCTTTATAAAATATTATTCCTTATTTTACTAAAGTATTAATATTATTTTTTAATATTAATACTACCCTAACGTAGTATTTCTTCGTTAAAATTTATTATAATTATATTAATACTTCCGCTATATTACTTCTCTACTAAATTACTAGGTCTTTATTACAGTTTTTTATAATACCTTATTCGACGCTATTATAAACTAGTTAAGTAGTTATTAATAGTTAGTAAACTAGCTTCGTTACTAAACCCCTTTATAAAAGATACTGTTATATTTACTTTTTTATTATCCGAATTCCTCGATAGTAACTATATTTATACGAACTTAATCGATTATAATATACGTTAACTAGTTAGTTAGATTATTCGAAATAACTTTAAACTAGTATAGATATCTCGCGGTATTAATTTAATAAGAGACGATTATGCTAGAGTTAGATTTAATTTTATCGAAATACCTCGCTAGCCTTCGAACTAGGTTTATAATAAATCTAATCTCCGCGCTACGCTAAAAACGTTTTAATAAAGTACGTGAGCTCTATAATAATTATAAAACCCGTTTTCTATAAAAATAACCCCTTATATTTCACCGAGTAATTCGTTATCTACGGAAAGTACCGGATTTATAATAAGAATTATATTAATTAAAGAAGTTATTTATACCTAATTATTCGGACTTTAAAATAAATTCAATATAATAGACTCTATTATATAAATAGTTATATAGTTTATTATAGTTATTAGTATAATATAGTATATTTAGGAGAATTCTTTAGTTTAAGGCCCGGCTAGCCTAATAAATTTAATAGGTCGTAATAAAATAAACGGGATAAATAATAGAAATATTTAATTTAAAGTAAACGATATTGGATTTTTCGACCCGGGCTTCGAAGGTAAAGGTCTTATTACTAATTTAAATTATTTTTTATTCTACTATAATATCTACGCCTTCGTTAATAAGCTACGAGATATAATTACTATAAAGAATAATAATAGAGTTCGTAAAGTTTTACCTATTTATCTTCGTAGCGAAACTTTATTATAGTACTCGACTAAATTTACCGACCTCGAAAAGAGCCTATTAAGGTTAGTTATATTAAATATCTAGTTTAATATAATAATTAAACGGTTTAAAACGAGAACTATAATAATTATTTAATACTTTTAAATAAAACGATATAACTTATTAAATACTCGTAATAATAAATCACCGCGTATTTATATTTAATTAATACTATATTATACTAAAATAGCCGAGTTTACTTTAGTATATAACTAGTTATTTATAGTATAGAATAATCTAGTTTTAGAGTTTCGCTATAATATACCTAAACCTACCTCGATAACTACGTTATTTTAATTCCTAGATTAAATCGATTTTAAGGCTAGTATCTAGTATAAATTAATATACTTTAATAACCGAGTTCCCTAGTTGTAATATAATAGTAAGAAATTATTAAGACCCGGTTAATATATATAATTTAATTATTAAAGTAGACCCTCTAGTTTATTATTATATTTTTAATATAATTAATAGTTACCTTATTAAAGTTACTAGTAAAGATATAATAATTACGAGAGTAACTATATTAATAAACTTTAATAATAGTAATAATAAAGCGAGTAACGTTTAAACGTCCCTTAAATTATATTTACTACGTAGAAATTTTAAATTACCGCGGGCTTCGTAAACGGGTTAAATTTAATACCTTAACGACCTCTATTTATTAATAAACTTTACGTAAATAATAGATCTACTAGATCTTATAGATTTATTAAACCCTAGGATAATAGATAGCCTCGATTCTTATTATAGTATATTTATTAAACTACTACTAAGGAGGCTACTAAAAGTTTCGATAATAAATATAATTAATCTATAAAATTCTAGTAATATTATATTTAGAGCGATAATATTTATTAATTAAAGGACCCCGAAGTCTTTTATAATTTTTACGATAATTTCGACGAGCTATAATAGGATTTAATAAATATTAACTTTATATTACTATCTAAAGACTCGGATTATAAATACTTTAATTATATTATTAATTTTTTATTAAAAAATAAGTTATTCTAGTATTTTAAATAGAAATAATCTAGCCGAAATTTTCCGTTAAATTATAAAACTCCCTCTTTAGTAGGAATTTCTATAACTCGGCCTAATACTTTATCGAATCTTTCTATAGGTACTATTACTAAAACTAGTTATAAAATACTATTTAATATAATATTAATTTAACCTCTTTACGCCGGCCTAATTTTAATAAAGTTAAATATTATACTAGACTAAGTTAAGGAGCCTAGCTATAACTTCTAGAAATGAAAATATATTATAATTAAGATTTATTAGTCCGGTTTAATATACTCCTATACTTTTAACGAGTAGACTAAAGTATATTTAAATAATAATTATTTTATTATTTTAATCGATAGAGCCTATTTAAAGTTAGTTTTACCCGGTATTAATATTAAGAAAATATAGTTACTAATATTTATACGTAGTATTAGGAATAAAATCGTTCGAACCGACGAGTATATTTTAATTAAAATATTTATAGACGGTACTATCGACGGTTAATATACTATAGGCTCCCTTATTATAGAAATATATATCGTCGATAATTTAAAGATTAATTTATTAATTAGTAATAATACCTTAAAGCCTTAAAGTATAATTATTAACTTCGGTATAAAAACTATAAATATCGTAGCCTATTAAGGTCTTACTACTCTTATCGATATATATATATACCCGTAAATATATACTAAGCGTACTATTAAAGTAAAGTCTACTATAATTATTCTAATTTATATAGTATAATAGGTCGTAGTAGTTTATAAAGGCGAAGTATCTTCTAGTAGAGACTTTTTATTTAAACTAGAATATACTAAAGATTTTAAATTAAAGGGCGGTATTTTTACCTATATTATTAATTTAATAATATTTTTTATTTAAATATATAACGTCTTTAATATACTAATATAAATACCTCGTAATACTAGACTTGGATTTATAATAGAATACGAATAATAAGGAGTTTATATAATCTCGGTAAACTAAACTAACCTCGCTACTAGTAATATTAATATTTAGAAATCTATATTATAAGAAACGAAAGTTATTAGAGGTCTCGTTATTTTTACTATAATTTATATAGAGTTAATATAGAAACTTTCTATAATATTTAAAATAACTTATATTATTATTAACCCCGAATTAGAGTATATTATATTTAATAGTATTATTATCTATAGTAGCCCTAACGTAGTATAGTATATTACTATAGTAGTAGAGGAGTTCCTAGAAATTTGGACTAATTAGGGTATTATAGTATTTATTCCCAAAAACGAATAAATACCGATATATTTTAAATTTAATATAGTATTAAAGTTATCCAAAGTCTACCCTATTAATTAAAAAGATAAAGAAGTAATTAATAAAATATTCGATAAATTTTATTAATAAGGTAAAATAATTTAAATTAATTATCTAACCCCGTTTAGTTATCTAGTCTTTATAGTATAGCGCGATACTCTAATAAATAGGAAGGGCTATATTATAATTAATATTAAAAATCTAAATAAAATTATAGAGTCTAATAACTACTCTTTACTTTTATAGTCCGATATTATTTCGGTAGTTTTAAGTTACTTTTATATTTCTATTATAAATAGTATTAATTACTTTTATTAATTTAATATTAAAGAAAATAATCGGTATAAATTTACCGTCGTTTTATATCGCGGATAAGAGTAGTATAATATAGTCTTTATAGGGTATAAAGGTTCCCCGCTATATATATAATAATAAATTAATAAATTATTACGGCCTTTTAGAAACTTCGTTAAGACCTATATCGACGATATAATTACCTTCTCTAAGACTTTACTAGAATACCTAGTTTATTTATAATAACTCTTTATATTTTTTTTATTAATACTATATTAGTCTTAGCCCGAAGAAGACTTTCTTAAGGTATCTATTAATTACCCTATTAAATTAACACGTTAACTTATTAGGTTTATTAATATTAATAGAAAAACTAATAATTATTAATACCCTAAACTTCCCGCGGTTTTTATAAGAATTAGAAATTTTCCTAGGCCTTATAGGCTAGCTGCGATCCTCTATATCTAAATATACTTAACGGGCGGAAGTACTATAATAACGTAAAACTACTCTAATTAAAGATTTATCGAAAGCTTCGGTAGGTTATACTAAAAAGATATAATTTAATAAATTATATTACGAACTTATTTAAATAAAATTTAAATTATTCTAGGACTTTAAACTCGCTTTTTTATAATTATCTTTTCTAATTTATTTTAACTCTAAAAGGATATTATTTATAAATCTAAATATTTCTAAAGTCTAGGGTTTCGCTATTATAATTTACTATATTAAAGATAATATTACGGAAGGTTTCCCTAGAATATTAATATAACCTATTATATTCCTAAATAAGATATTTAATTAAATTAAATAAAATTACTAACCTACTAAATTTAAAATAGTAGGTATTATCTAGGTTATTAAGAAAACGCGATATATAATCGAGTTATCTAGGAAACCTCCCGCGGTCCTATATACTAATTATTCTACTAGGGTACCGATCTCGCGCTAGACTAACCTCTTATCTTTATCGATTAATAAATTTAATCTACGCCTTATTAGAGTATTATAATATTTATTATAATTTAAGCTAGTAGTAAAGTATAAGTCTAGGAAATCTAATATCGTCCCCGACGCTTTATTACGGCTTTAAAATAACTAGGATAACCTAGTATCTAAAGTACTTAGGATATTTAATATTTTATTTACTAAAGCTTTTAATAAAGCCTTTAGTAATATTAAATTTATTAATATTTATTATATTACCCTCGTAGAGATATCTAATAACTTTAAAGCTCGGTTTATTAAAATATATTAAAATAACGAGTAGTAGAAGAAACTCCTAAATCTATTATAAAAGGCTTCGGTAGATATTATAATAACTATAAAAACTATTAAAATTACTATTAAGGTCTTTATTAAAGTTACTATCGAAGTACTTTATTAAGAAAATATAGTAAATAACGCTACTACCGAAGTACTTAATTAGATTTATAAAATAGGTTTATAATTCCGCCTTCGCGATAACCTAATTTATTATACTAATTTCGATAACGGTCGGGAGCGCCTATATATATTTAATTTACTCGAAAAGAATATCTTTTAACTAGTATATAATTATTAATATTATAAAAACTATTACCGCACTTATAACCGAGTCGTAGTATCGATCTATATAAGGTACTTAGTTTAGTATCTTCGGATTTATATCGATTACTACCTAGTATATTAACTTAATTGGACGAAGCGCTATAAATTTTATAATAGTCTATTATTTATTAATAGACCTAGTATATTATTTTATACTATAGTAATGGATTTCGTAATAGCGTTACCGTTAATAAAGTTTATCGACGGCTTCGACTATTTATTTACCGTAATATATAAATTCTTAAAACGAGTTCTATTACTACTTAGTTAGTCGACCTAGAAAATTACTTAATAAGTTAATATAATCCTTATTATTTTAATAATATATAACTAGGGTATTCTTTATACTATTATAAATAATCGAGATTTAAAGTTTATATCGTCCTTCTAGAGAGTTATCTTCTAGAAGTTTAAGTATAATATATTTATATTAATAACCTATTACCTTTAAATAGACGGCTAGTCTAAAAGAATTAATTAAACTATCGAAATTATTATTAGATTCTATATCTTCTAATAGTTTTATATCGACGTTATTAACTAGACTATTATACTACTATATCTCTAGAGATTCTTTAATAATTCGAAGAATTAATTTATTAATATAACCCCTAACGAGATTACTTATAATTTTAAAATACGGGATATATTAGGAATATTAACTAAATTCTCTATAGAAGACTTTAATAGACTACGGTAATTTAAACGAGACTAGGTTAAGAAATTAATTACTCTTATTAATACTTTTACTAAACTATACTATAATAAAAAATATTAATTTATTAATTTATCCGAGGGAGATAATATCTACCTTCGCCTTAACGTAGGTTATTATATACTAGATATTACGAATCTCAAATTATATATTTAATATATCGGTCCTTTCGAGATCTTTAAATATATCGGGTTATTAATATACCGGTTAAAGTTTCTACTTCTTATATATATTTACCCTATTATATTAATAGTATAACTCGAACCTATAAATACTAATAACTTATATAGTTGTATTAACGATAACGATCCGTTATTTATTATCGAGGATAATAGTAAGGAATATAATAACGTATTTAAAATCGAGGTTATTATAGGTAAATATAATATAATTTAAAAAACCTAATACCTAGTAAAATAAAAAGACTAGGGTTATTAATATAATTTTTAATATAATTTAATAAACTTTAACGATACCTTAAAGTTTATTTTAGAGTATAAAGTAAGGACTTATAATAAATTATAGAAATAACTACCGAAGGCTTTAATTATACTACGGCGTAGAAGGCCTAGGAAGGCTTTAAAATAACGACGATAAAAATACTATAATATCGGGTATTATTATTATATATAGTATCGGGTATTTATTTCCTCTATTACTAATATTAGTTCGTAAAAGACTTCGGTGTTTACTACGACTAAGTTTTTTAATATTTACTAATTTTCTACTATATCTATATAAGCGAGGGCGTTTGTATTTTCTTATTTATTAATATTATTATAGGTTAGCCGGCTTGGTAGAGCCTTAATAAATCTCTAGTATTTAATTATCTAGAGTATAATTAATAAAAACTATTTTTCTACCTTACTATAATAACTACTATAATAATTATTATACCGAAATTTAGTATTAATCGCCGCGAATAAAATCGTATTAACGACTTCTTTCTAGTTAATAGTCCTAGTATCGATAAAATCTATCCTTTTTATTATATCTTAAATTAAAATTCTATTATTAAGTTTTATATCGTAGATAATCTCGTTCGGCGAAAGCGTCGTTATTAAATTTAAAGAATTATTTATAATAGATTATAAAGTAGTTACGAATTTATTTTATAAACTATTAAAGTAATATATTAAATAAAATCGTAATATTATTTTTATAATTTAATTTATCCGTTCCGACTAGTTATTAAACTAAAGATAATAGGTAGTAAAAATTCTTAATTTAATTTTTAATATTTTAAAAATTATTTTCTATAAATTTAAAAGAAATTTAAAGTCTTTATTAAAAATAATCGCCTTTAGAATTCCCTAGTTAATAAAGGCGAGAAGTAGCGTATTTATTTATTCTTTAATATTAAATATATCTTTCTTTAAGGCCGTAGTAACTATTTTCGAGAATTTATAAATAATAGTTATTAAATAATTATATCCGTTTATAAATATAAGGAGCGTTATAATAAAATTAATAATAATATAATAATAGATCTTTAACTCTATTAGGATTAGTTTTAAAATATTATATAATATATATCTCTTTATTTAATTAAATTAATATTAAGGGTAGTATAAAATATAATATTTAAATCTTCGAGTTAAATACTATATATAATAATTATCGGCGATATTCTTATACGTTTTATAAAATCCTATATAATTTCGCTTATTATATAAAAGTTCGAAAATATTTTATTTTATTAATTTCGGGATATATAGGTATTCCTTATTAATATATTCGTCTTTATATTATATAAATAGATCTCTAAAAAGGAAAGGAATATTAATATTAATTATATCGATATTATTTATAGACTTTAAGACTTTTTTTTTAAGTTTATTCTTTTTATCTATAAGAAAAGTTATTATTTTTAATTATTTCTTATTTTTAGAATACGCCTTTTATAATTTAAAACGGTATTTAGAAAATATTTTAATTAAAATAAAATAAAAAGCGAAAATATTTTCTAGAATATTAGGACTTTTAGTATCGAGATATTCTTTTTTACCGAGAAGGCGAGATAAAGTATTTAATATAATATTTTACTTTCCTAGATATTAACGAATATCGAGATTATATTATAATATATATTAGGAAGCCTATATTAACCGTAGATTCGTCCTATTAAAAGAGGACGATAATAATATTATTTATAGGGTAATATTAATAGTTACCGAATAATTAATAAAGATAATAACCTTCTTTATTAAAATTTATATAAATAGGTATAGGATTTTTTTTAATATTTAAATTAAACCTACTACTTTTAATTCCATAGGCTAGTAGCGCGACTCCGTAGGATTAAATAATTTAGATAGGAATAAAATTAATTATATATTAATATAAGGGAAATTATTACTTTAAGGATCTCCCTAAATATAATATACTATCGTATTAATTTTATACGATTTTAATATATTAATATTAATATATAATTAACGAGCTGGATCCCGATGATATAAATAGGTTTTAGAAGTAAATACCTTTTATAATAATTTAAAAGAAATTAATTCCTCTTTTATAAATACGAAGTAAATTTTTTTAGAATAAATCTTTCGTATATTCCCGCCCTAAAACGGCGAGCTCTTTAAAAACTAGGTTTTCTAGCGTTAAAGTAATTTAATAATTTAGGCGAAGTATCTAATATTATTTCATAATTAATTTATTATTTTAATATATATTTCTAAAGCCTATAGTATATCTAGGAACATCGGCAAATCTCAAAAACTCCTGCCAAAAGCCGAGTTGCCGACCGCGCGGATAGGGCTGCCAGCGTTCTGCCAGCAGCCCTAATTTACGGATAGGGCTGCCAGCGTCCTGTAAGCAGGTTCAGCAAGTCAGGGGTCCGGGTAGGTGACTTTCAGCAGGTTCAGTAAGTCGGGGTTCCGGGCAGTATCCTGTCAGTAACTCCGGGTTAATTTCAGCAGGATCAGTAACTTCAGTAACTTGTATATACCGTCAGTATACTGACAGCAGCCAGCCCTATCATAGGGCTGAAATAAATGAAGTTCTATGATCGTCGCCATTGACGGCAGCGACCCCCAGCGACGACTACCAACGCCAGCGACCTACCGGGCCCGGAATAATGAGTTTTGGCGAAAGTTCTCGCGAGGGCGTCACCCAGGCACATCCGGGGAGTATGCGCACATGAATACCATGGCATGTCGCATGCCATGGCGCATGCCATGATTGCGCATGCCATGGGGGGCTTTCGTCTGATGTTTTAGGGGCTGCTGCGGGGGGCGCACATCGCATGCTATTCAGGATACCTTTGCGCATGCCATTCGCATGCCATGGCCCA